>CETR01129729.1_pt1 | contig 10849 bp, 9 predicted proteins | sample 531281 | NCBI WGS metagenome assembly CETR01 (sample SAMEA2622568, study PRJEB7988) | marine metagenome | biome: marine biome (ENVO:00000447); feature: mesopelagic zone (ENVO:00000213); material: "saline water (ENVO:00002010), including plankton (ENVO:xxxxxxxx)" | depth 696 m
TTTTGTGTTTCATCAAGGGTTTATTGATGGTTTGGGGCTTACGCTTAACGAAAATCATATCGTCAATCAGATTCTTTATCTCGACGACAAACAAAAGTGGCGCAAATTGCTGGATAAGAAAATTGAAGAATTGAACAAAAGTTCAAATTTTGGATCGCAGAACAAAGTGGTGCTTGGTAAAATTCAGCATATCCTTGACCAAATCAATGCCGATGATAATGCCAGAATCATTCGTGGTCATCTCAATATTGTGTATTGGTCTAAAGATGCCAAAGAGCTCGATAAGATAACCTCAAAAATAAAGACCGAGTTCAAGGAACTGGATATCATCCCATACTATCCACGAGGCGAGGAACGGAAGAATTATATCCTGAACAGTTACTGCTGCTTTTCATCCAATTTCTCAAACAATGATTTATACGTAACGGATTTAAAACACGCCCTTTGCCTGTTCATCAACAATACAAATTACAAGTCCGATGCAACTGGAATCATTTTTAATGACCGTGAGCATAACATCCCCGTTTTAAAGGATGTCTGGGATGAGCGTAAAAAACGCATCAAAGCACGGAACTTTGCCATTTTCGCACCCACAGGCGAAGGCAAATCCTTTTTAGCCAATAACATCCTGCGCCAATATTTTGAAAGTGGCATTCGCTTGGTCATTATCGATTTGGGTGGTTCTTACACCAAATTCGCTAAGCTCTATCCTGAAAAATATACGGTGCTTCGCTATGAAAGCGGAAAAAATCTCGGAATTAACCCATTCTATATAAGTAATGCAAAAGACCTTACCCCAGAACGTTTGGAAGACTTATCAGTTTTTCTATTTGAGCTGTTCGCTTCGGATTTGAAAGTAACCAAAGCACAATCGGTTTCGGTCAAAAAGATATTGCGCTACTATTACAATAGCACTTCAGAAAACCACTCTTTAGATGGTTTCTGCAGCTTTATAGAAAGGAATCAGAAAGACCTTCTGGACACCTTGAAAATCCATCCCGACTACTTCAATATCACGAGCTTCTTGCACGTAATGTCAGAGTATGTCGGCGATGGTCTATATAGTTTTCTATTTGAAGTGAGCGAAGACCAGACTTATAAAATTGAGGACAAAAGATTGATTGTTTTTGAACTTGACGAAGTCAAGGACAATAAGGAAATCCTGTCCGTAATGTTGAAACTCATCAAATCTGCCATCCAAAGAACGATTTGGAAAAACAGGGCAGAAAAAGGCATCATCCTATTCGATGAGTTTGCCAAACAACTGAAATTTGAGAACGTACTGGAAAGTGTCGAATTCTATTACCAAGCCATCCGAAAACAGAACGGTGCCATCGGGATTATTCTTCAGTCCATCAATCAGCTTCCCAACAATTCAACATCAGCCAGCATATTAGAAAACACACAGGTCATTTATAGCCTTAATAATGAAAAGGGCTATGACGAATTGGTCAAAAGGCTCAACCTTTCAAGCCACGACTTGAACCAATTGAAGTCTATCAAAAATAATCTTTCTGGTCCACGGAAATACACCGAAATGTTCATCAAAATAGGAAAGGAAAGTAACATTTTCAGGCTCGAAGTTCCTAAAGAAGTATATGCAGCTTACTTGACCGATGGGCAAGAAAATGAAGAAATAATGAAGCTCTACGAAGAGCATCACGATATGCAAAAAGCAATAATTCAATTCACATCTAAAACATAATATTATGAAGACAAAAATCAGAATTTTAGTAATGGTAGTAGCCTTAATATTTTTAATGACTGGTCGTGCTGCCGCCCAAGGAATGCCAGTTTACGACAACACCAACTTTGTAAGTCTAGTAAAATCTCTTGTAGAATCTGCAAAGCAAACATCGCAGCTTATTAAATCTGTTCAATTCTTAAAAGATGCAAAAGAAAGCATAGAGAAAGTATCAAGTGTAGTACAGCAACTTAGAGCGGTTCAAGAAATTGCCAAAAATAATCAACGCCTTATCAATGTAATGCAAAATGATTTACAGGATATCCTGAATTCGCCATATATAAAACCTGAAGAGGTTACACGTGTTACAGAATCATTTAATGCCATAGTCCAAAACTCTTTGGATACCCTTGATTTTATTGACGAAATCCTATCAAGCGATTACCTGAAAATGAGCGACGCCGAACGAGCAGAAGTCCTGAAAAAGAAAGAACAGGAATCCAAAGAAATGGTTTCCAACATCATTACAAAAACCAAACGCTATCGAGATATTATTTCTTTTAGAAAAATGCAGGATAAAATCAATAATCGCGAAACGGAATACTAACAATGACCGCAACCATCATTTTAGGAATTGGATTGGAATATATCGATACGGTGTTCCAGACCATACAGAGCAGCAGTTTCTCGCAATACACCATTGCCGGAATGAAAATGCTTGCTGTGCTCTTCTTTTTGGTCAACATCCTTAAAAAATACAATGAAGGGATTGCGGACAAAGATGGTTACACTTGGGGGTTGAGTCCGGGCGAATTGGCTAAAAATTTTGCTATTGTTCTTTTAGTCATCTTTTCTACACAAGTACTTGGTTTCTTCGATAGTATTTTGGTTTCTATAGAAGCACAATATCGTGGTACAGCACCAGCTTTATTGCCCTTGCAGATGCAAGATATTCCCATTGAAGAAGACATAAATCTTATAGATGCTGCAAAAAATGCAATGACCCTGCTTTATGAAGCATTGGTAACACCTCTTTATGGGTTCAAGATACTTGCGTTCATTATCGGAATCATTCTTTGGATTTTAGACCTGTTTATATATCCGCTGTTTTTGGCAGAACGTTTCTTTCTTTTAGGAATTATGCAGGCTTTTTTTCCTTTGGTCATTAGTCTCGCTGTTTTTGAAAAATTCCGTTCACTGGCATATACATTTTTTAAGTTGTATGCTGCGGTATATATGTTGGTGCCTGCCTTCTTTTTGGTCAATATATTTATAAATGCGCTTTACACCGAAATCAACACCAATTTCTGGGTAAATCTTTTTGGGACAGATGTTGGCCAGGGATTTTTTGCACCAGTGGTGCAGCTTGGCTCGGTAGGCTTTATTGTATTCCTGAAGTTTAAACTTTACAAGCGGGCCACATCATTTACACTCAGATTGTTTACTAGCTAATTCACCTCACAATGAAAACACCATACAAGAATATTTATAACGTCCTAAAATTGAATCGGTTTATAGTACTTGCAGTAATAATCTGTGCATTCTCATCAAGTACAATTTCACTTTGGATGGCCTTTACCACCAATAAAAACGCGCTCAATAGTGCTTTTGCTATCAATACAGATGGTAGCATTATCCCGTTGAAACTCGTTACCCAAAAAGAAAATTTCAGGGTAGAAGCTTTGGCACATTTGGATTTGTTTCACAGATATTTCTACAACATCGATGCAAGCAATTATGAAAAGAACTTGGAAAAGGCTCTTTGGTTGGGCAATAGTTCTGTGGACAACCTTTATCGCCAGAAAAAAGCGGATGGTGTTTACAATCGATTATTGCAATATTCATTGGTCCAAAAAGTATTGAGCATTGATTCCCAAATCGAGGAACAAAACGGAACATATATTTTTAGAACCGTTACGATTTTTGAAATCAACAGAGGAACTATAATAGACACCTACGAACTTGTTTCAACAGGAAATCTAATTCCAGTTGACCGAAACTTTCCAAACAACCCTCACGGACTTTTAATAACCGAATATTTTGAAAACACTCTTAAAAAAATAAATGATGAAAGTTGAGCCGATAATCGGCCATTAAAAAACCACTATGATGAAAGTAGAGAAGAATAAAATAGTATTTGCGGCGGTATTAGCTGTGATTTTCATATTCCTTATTTCCTATTCCGTAATGGTTATGGGTGATGATGAAAGTGAAAATGAAAATCTTGAACAGACCTTAGTTCCTGATTTAGAGGAAAACCAAAAAGAATATGATTCAAAATTGGATGCTATCAATGACCTAAAAGAAGTGCGCGAAAATAATGCCCCAAGCATCTATGACGAAAAACTTTTGGATTCAACAGGGCTGTATAATCCTGATTTACCGGAACTAGAAAAAAAACGTATTGTAGATAGTATTTATGAAGCTGGTAAGATTCAATACTCTGAAAAAAAATATCGAAACTTGGGGAAAAAGAAAGTTGCTCAAAACAATACACAGAAAATTGATTCAGCTGAAATCAAAAGAGCACAGAAAATTGAAGCAAAAGAATTGGGACTTGAACATCAATTATTCTTTGCAGCTTCGCCCAAACCTAATGAGGCTTCAATCATCGGCAATACTGATGAAACCATTTATGTTGTAGTAGATGGCGACCAAGTTGTCAAGGCGAATACCAGGTTACAGATGCGCCTTACGAAAGCTGCAACAATAAACGGCAAACTAATGCCTAAAAACACACAAATTTTTGGTTTCATTAGCTTTCAGCCTAATCGCGCATTAATTGAAATTGAAAACATAAATCATCATCCCACTAAACTCAAAGCGTTCGATTTGCTTGATGGTAGCGAAGGTATCTATGTACAAAACAATTTTCGAGCTGAAGCCACCACTGAAGTTTTGGATGATGTTATTGGCGACATCAACATCCCGACTGTTCCGCAAGTTGGTGGCATCACAAAAGTACTGAGACGCAGTAACAGAAACGTGAAAGTGACTGTACTGAACAATTACAGGCTAATCCTAAAACCTAAGTTATGAAAACAACAATTTTAATAATCACTTTATCAATTTCTGCTTTTACAAAAGCTCAAACCTATAAAGCACTAGACACTATTTATGCAAATGATACCAAAAACGTTGCACTGTTTTTCCCAGAACCCATAAGACAAGGTATAACCGGTTCGGATAATTTTGTGTTTACCTACAATCGAGAAAAAGAACAGTATTTTGGACTGCTTCAGGCAAAACCTGGAAAAGAAAGTAATCTGCTAGTTCTTAATAGAAATGGTTCAATTTTTTCGTATATTGTAAGGTATAAAAAACAGCTATCTAAGCTCAACTATTTTATCCCATCATCAAGTAGTATTGGTAATGAAAAACCAATCGTAACCGATTCAATTCAGGCTGAAACTTTTGAAAAAAGAATCGATAACAGAACGTACTATTATCAAAAATTCTGTTCTTATCTTCTTAATAGGCATCAGCGTATTGGTCGAATTAAAAAACGAAATGAAGGCATTGTTTTGAGTGTTGAGAATATTGTTTTTGATAAAGAAGAACTATACTTCGTTATTCAGATTGAAAATATATCTTCTTTGGATTACGATTTAAATTTCTTGAACCTTTCAATCGAGACTCGACAAAAAGGGAAAAAGAAGTCTTTACAACGTCTGTATCAAGAACCTATTTACAAACACAATTTGCCTTCTAAAATCGCAGAAAACAAAACTATACGATTCGTCTATGTGTTGCCCAAATTTTCATTATCCAATGACCGTAGGGCAATTTTGGAACTGAATGAGAAAGATGGCGAACGCAATATTGAACTTAAGATATCACACAGATATATCAATAACCCAAATTAATAATATTATGAAAAGATTACTCATTTACTTACTTGTGTCACTGTTAATTTCCTGTACAGGGAATAAGGATATGTCTCCTTCTGAAACTGCTAAAGTTGTTGCCGAAAGTTTTTATCACGGTGATAAAGCCTCTCTAAAAAAGTATACTACTGCAGAGGGCTATGCTAATCTTTCCAGCATTCAAGAAATGTTCGTTCAGGATAAAAATTCAAAATCCGACTTCAAGGTCGTTGATGAAGTTATGGAAGGTGAAGTTGCTTGGATAAAGTATTCCACAGCATATGATCCAAAACCTGGTGTTTTTAAATTGATTAAAGAAGATAAACGATGGAAGGTTACCCACAACGGACCAAGAGATAATGGGCCTTTTTAAATCTCTTTCATCTTTTATAAATAATGTATTGAATTTCATTATTTTACATATAAAAAAACAGCAAGATGTATATATAATTGATATTTTACTATTGACTCAATAAATCAGTAATTCCACATCTAACTCATTCTAATTTAGACGCCTTAGAATCATTACACCACCCATTACACCACCTATTACACCACCTATTACACTACCATTTGACCACCTATTTGACCACTCATTGAATACAAACTCTAAACAAAAACAATCTGGTGTTCTGATTTCAATCAATCATATAATATTGCGATACACCTAATCTTCCTTATCCACAAATTTGACTTGGTCTTTAGATGTTAGTACATTTGGAAACATTGGGATTAAATCTTGATTTTTAGACAGTCTCATCTCAATATCATCCCTATTCCACCAAGAAGTCCAAATTCCTTGAGATGGTAACGATTCGAGTTTTTCTGTAAGTGCTGAAGAAATTTGGGTGTTTACGGCTAAAAAGAAGCCTTGTGAATTATGAGTTTCTACAGTATCTCGCATATCCAATACTTTCCCTTTTCCAATTGTAGATTTTCCCGATTTGCATTGTCCTACAACTTTAATCAACTTTTTTGGTGGTGTGGTATCGGACATATGTTCATTTATTACATTCCACTCAATAATTAAATCTCTACCCTTATCTCCTTGATTAATAGGCGCTGGCCGTCTCACACTTTTTACATTCGGCTCACGTTCCAATAGTGATTTAACCAATAGTTCGAATTGGTCCGGACAAACCTTTTCTTTCCAAATAAATTGTGATATAGGAAATAATAGTTCTGATTCTCTATTATGGCGCTGTCTTATAAGTTCTCTCTCTTTTTTATATTCATCGAATCCACAGATTCTACCCAATGCAATAACATAATCTTCCATTACGGTAACAACCATATTTTCCATAGGGATAACCGGGTATCCTTTTAGTTTACCATTTTTATTGATTATTTTAAAGTATTCGTCCATTTCAGACTTAGTCTCATCGTGAACAAAGTTTTTTATGTTATCGCTGAGCACAAATGTACCATTCTGTCCTTTCAACGGGTGAGTTTTATCTGTACACAAGTCTAATGTTGCATTGAGAAACTTTGCGAGACTACTTGACTTAATCATAGTAACTTCCTCTTCTATGTCATAGAAATACACCCATTTTGGTCGTTCACGGTCGCCATAATTGTTTCGGCTGGATATAGTGTGTAAATCTGAGAATAAAGCTTCGACATCTTCAAGTGAATACTTGTAATTTGAATTATTAATATTCCCAGTAGTCATACATTTGTCACAAGGGCAACCCGCAAAATACCATAAGCTTTCTCGCCAAAATGCAACCATTATTATGATTTCCTCGACAACTTTAAAGAGTTGTTCGGCAGTTGAAATTCCGTGTAAAATTGGAACTTGGACAGGTACCAAATACCTTCCCCAAATTTCATCAGGTACAACTGGATGACCTATGTCAAATTGCTCACAAGAGATTCCTGTTTTATAGAATCTCAAAAAAGAAGTAAACATTAGGCTTAAAATAACGTGCGCATCGGTTCTGTCACCTGTATAAAAAACATCGTATGTTCTTTGAAGAAAATAAAATGATAAATTATAATTTTCATCTAACTGAAGAAAAAGTGTTATACCAGAGGATTGATCTGTAAATATCCTAAAGTAATTATCTTCAGCGATTTCAATTGTTAAGTGATGTTTTTCACATAAATCTTCAATAATTTCTTTTAGTTTTTGTATTTCTTCAGCGTTGTCTATTTTCATTTAAAGCATTAATGTTTTGCACGTTTTAAAACTCATTTTACCCAAGATAAATATAACATTATCCTATTAAGAAAGTAAATCATAATTTAGATTTATAGGACCACTCTTTTGATTAACTAAATATAGACTTTACATCGCTATAAATTTTTTCAAAATTGGCTGCCAAATCTTCCCGAGAAAATTGGTTGGATTCTGTTGGAAGTTCTCGTTTAAAACTCGGTAATCTGAACTGCACCTTTTTATCCTTCCCATCTGCATAGGTAATAAACTCGCCCTGCTTTAATCTGAAAAACACATCAGCTCTAATTTTTGGGATTTCCTTTTCACCTGTTGTAATTCGTGTGTCAAAATCCAAGTTGTGTCCTCGACTGATACTTTTTGTTGGGTCTTTGATAATTTTAAAAAAGCGTTCGTAATATTTGGCTGTGTCTGGGTCATTTACCTTACCGAAAAACTGATAGGATAGATTGCTTAAAATTGCTTTGCTTGCCTTATCGCCATACATCATATCGTTTTGGATTTTGTCCTGCATAACGTAAATGGTTGCAATATCATAACTACGTAGTGTTGCCGGAATACGGTGCATATTCAAAAGGCGAATGGTTGGTGCTTCTTCCATCAGCAAAAAAGAAGGTTTAGAATTACGCACGCTCATTTGTTTTGTGATGGTGTGAATAATGGTTGCGATTACTGGTGAATAAGACGTTTCATATTTTGGATTGTTTACCACAGAAATGATTGCAGGATTAACTTCACTATTGATATTCAATGGCACTTCATCTGCGGACAATGCCATAAAAATTCGCTGTGTACTAATTCGTTTTAGAGCATTTGCCAAAGTACTTTTCACACCAGCTGTTTGCCTATCCGAATCCTTACCACTAATAAAAGCATCTGCCATAGCTCTTGAAGTCGTATTAGTTTCTAAAAACTGTATAAGGCTATCCGTATCCAATAATTGATAAATGGCAATTAAATGTGGTAGTGTGCAAAACTGCGGATAGGTGGTTTTCAGTTTCCAAATCAAACCACCTATCAATCCTTCAGCTGCATCATTAAAGAATTTTGTCGTGCCAGTTGTGCCGCTTTCCCTTTGCTCTAATAGGTTTTCAATCAATACCCTTGACACTTCGTTTACGCTTTCCTCATTCTTTAAATAACGTGGTGCAATAGGATTTACCCTATGGATGACTTTATCAAAGGAAATGACCTTAAAAGGAATATCTCCATCCTTAAAAAGCGCATAAACCATTTCGGTCAGTTCAAAGTCTTTGTAATCGTGGATAATTCCGCAAAAGTTCTCTTTCCGAAAGTGTTTCAGAAATCCATAAACAACGCTTTCGGTCTTTCCGCTTCCTGCAGAACCGATTATGGATGCACCACGCCTAATATTATCTAGTTTGAAGTTTCCTTTATTCGTAGAAAAACTGACCCGATATTTAGTATTTCCATTTTGCGCGTTTTCAGTCTTATGAAGAAAAACATACAGTCCTGTATTAATTAGCATAAGAGGACAAACCAAATACAACAATATCGATACTAATTCATTTCCTTCAGAAATATAGAAAACGAGAAATGAAAGCATAGTGATATTTATTAAGAATGCATATTTACTTACGCGAAACATCAGATAGAAAACTGTACTGGTCAAACCAATGATTGAAAGTATTGTTATAAGATTGTCTATTTCCATAATCACTATATTCCTATTGAACTTGATTTAATTGCTATTTCTGCACCACGCCTTAATCGTTTGAAAACACGAAGTGCAATTTGCGCCTGAGTAATAGGAATACTTGGAACGATTGGCAATCCTGTTTTCGTCATCATTTTGAAAGCCAATGCTCTTTCATTAGCTGGTAATTTCATCAAGGCAGCAAAGTAGAGCTTGGGGTTTTTAACAAAATCCTTTCGTGCCTTATAGGTCTCTGCAAAGTTGCGTTTATAACCAAAAGTCTTGTCGAACGACTTTTCCGCATTCTCAAAAAATCTATCTCTGTCAAAACCACGTTTTACGTTTTTACCGTGCATTTCAACTTCCGAAGCTTTGTGTTTACTTCCTGGAGAAAGACTGATTGAATTGGAAGCATCTTTTCTGCTCACGATGATATGGATATGACTTTGATTTCCCTCTTTTAGCATTCCCTGGACAATCCGTTTTCCATTTTGCTGATGTGGTGTTTGACGTTCCAGTTTGGCAATTTCTTTTTGTAATTTTCTAATGTTTCCTTCAGCTCGTCCTTCTTGGATATTTCGGATATCTGTTTTGAGCTGAAGTATTTTTGTTGCAAAGGGTTGGTTTTCCTTTATCTGAAAATCTGTTCCCTTAAAGGTCCGTTGATGTTCAATTTTGGCGTAATATTTTATATCGTTTATTGAAATTGGTCTTCCATTGATTTCCCGATTGAAGCTGGCAACATAATCCTTCATCAATTCACGAGTGTAGGTTTTTAAGTCTTGGCTATTGTTCTGAAGTTTACGCAATTCATATTTTGAAGGACTGACTGTGATGGAATAAAACTTGGGTTCTTTCTTTTTCAATTTTGCGTTGTTTCCATCAATTTCTTTGACCACTTCTTCAGCAGAAATCTCATCGACATATTGATTAAAAAAATGTTCGATATCCTGTTGTTCCAAACCTTGATTTTCTTTCTCTAAATACCCAACAAAATCTGCTGAACTCTGTGAGTAATTTGTTCCTAATCTCTGTGGTGTTATGGTTATATACATAGCTCAAAAAATTTAGATTTGATTGCTTGGATTTTGCTTTTCGCGAAAGCGTACTTCCTTCTTTTCTTCAGCATATTTTTTTTCCAAAATAAGTGGCTTTTTAGTCGGCTCTTCGGTTTCAAAAAGCGATTGAATCATAGCAACCGTGGGTTTGGTTTGCGTCTTTTCGACATCCCGCATTATGGCTATAACCGCATTTATTCTTTTGAGCAACTTGGCTTCAATGGTGCGTCCTGTTGGACCTAGTTTTTCCTTTGGTGAAATTTCATTGTAGAAGAAAAAATCAAGCATCGTAGACATTGCCTCCGTATGCGATTTGAAGTAAGTACGTGAGAAAGTTTGGAAACGTTTTGCAGTTTCTTTTTTAAATCTAATTCCAGTAAATGAGTCCATATTTCGCCGATTTGT
>CETR01015496.1_pt1 | contig 10840 bp, 13 predicted proteins | sample 531281 | NCBI WGS metagenome assembly CETR01 (sample SAMEA2622568, study PRJEB7988) | marine metagenome | biome: marine biome (ENVO:00000447); feature: mesopelagic zone (ENVO:00000213); material: "saline water (ENVO:00002010), including plankton (ENVO:xxxxxxxx)" | depth 696 m
GGTCTTAATGGAGAAATAATTGTGACGAGCCCTACTTGTCGAGGAGCCTTTCTCTCATCATGAATCTGCATAATCGGATAGAACTTTGCCACTTGTAGTACAGAAATACGGAGGATCTTCTCTTGCGACTCCGGAGTTGATCAAGAGTGTCGCCGGTAGGATTGCTGCCAAGCAAAGCAGTGGAAAAGTGGTCGCAACGGTTTCCGCCATGGGGAACTCAACCGACGATCTACTGGAATTGGCATCGGGCATATCCAACCGGCCCGACCCAAGAGAGTTGGATGTTCTTCTATCCACCGGAGAGCTTCAATCTTGCGCTCTGGTTTCTATGGCTTTAAAGGCTTTAGGTATGAAAGCAGTGAGCCTTAGCGGGGCGCAAGCAGGGATTCGCACAACTGCTAGTCACGGGAGAGCAAAGATCGCAGGATTGGATCCAGCACGTATAGAAGAAGAACTGGATCGTGGGAATATAGTGGTTGTTGCCGGGTTTCAAGGTATTACAGATGAAATGGACGTAACCACGCTCGGTAGGGGGGCATCAGATTTAACAGCTGTTGCACTTGCTGCGAGCCTTAAGGCAGACAGATGCGAGATATATACAGATGTTGACGGCATCTATACGGCCGACCCAAGATTGGTGCCCAAAGCACGTAGGTTAAATGAAATAGGGTTTGAGGAGATGTTGGAACTTGCTAGCTACGGAGCCAAAATGAATCCTAGATCAATTGAATTCGGAATGGTTTATAACGTGCCTATCCTCGTAGCATCCAGCTTTGAAGACCTTCCAGGGACACTAATTCATGAAGGAGCAGATATGAATTATAGCGTGGGGGAAATGAGAAACAGAGTAAGGGGGATTGCTACAGAAAAAAATGTGGCCAAGATTACCGTTTATTCTGTAGTGGACAGGCCCGGTATAGCCGCAGCGCTTTTTGAGCCCCTAGCAGACGCTGATATTAGTGTTGACATCATAGTCCAGAATGCAGGTGTCTCGGGAAGTACGGATCTCACGTTTACGGTGGCAGCGTCGGACCTGGATAGGTCTATGGAAGTTGTTGACAAGGTGGCTAAAGATTTGGGTACCGACAAAGTTGGTAGATCCGCAGGCCTCGCAAAAGTGAGTATAGTTGGAACAGGAATGCAGGATGCTCCTGGATACGCTTCAAGAATGTTCAGTGCACTTTCTGAGGGTGGTATTAACATAGAGATGATCACTACGTCTGAAATCCGTATTACATGCATTGTTGAAGAGGACAAGGTTGGCGTTGCGGCAAGGGTATTACACGACGCATTCGAACTAGAAAAGGAAGATTAACGCACATTTCTTAATTAAAAGAAGTGTTGTGCAAGGTTTCAACAATATTGCTCCGTTGCCTGGATCAGGCTGTCTAGTGCCAGAGGTAATGAGGACTGTCAATGCGTGAAGTTCAACTCTCGATCGTTATTCCTACCTTCAACGAATCTGACAGGATAATAGGTACTCTTGATAGTTTGAAGAGGTATCTTGAATCTCGAGACTTTGTTTGGGAGATCGTACTGTCAGATGATGGGAGTTTAGACGACACCGTTGCCCTTGTTAAATCATGGTCCGCCGTAAATCTAAAACTGCAGGATGAGACTATGAGAATAATCCAGCTTGATCATCGTGGTAAAGGCTCCGCGGTACGACATGGCATGCTTGGAGCGGTTGGCGACATAAGAGTTATGTGTGATGCAGATCTTGCAATGTCCGCAGATCAAATTGACGGGTTTATTTCGAAGTTTATGGAGGGATACGATATTGTTATAGGTTCCAGAGAAAAGACTGGGGCAAGGAGGTTTGATGAGCCGGTTATACGGCACATTATGGGTAGAATATTTAACTGGTACGTTCGTTTCATAGCTGTAGGGGGATTTCAAGACACTCAATGTGGTTATAAATGTTTTTCATCGAAAGCGGCAGAATCACTATTTGGAATGCAGAAGTTGGATGGGTGGTGTTTCGATGTTGAAATACTTTTGCTTGCTCGTAAGAATTCCATGAAAATATTCGAACTTCCCATTGACTGGTACCACAAAGAGAAAAGTAAGGTAAACCCGGGCACAGCGTCGATCGAGATGGTGAGGGATACGCTCTTGACCTCTATTAGGTATATGATCGGATCCTATAACAAAATTTGAGGTTATCACTATCTTGAGCATTTCCCAATTTTTGTTCGATTGGAGATGGTTGTGAAATGTTTAAGTGATAAGAACGCGTACTCTTTTCGCAAATCGGTCTGCGTGGTTGTTCCGACTTATAACGAGTCTGAAAACCTCCCTGAACTTACTGAAAGAATTTTTTCACTAAACCTCCCACGTTTATCGGTTTTAATTGTCGATGATAATTCACCCGACCGCACGGCCGAAACTGCACGAAGGCTCTCATTGAAATACAAAGGGGCAATCCAAGTTCTTCAACGGAGCATGAAAAGCGGGCTGGGAACTGCATATATAGAAGGTTTCCAAAGTGCCTTAGCCAAGGGATATGAGATTATCGTACAGATGGATGCGGACCTGTCCCACAGACCTGAATATTTGCCTCAAATGATAGACTTTCTTCAGGAATACGATGTAGTTGTTGGTTCTAGATACATTGATAAAAGCGGTATGGGTAGTGAATGGGGTATTCACCGCAAGATCCTGAGTTTTTGTGGTAATTTGGGAATTAGATGGGTCTCAGGTATCCAAGCGAATGATGTCACTTCCGGATTTAAGGCTTTTCGAACAGGAACTTTGAAAGAAATAGACTGGACCAAAATAAGGAGTTCTGGATTTGGATTTCAAGCGGAAGTTGCTTTTCAGTGTGAGAAAAACGGAGTTAAAATCTTAGAGTACCCGATTGTATTTGACGAAAGAACTCGTGGAAAATCAAAAATGTCTTTTGCAATTATTTGTGAAACTGTCTACATAATTCTCTCACTTCGAGCCAATTCTCTATTTCGATAAAAGTAAAAATAGGTCTATTTGTACACTCGAAAGGTATTGAACTATATAAATCGCGCTCATTAGAATGCCGACACTTCTATAGAAGAATGATCTGATAAAGGTAGTAAACGTGAAGGCAAAAAAACTTTCGGAGCTTTTAGAATTCAGAAAAGAGCGCACTAAAGAAGCCTTGAAGCTGGCTCAGTACGGGCTTTGGGAAGAAGCAGAAGAAATCAATCGCCAGATTGTCGAGCTTCTATCCGGAGACCATATAGCTCACAGTAGACTCGCCGACTCTCTCATGAGACAAGGAAGGGAACTAGAAGCAGCCGAGCATTATCAAGTAGCTACAGGGTTGGAAAAAGCGAAAAACGACCGTAATAAGAAAGCTGTTAAGCTCGCCATGCAGTCTTCGTGGAAGGATGCAGCAGAGGTGAATGAAATTTTTATAGAAGACTGTTGTTGGGACATGGAGGCTTTCAATCGGCTAGGTAAGGCTTTGATGGAATTAGGCAAGAATAAGAAAGCAGCTGAGGCGTTCAGGTGTGCTTTGGTTATTTCCCCTAACAGTGCCATAGCATCGAAAAACCTTGCCAGGCTAGAAAAAGTATCGAGTGTTAAGAATGGGTCTCCTGTAAAGGCTGGCGTCAGCGCTCGGACCTTTATCGAAGAGAGCGGTAAAACTGGAGTAACTAAGCTGGTGAACATTCCACGAGGTACAGATCTATCCTATTTGGTCGCTGGCCATTCCGTGGATTTAGTACTTTCGGAAAAAGGCATTCGAGTAAAGGATGAATTGTCATCCGAAATAGGAAGTTTAGAGCCTAAAATAGGAATTAGACTGCACCGTTTAATAAAGGGCGGTAATCGCTACGAGGCCAGTATCACTAGTGTATTAAAGGATGCAGTATCCCTAATAATTCATGAAACATATAGAGATCCGACCCAAGCAACTACACGTTCATTCTCGAGCAAGGCTGACGGGTTACCAACGATTCCCAACGGATCAATTGGCTATAGTATTAATGATGCTGGTAAATTGGCGGATTTGAAAGACTGGTCTAGCGATGATACAGAATCAGGAGACGAAGAGGTTTTCTCTCCGATGATACCTAGATTAATTTCCGGAGATTCTTCTATTAATGAAGAAGACTATTAACTAGATAACTCTATCGGGTCGCTGTCTGATTCCGGGTCTTGTGTTATGACATCTCTGGATCTGTAATATATTCCCCATTTTTGCATTAGTGTTCTAATTCTTTCGTCACCAAGATCGGTCATCTCTTTGAAGAATCCTGCCAGCGCATGAGCGTGAATCAGATCATCGGTACATACCCAGTTTCCCTCCGCTGATACTACATAAATAAGGCCGTTTTGGTGTTCGCACTGCAGCTCCACACGCTTTGCGCCACCACTGCCCTCTCGAATGCTCATTCCAAGATCTGCCATAATATCTCTCTGATTTAATTCCTATTTGAATTCACGGTTTAGGTCAATTGTATCTGGGATCATTAATTTCGTGATCGAGATTATACTTTCAGGCACCGCTGATATAATTTGGCCTCGGAACCTACTGAAGAAATCAATCTTTTTGTTCGGGGAGGCAAATTAATGACACCTCATGTTACAGATGGCAATCTCAAGATATATAAAATTAAGTGTGGCCCATACGATAACAATGCTTATGTTGTTATGTGTTCGAAGACTCGGGAAAGTATAGTTATAGATACCCCCGCTGAACCGGGAGAACTGATAGCTATTGCTTCCACAACCAATGTAAGAGCCATATTGATCACTCATAATCATATGGATCACTTGTTAGGTTTCGAAGAGGTGACATCTAAAATTTCAGCTCCTGTTGGGATTGGAAGTCCTGACGCTGCTGCCCTTCCCAAAGAGCCAGATTTTCTTCTAGAGAACGGGTGTGAGGTGGCAGCTGGTAACGAGTTGCTCATGCCTATATTCACTCCGGGACATACTGATGGTTCCACTTGTTTGTGGACAGGAGCCCATTTGTTTACAGGTGACACGCTGTTTCCGGGAGGACCTGGTAAAAGCCGCTCACCAGAGGCATTGTCCCAATTGATTGAAAGCATTAAGTCCAATCTTTTTACCCTGCCCCAGGGAATAAATTTTTATCCTGGCCATGGAGACGATGGTAGTCTTGATGTATCAAAGGATGACTACAACATATATTCATCTAAAGAGCACGCTTCCGATCTTTGTGGCGATGTTGAATGGCTTAAGAGTTGAAGTCTTAGACGAAATATAGTTGGAACAGGGCCAGATATTATTAAAGGGTTTTTTCGCCTTATTTGTTACATATGCTTTGATCGTTGCCTTGCGATTAGTTTTTGGCATGAGCCCGGCGGAAAGCGCTTATCCCCATCTTCTGCCTTGGATATTGTCGCTTCCCCAGATGGCGCTGGTGGTATTTGTGTGGCAGATTTGTGTTCGACGTAAATCGTCGTGGAAATCTATAGGGTTTTGCCGCCCTAATCTTCAAGCTAGTTATCAATTATCGTTGATATGTGTCCCGTTTAACCTTATTTTGGCTGCAGCTTATGCATATGGAGCCTTACGACTTGGTGTCGATTTCTTGTTAACTCCCATGGTGCCGAAGGATATTTTGGGAGACGGATGGATGGTTATAGTAAATCTGGTTGCTATAGTCGTATGGGTGCCAGTAGTAGAGGAGATATTTTTTCGGGGATTCCTACTAAAGACTATGCTAGAAAGGCACACTGTTTATGTGGCAATTCCAGCTTCATCTCTACTCTTCGCTCTTTTACACGGACATTTAGGGCTTATAGTGCCAGTGCTATTAAGTTCCATCGTTATTTCGTTGCTGTACATACACACCCGGTCTTTGTTGCCCCCGATTCTTGCTCACTCGACGCAAAACCTGGTAGTTTCTGTGGTTGCGGCGTCAGCTTGAATTGGGGAAAATGGGAAACGAGTTAGATTGAAAACCTTTTTACGACATTAGCCTTATACGATTTTCGCACGGATGCTTTTTTGAAAAACAGAATAGATTACTGCCTGGAAAAAATTAAGTCAGAAAACAGGCCGGCATTGGTTCCCTATCTCACTGTTGGCTATCCCCATGCCAGCATATCTGAGAGTTTAGCTACTGCCGTCCTTGCCAATGGTGCCGATATGTTGGAACTCGGGATTCCATTCAGCGATCCATTAGCTGATGGCCCGACAATTCAGATGACAAGTTTCCGCGCATTGGAAAATGGAACAACCGTACAAACAGCAATTGATACGGTGGCTGGATTGCGTTCCATAGATATTGAAGCTCCTCTCATATTCATGGGATATTTTAACCCTTTCCTGCAATATGGAATTTCAAGATTCTTGAGAGTTGCAGCTGACGCTGGTCTTGATGGTCTAATTGTCCCGGACCTGCCATCTGAAGAATCCAAATTAGTTGCAACTGAATCACGGAACGTAGGTATTCATCTAATACCACTATTAGCACCCACCAGCACCGACGAACGCATAGAATCCGCTTGTGCAGAAGCTGGTGGGTTCATTTACTGTGTTAGTTTGACCGGTGTTACAGGAGCACGAAGTCGACTGTCTACCGGGGTAGAAATACTTGTGGGGCGTATTCGCAAATATACTAATTTGCCGGTGCTTGTCGGGTTTGGTGTATCTAGCAAGGAGGATGTTGAAAGGATTGGCAAATTCGCTGACGGTGCTGTGGTTGGAAGTGCCCTTCTGGACGCTATATCTAAATCAAAAGAAGGTGAAGAAATTGAAGTTGCTTCTAACTTTATCAATGGACTGGTAACTTAGAATTCAGCTGGTGATAGGGCTCTAAATAAAGAAGAGGAACGGATAACTATATGTCTAAAGTCAGGGCTATAAGGGGAGCAACCACGTCTTATGAGAATACTAAGGATGGAATCGTGGAAGCTACCTTGGAAATGTTAGAGGCACTGGTTGACGCAAATGATTTCCAACTTGATGATGTTATAAGCGCGTTTTTCACGACCACGAAAGACTTGAATGCCGAATTTCCTGCAGTCGCCGCTCGGAAATTCGGCTGGGTCGATGTTGCGTTGATGAACGCTCATGAAATGTTCGTTTCGGATGCTCAGGAGAGATGTATCAGAGTAATGGTTCATGTACATTCCGAAAAATCTCCTAAGGAGATAAACAATGTCTATTTAAGGGAGGCTACCAACCTTAGAAATCGCGGATTTGAGGACGAGGATCAATAGCAGCCCTATACTCCCTGTCTTTCTGCAGGTTGTTGTAAGAGTTGAATAATATTGCCGTCCGGGTCCTTGAAAGTTGCTACTTCGCCCCCCCAGTGTTCCCGTTCCGGTTCCCTTACGAATATTACCCCCAAGGATTTCAACCTTTCTGTTGTGGCTTTGATATCCTGAACATTGAAATTCATCATGATCCTATAAGGGTCGATTGCTTCTCCCGACACAGAAGAGTGTTTCCCGAGACTGAATCTCACGCTGTAGGGTCCCATATCCCATTTGAATGCTATGAAGTCATCGCGTATCGAATGTGGAGTCAAACCCATTGTCTCCTGATAGAAATATGACAGACGATCAAGATTTTCTGTCCAAACGATAACCCCAGAAAGATTCTCTATCATGGCGATTTCACTCTCCTACGCGTTTTTATGGTGTTCAAATGTGAGGATCTCTAAATTTAATGTCTTTTACCTGTTCATAAGATTCGTTGATGATAGGTATAATACTTTTCAGGAGACTGAAAAGTTGGGTGGAAGAAAGTTTAATAATGGGTCTCCGAAAGGAGGTAAGTCGCGTTGGATAGTAGTAGTAGGAGGTTGACCAGGTAGGTGTTCTCTGGAACGCCTCCACATGTAGGGGCTCTCGTGGTTATTTCCACGGGGGCCTCTTTTTTACAAATCAATCACCTTCAAAAAATCTGCGGGGATTGTTGATCATCAAATCGTCCAATTGTTCTTGGGAAGCGCCCATCTCTCTCAGGCGGGGCAGAACCTTTCTGGTTATAAATAAATAACCATCGGGGTTGGATTTTTTTCTCGTGTCCTGACCTTCCTTTGAATCTATGCTCAACGTAACGGACCAATCATGGCCCAACATGATACGTTTGCCATATCCGTCTGATATCAATTTCATGGCGGTCTCAGTTCGACCTTTCCAGTCGGGTGTTCCGGGAGATCTTCCACCTGGATACCGATCAAGACCAAGCCACACCCCCTTATCCATAAGTCCTTCCAGGTAAAATGTGTCTGTGGTGTCATTGCTATGACCTATATAGACGCGGTTGAGGTCAACGCCCTCATCCTCAAAGATCCGCACTTGTTGCTCTCCAACTCTATCGGGGGCCCAAGTGTGGGTCGATATCGGAATACCTGTTGCTTTCTGGGTACGCGCAGCAGCTCGCAATATTACCTCGCCTTCTCTGGTAACGCCTCCCACGTCATTTGCAACTTTGATTATGCCTGCTTTGATACCTGTATCCTCTATCCCAACCTCGATTTCTCGCTTATACAATTTGGCGACACTGTCTGGAGTGGCGTTCCAGAACGCCCGAGGAATATCCCTCCATGTCCCTGTTGCACAGATGATATTTATCCCAGACTCTCGAGATACTTGTTCAATCAGTCTAATATCCCTGCCTAAATCTATTGTAGAAACATCGATAATGCTGCTGAGCCCCTCGTTCTTGGCCTCACGTAACTGTTTAATGCCTTCTGTAATTGATTCTTCTCTTCTTATAAACTCAGGATATATGTGCGGGATTCCTGCCGAGCTTACTACGACATGTTCGTGCGAAAGAGTAAATCCTAGGTCTGAAGAATCAATTGGGCCTAGGACCGATTGAATTCTAACCATCTTTTATCCCCTGTATTTTCCTGGTCATAAAACCCCTAGCAATACTTCTAATCGACGGCGCCTATAATAGGATTTCTAAGTATACCCACACCGCTAATTTCCACTTCACAAACATCGCCGGGCTTCATATTTTCTGCAGCGCCGTCCGTGCCCATCCAAATCACATCTCCTGGGTACAGCGTCATGTATTTAGTCATTTCAGAAATGTACTTCTGAACGCCAAAAATCATATCGTTTGTTGGGAAGCTGATTAATTCGCGGCCATTCAATCGCACTGTCGTGACCATCTCATCTAAGTCAGCGTCCGTTTCTATCCAGGGGCCCATAGGTTTGAATGTATCAGTATTCTTGGCTCTCCATAAAGTTCTATCTGATGCCTGCCAAGACCTTTCACTCACATCGTTGCCAACGGTGTAACCGAGTACACAATCTAAAGCGTTCTCTTCAGTCAAGTGCTTGGCTTCTTTGCCGATTACTACTACTAACTCCCCTTCGTATTGAACTTTCTCAGTCGCGTCGGAAGGTATTATTATCGGGTCGTCATGGCCAATAATTGCATTTACTGCACGATAGCCTATGTCAGCCTTGTTTGGGATGTTAGGTTCTCGTCCCAACAGAGCAGCAGCTTCGCGGACATGTGTTTCATAGTTCACACCTGCCGCATAAAAGGTTGGAGGAATGACTGGGGGCAGCAGATGGATATTTTCATACGAATGAATTGTTTCCGACTCTGTGTAAGCATCGAAGGGGGTACCATAGACCTCTCTTACGGAGCCGTCGGTGACGATTCCGTAAAATGTTTTACCATCTGATTCATACCTCACCCATTTCATAGAAGCGATCTCCTCTCTGCTATTTTCCCTTTCAAAAGTGGCAACATACTAGCTGAAATTCTGTCGCATTCTTCGATATGTGGATAACCAGACAGTATAAACTCGTCTATGCCTAGATCCCAATATCCGAGTAGCTCTTCCGCGACCTGTTCGGGGTCGCCAACCACGGCAGTGCCGCAGTTTACCCTTACGGTTGATATGCCATTCCACAGATGTTGTCCGACTCTGTGATCCTGGTATCTTCTTGCTTGAGATTGTTGTCCGACCATAGGGGTACCTGCAAATGTGGTTTGTCTTTGTTTCTGCACAGATGAGTCGCTTCTCGAGAGAAGTTCTTCTGCAGCCTGCCATGCTTCCCGCTCCGTATCCCGAACAATTATGTGGGTGCGTAATCCAAACTTGGCTGGACGGCCCGTTATCTCGTGGCTTTTCCTTGCTTTTTCCAAGTGTGGCTCAAGAATTTCCTTAGGTAGAATCCACGCGAGGTAAGTATCACCTTGTTTCGCTGACAAGTTCAGGGCTCTATCTGAAGCTCCGCCAATGTAGAAACTAGGGTCTCCGTATGGGCCTGGTGAGCAAATCGCTCCATTCAGATTGATTATACCGCCAGAAAAATCAACCGGCTCGGGCTTTTCCCATAACGCACGGCAGGCTGCAATGAACTCTTCAGCTCTCTCATATCGGGTTGCATGATCGGATCTTTCGCCTAACCTTTCGAAATCACCTTGTATTCCTCCGGGGACTATGTTGATATCTAGCCTTCCCTTAGAAATCTGATCAAGTGTGGCTGCCATCTGTGCAAATAATCCGGTCGATATAAAGCCTGGTCTAACCGCGACCAAGAATCTTATCTTGCTGCTAATCGTGGCGAGAGCTGTGACCATCGTCCAGGTTTCTGCGAGGGGTTGGTTTTCGTCGAAAAGTCCATTTGCGAACCTTGTCGGAATTAAAAGTGAATAGAAACCTTTAGCTTCAGCGGTTTCCACAACGCTCTTGAGATATTCGAAGGTTGGAGGCCTTTCGGCATTCACCGTTCCGATGTGTTCTCCGTCACCGTCAATCGGAATGAACCAGTCGAATCTTGGCTCAGGCCTCTGTTCTGAACGAGATTGCATCTCTGAAGACCTCCGAATCTGAGTTAAAGCGGTCCCGATTATAAGCGGGGGTCAGTTTATTTACATTACCGGCTGTATTTACCAGATA
>CETR01056737.1_pt1 | contig 10826 bp, 5 predicted proteins | sample 531281 | NCBI WGS metagenome assembly CETR01 (sample SAMEA2622568, study PRJEB7988) | marine metagenome | biome: marine biome (ENVO:00000447); feature: mesopelagic zone (ENVO:00000213); material: "saline water (ENVO:00002010), including plankton (ENVO:xxxxxxxx)" | depth 696 m
TGCGGATGCAAATGTACCTTTTCAGATGTAAGATCGCAACTATTTTTGCACTTTTTTATTCGAACTTTTAGCACACCGCTGCTATTCAGGATATTCCACCCGCAAATGATAAATATTCGTAAGCTTTAGTTTGAGCACTTTCTTTACCATTTCAATTTCCTTGAGCGTAATATTTGCATTCAAATACTGATTCGCCTGCATTTGTCCCTTTACAATCTTTTCAACAAATTCATCAATGATACTAAATGTCGGGTTCTTTAGGCTTTTGGAAGCTGCTTCCACAGCATCGGACATCATTAAAATAGCGGTTTCCTTGGAAAAAGGAATCGGGCCGGGATATGTAAAGTCCTCCTTATCCACATCTTGATCGAGCTCTTGTTGCTTTTTGTAGAAATAGTACACCAAGGTTGTTCCGTGATGGGTTCTGATAAAATCAATGACCCGATCGGGAAGGTTGTTTTTCCTTGCTATCTCTATCCCGTTAATGACATGGTCGATAATAATTTTGGCGCTTTCCTTCGGTGGAAGGTCGTCGTGGGGATTGACACTGGTTATCTGATTTTCCGTAAAATACGTTGGACGCTCCATTTTACCGATATCGTGGTACAATGCCCCTACCCTTACCAACATGGCATTGGCCCCAATTTCATTGGCTGCGGCTTCAGCTAGGTTTGCGACTTGTAACGAATGGTGGAAAGTTCCTGGGGCCTTGTCCGAAAGCTCCTTGAGCAATTTGGAATTGGTATCGGACAGCTCCAACAGCGATACATCGGATACGAGTCCGAACAGTTTCTCGAACATGTAAATCAACGGTTGTGCAAATAGTGTCAACAGTCCGTTCAGAATGAAAACCCCGAACAAAATCCATTCAATGTTTTCCAGGTTCCCTTCATGAATGGCGTGAAAGGCAAAATACCCGACGATATAAATCAACGTAATCTGTCCGACCGAAATAAATAGATTGGCCCTCTTGTACAGCTCAGAAGCCGTCAGAATGGTAACAATACCCGCAATGATCTGTAGAAAAATGTATTCAAAACTGTTGGGCACCACAAAACCAAGAATCAATACCGTGAGCACATGGACAAACAATCCCAATCGAGCATCAAAAAAGTTTTTCAAGATCAATGGCAAAATGCACAACGGAACCATATAGATATAGTTCTCATAATGCTTGACCATTAAGGTGGTGGCTACCACCATCAACAGGATATTGAAGAAAATGAAGGTTACCTTATTGTTATTCTGGAAGATTTCGTTCCTATACCTTTTCAAAAAGAGAAATAGCATGATGAGCACCAAGGCCACCAAAATGGTGTATCCCAATAGAATGAAATAGTAATTACTGCCCATCCACAGTTCGGACTCATATTCATCCTTGAGGGAGTTGAGTATTTTAAAGTCCTCGTCCTCTACTATTTCCCCTTTGGCGATGATCAGTTGGCCTTGATCTACCTCTCCGCGGGTATAGGAAATCTTGGAAAGTTCATCGTTCAGGGCACTTTCCGTAAGGACCTCATCATAAAAAAGGTTCGCCTTAAGACTATTTTTTATTATGGATTGTAAACGATTTCCATTGTTGATATTCATTTCGGAAAAAAGCTCCGTTACCTTCTTTTTGGCCTGCTCCAAACTTAGATAGTCACTGGGCGAAATAGGTTGCGCCTCATTGCTCCTGACCACCACGGTGGATGCTGATTGGGGAAGATTCTGAAAAATACCGTGAACATAAACCTCGTCGAGAACTTCTTCGGAAACCGTTCTCAAAGTCTGGCGCTGCGAAGAAGCAAAGCTTTCCTGCTGAAAAAGTGAATTGAGCTCTTGCAGCACTTCATCCTTAACCTCGGAAACCAGTGGTGCATTATAGGTATAATAATCTGTTTTGTCCCTTCTAATGGAAGATTGCTCCTCCTGTATCTCTTCCTGGGTCTTTTGTATGGAAAAATCCATGGGAGCGTACAGGTTCTCATACTGCCATGGCTTGCCCTTTTGAAATTCATATTTGAACTTCCCTCCCTTTGGGAAAAAAAATACAATCAGGGCCACAGATACCACATACAGGAAATACTTGTAGACCAGCGATTGGTGTTTATATACGTTATCCAAAGTTTTTCCCATTCCGTAAAACTGTTAGCATCAAAAATAGAAAATATAAATTAAGAAGTCCGTTGGCCGAGCTCCTTATCGGTTTGTGTTTAAATTTAGTATTTTCGCAGGAGTAAAAATGCACATATGAAGAAAGTAGTAATCGTTTCCGCCGCAAGGACCCCCATAGGAAGTTTTATGGGAGCCTTATCCAGCGTACCAGCCCCAAAATTGGGTGCTGTGGCAATCAAGGGGGCATTGGACAAAATAAGCCTTAAACCCGAACTTGTGGAAGAAGTTCTGATGGGCAACGTGGTACAAGCAGGCACTGGACAGGCACCAGCGAGACAGGCCGCGATATTTGCGGGAATCCCCAATACTGTACCTTGCACAACCGTGAACAAGGTGTGTTCTTCGGGGATGAAAACGATTATGCAGGGAGCACAGTCCATCGCATTGGGCGAAAACTCCATTGTAGTTGCGGGAGGTATGGAAAATATGAGTTTGATTCCACATTACGCCTACATGAGGACCAGCACCAAGTTTGGTCCTGCCACTTTAGTGGACGGCATGCAAAAAGATGGACTGGTCGATGCCTATGATCAAAATGCCATGGGCGTATGTGCCGATGCCTGTGCGACCGAATATAAATTCAGCAGGGAAGATCAGGATGCTTATGCAATTCAATCCTACAAACGCTCTGCCGAAGCATGGAAAAATGGCAAGTTCGATAATGAAGTGGTTCCCGTTGAAGTACCTCAACGTAGAGGCGAGCCCATTATCGTCAGTGAAGATGAGGAATATAAAAATGTGAAATTGGAAAAAGTACCCGCTTTAAGACCTGCCTTTTCTAAAGATGGTACGGTTACAGCAGCCAATGCCTCCACCATAAACGACGGAGCAGCAGCAGTAGTACTTATGAGCGAGGACAAAGCCAAAGAACTTGGTCTAACGCCTTTGGCGACCATTAAAGGGTATGCCGATGCAGCCCAAGAGCCCGAATGGTTCACAACTGCTCCGGCAAAGGCACTCCCAAAAGCGCTGGACCGTGCAGGGGTATCCATTGAGGATATTGACTTTTTCGAGTTCAATGAAGCCTTTTCGGTAGTGGGACTGGCCAATATGAAAATCCTTGGCCTCAACGATACCAATGTCAATGTAAACGGTGGTGCCGTTTCCTTGGGACACCCACTGGGCTGCTCGGGAGCACGGATTACCATCACATTGTTGAACATATTGGAACAGAACAATGCCAAATTGGGAGCTGCAGCCATTTGTAATGGTGGTGGAGGTGCCTCGTCCATTGTTTTGGAAAGAAATTAGTGATTCAATCTGTACAGTAAATGCAATATGGAATTTGTCCTCTGAGTATTGTTCCTATTAGAGCAACCCCGGACGATTGTGCCGAAATGTCATCCCAACTATTGTATGGGGAGCATTTCAAGGTGTTGGAGAGAAGGAAAAAATGGAGTAGGATCAGGGCGGCTTATGACAAATTTGAAGGCTGGATTCCCAACAATCAACTTCAATTGATTACCGAGGACACCTATGATCAAATCGAGTCCCATGAGCTGCACAGGGTATGCTCCGATATCATATCGCACATATGTACATCTGACGGTATGCTGTTGCCCATCCTTATGGGATCCATGGTAAATGCTTGCAATTTACTGGAACACGCATTTGAAGGACACAGCTATACTGATAAAAATGCGAAAGAGAGTTTAGTGGACACCGCTATCATGTACTTGAAAGCACCTTATCTCGCAGGTGGAAAAACCCCTTTTGGAATTGATTGTTCCGGCTTTACACAGATGGTTTACAAAATCAATGGATATTCGTTGGAACGCACTGCCGAGGGTCAATCCAAACAGGGAGAGGCTTTGAGCTTCATTGAAGAAAGTGAGCCCGGCGACTTGGCCTTTTTTGACGACAACGAGGGCATTATAGACCATGTTGGCATTATTTTGAAGGACAACTACATCATCCATGTCAACGGCCATGTACGCATTGATAGAATCGATCACACGGGCATCTTCAATTCCGAAGAAAAGCTCTACACCCATCAATTACGGGTCATAAAAAAAGTAATATAAAAAGAGCCCCGAATGTATCGGGGCTCTTTTTATTGTAGGAAGAATTGAGTGATTATTCTCCCAAAAGCTTTTTGATTCTCATGAAGTTTTCATTGTCACCCAAAGCTCCATAGATATTTTTCAACTGGGTCAAGATACTTTCATTATCAGGATTGGACTGCAATGCATCTTCCAATACAGCAGCACCTTCCTTGAAAAGACTATCTTTCTTATCCTTCAAGTCATCATATTTCTCTATATCCGCTTTTGAAGTTCCCAACTGATTCATCTCATCGATAAGACCGTTACCCTCGTTCACATAAGTTGTGGAAAGGTTCAACAAGGCATTGATGTAACCTGGGTCGATGGCCAATGCTTTTTTGTAAGCGTCCCTAGCGTCTTCCAAGTTCCCTTGCTCCATGTTGATCACACCAATGTTGTACAATAAATCTGGGTTATCTGGAGCCATTGCTGAGGCTTGGCCCATCAACTCCTTGAACTTCTCCTTATCCCCCATAGCGTAATATAGGTTAGCTTCTCCCAATACAAGATTTACATCTTCTGGGTTTTCAGCTCTTGCATCGGCATAAGCTTCAATTGCTTTCTCGTTTTCCCCCATTTGCTGGTAAATCAAAGCAATGTTCTTAACGATTTCCGGCTTTTTGGATGGGCTTACTTCTTCTTTAGGGTCTTTGTGGGTCCCTGCTTTTACATAAAGGTCACGAGTACCCTTATCCATGGTTTCCGTCTCTCCAGACTCCACATTAACAGCTGTATAGGTAACAGATTCCCCATTGTAATCCAACTCTTTGAGTTCTTTGTAGTATTTCAAAGCGTTCTCAAGGTCCTGTCCATTTACTGCACTGTTCGCTGCATAATAAAGGTATACCGTATCCTTTGGACTAAGGGTGTAGCTCATGTACAACTTTTGAGCTGCCTCGCTAAATTTCTTGTTTTGGTTGTCCTCAACGGCCGCGTTGACCAAATCCGCTGTCATTTGACCCATTTTCTCTTGGGCAACAGATGTGTACTTAGATCTTCCATCAGCTTCTTCAATCTCGATTACTTTGTTGTAAGCATCCACAGCTTCTTGGAATGCGGAAAACTCTCCCTTTTGAGCCAAATCGTAGTTGGCATTTCCAAGAAGTGCATAATACTCGGCTTGATCTTTTTCCTTGGCCGAACCAATAGTGGAAGATGCGCTCAACAAAGCAGCTTTTGCAGCGGCGGCATCACCGTCCTTCAAAGCCCTTTCCGCCGTCTTCATTTCGTCCTTCTGGGCAATACCCATAGTGGAAACTCCTAAGGCTAGTAGTATTAATATTTTTGTTCTCATGTTTAAAATTGAAATTATTTAGAATTTAGTGTTTATGATTATTACTTAATATACGAATTATTCTTTTTCGTCCGTAGTATCATCAATAGCCGTGCCATCTTCCCCTTCGACTTCGATATCCCTGATATCGGCTTCATCCACGGGATCATCCTCCTTCATCACTTTGGCAACTGCCGCAATGGCATCATTATCCTTTAGGTTGATCAAGCGAACCCCTTGTGTGGCCCTTCCCATCACTCTTAGGTCCTCAACCCCCATTCGGATGGCGATTCCCGATTTGTTGATGATCATCAAATCATCGGTATCGGTTACGTTCTTGATGGCCACTAGACCTCCTGTTTTATCGGTAATGGATATGGTTTTGACACCTTTTCCACCCCTATTGGTAATTCTGTAGTCCTCGATATTGGAACGTTTACCGTAGCCCCTTTCGGAAACCACAAGAATATCGTCCTCAAAGTTATGGACAGAAACCATGCCCACGACCTCATCGTTGTCATCGGCCAACCTGATACCTCTCACACCCGAAGCATTCCTACCCATCGGTCTTGTCTTGGATTCTTCAAAGCGTATGGCTTTTCCTGATTTAAGACCCAGGAAGATTTGGCTGGTGCCTGTTGTCAATTTAGCTTCCAGCAGCTCATCACCATCACGTACCGTAATGGCATTGATACCATTTTGACGTGGTCTGGAATACTGCTCCAAAGACGTCTTTTTAACAGTACCTTTTTTGGTGGCCATAATCACAAAATGACTGTTCACATACTCCTCGTCCTTGAGGTCTTGCGTACAGATAAAGGCTTTTACCTTATCATCCTGCTCTATGTTGATCAAATTCTGGATGGCCCTACCCTTGGATGTTCTGCTTCCTTCGGGAATTTCGAACACGCGCATCCAGAAACATTTTCCCTTTTGGGTGAAGAACAGCATATATTGATGGTTGGTACCAACGAATAAATGCTCCAAGAAATCCTCGTTTCGGGTAGAGGACGCTTTTTGGCCCACCCCTCCCCTATGTTGGGTTTTATATTCTGAAAGTGATGTTCTTTTGATATAACCGGCGTGGGAGATGGTAATGACCACTTGTTCATCCGGAATCATATCCTCAATGCTCAAATCACCTCCTGCATAGTTGATTTCAGACCTTCTCTCATCACCGTATTTTTCCTTGATTTCAAGAAGCTCATCCTTGATGATCTGCATTCTACGCTCCTTCTTGTCAAGAATATCCTTTAAATCCTCGATGGTCTTCAACAATTCGGCATGCTCCTCACGCAATTTATCCTGCTCCAGACCGGTAAGCTGACGCAAACGCATCTCCACTATGGCCTTGGCCTGAACCTCGGTCAGTTTAAAGCGCTCCATCAATTTGTTACGGGCCTCCTCAACATTGGAAGACCCCCTGATAATGGCTATTACTTCATCAATATTATCGGAAGCAATGATAAGTCCTTCCAAAATGTGCGCACGATCCTCAGCTTTTTTAAGCTCGAACTTGGTTCTACGCACCACGACTTCGTGCCTATGCTCCACAAAATAGTGGATGATATCCTTCAAGTTCAGAAGTTCCGGCCTACCATTGACAAGCGCGATATTGTTGACACTGAAAGAGGATTGAAGGGCCGTGTACTTGTACAACATGTTGAGTACAATATTGGGAATGGCGTCACGCTTCAAAATATAAACGATACGCATCCCATTCCTGTCGGACTCATCCCTAATGGTGGATATCCCCTCTATTTTCTTTTCGTTGACCAAATCGGCGGTCTTTTTGATCATGTCCGCCTTGTTGACCTGGTAAGGGATTTCGGTAACAACGATGCTTTCCTTCCCTTGAACCTCTTCAATAGTGGCCTTGGCACGCATCACAACACGTCCACGACCTGTATGGAAAGCTTCTTTCACGCCATCATAGCCATAAATCAAACCTCCTGTTGGAAAATCCGGGGCCTTGATGTGCGTAATCAGTTCATCTATTTCTATATCATGATTGTCTATGTACGCTATGGTACCGTCAACGACCTCGGAAAGATTGTGAGGTGGCATATTGGTGGCCATACCTACGGCAATACCCGAAGCTCCGTTTACCAATAAATTGGGTATACGGGTCGGTAGTACGGTCGGTTCTTCAATGGTATCATCGAAATTAAGTTGATGATCGACGGTATCCTTATCGATATCGGCCAACATTTCCTCAGCGATCTTACGCATCTTGGCCTCGGTATAACGCATCGCCGCAGGGCTATCGCCATCTACGGAACCAAAGTTACCCTGACCGTCTACAAGCATGTACCTAAGGCTCCATTCCTGGGCCATACGCACCATGGTATCATAGACCGAAGAATCGCCATGTGGGTGATATTTACCTAATACCTCCCCCACGATACGGGCAGATTTTTTATGCGAACTATTGGACCTGACCCCCAAATCGTGCATTCCATAGAGCACTCTTCGGTGTACAGGCTTTAAACCATCACGAACATCTGGCAGGGCACGTGACACAATGACCGACATTGAATAATCAATGTAGGCAGATTTCATCTCATCCTCAATATTAATGGGAATTAACTTTTCTCCTTCCGCCATGCTTATTTATTATTGATTTTTTGTGGTTAAATTATCATGGCAATATACAGAAAATAGCAGCCTTTATAACGCTTTGCGAATACTTTATTAAAAAAATTATCAACATTGGGCATATTGTCAACAATGTGATAATAAAGCTTTGTTAAATAGCCGAAAAACCTGAATTATTCCGACATTTACCACTACTTTATCGAATAAGGGTATGGTATTTGACCACCATTACAATACTTTTATTAATTTTAATTGCTGAAAAAGAAACGTATGGACGATAATTTTTCCCCCCGCGTAAAGGACGTTATAGCATACAGCAAGGAAGAAGCCCTTAGACTGGGCCATGATTTTATTGGCACGGAGCACCTTATGCTAGGTCTTTTAAGAGACGGAAATGGCAAAGCCATAAATATATTGGATGCACTCGATGTGGATTTGGACCACCTACGTAGAAAGGTGGAAATCCTTAGCCCCGCGAATCCAAATACAGGAACGATGCAGAAGGACAAGAAAAATCTTCATTTGACCCGCCAAGCGGAAAGAGCATTGAAGACAACCTTTTTGGAAGCAAAGCTATTCCAGAGTTCTTCTATAAACACCGCACACCTGTTGCTTTGCATCCTAAGAAACGAGAATGATCCAACAACCAAGTTGTTGCACAAACTGAAAGTGGACTACGACAATGTCAAGGAACAGTTCAAATCCATGATCACCAGTGACGATGACTACATAGACACCCCACAAGCGGAATCTTTTCCAGGGGACACAGATGATATGGGAGATAGTAAAGAAGGTTCTTTCGGTTCCGGAAGCGCTGCACAAAAAGGAAACAAAAAATCCAAGACCCCTGTTCTAGACAATTTTGGACGCGACCTTACCCGTTTGGCCGAGGATAACAAATTGGACCCCGTTGTGGGAAGGGAAAAGGAAATTGAGCGCGTTTCCCAAATATTGAGCAGACGTAAAAAAAACAATCCACTGCTTATTGGTGAGCCAGGAGTTGGTAAAAGCGCCATTGCCGAAGGTCTGGCATTGCGTATTATCAACAAAAAGGTTTCCCGAATACTTTACAATAAACGAGTGGTGACTCTGGATCTTGCCTCTTTGGTGGCCGGCACAAAATATCGTGGCCAGTTCGAGGAGCGCATGAAAGCTGTAATGAACGAGCTGGAAAAGAACGATGATATCATCTTGTTCATTGATGAGATACACACTATTGTTGGCGCAGGTGGAGCAACCGGAAGCTTGGATGCCTCCAATATGTTCAAACCCGCCTTGGCAAGAGGTGAAATTCAATGTATCGGAGCCACAACGCTGGATGAGTACAGACAATACATAGAAAAAGACGGTGCCTTGGAGCGTCGCTTCCAAAAGGTAATGGTAGAACCCACTACCGTGGAAGAGACCATCGAAATATTGATGAACATTAAGGGCAAGTACGAAGAGCACCACAATGTTAATTATACGGACGAGGCAATTTTGGCCTGTGTAAAATTGACCAACCGTTACATGACGGATCGTTTTCTTCCAGACAAGGCCATTGACGCCTTGGATGAAGCTGGGTCAAGAGTACACATCGTCAACATGGATGTTCCCAAACAGATCTTGGAACTGGAAAGCCAGCTCGAAGATGTTCGAGAACTCAAAAACAGCGTTGTCAAAAAACAGAAATACGAAGAGGCCGCCAAGCTAAGAGACGATGAAAAACGTTTGGAAAAAGATTTGGCAACCGCTCAAGAACGCTGGGAAGAAGAAAGTAAACTTCATAGAGAAACCGTATCAGAGGACAATGTTGCCGATGTGGTTTCCATGATGAGTGGCATCCCTGTTAACAGAATAGCACAGACCGAAAGCAACAAATTGGCCGAACTGCCCAATCTTATCAAAGGATTTGTAATCGGTCAAGATGAAGCCGTATCCAAGGTAGCAAGGGCAATCCAACGTAACCGTGCCGGACTTAAAGACCCGAACAAACCCATTGGCTCATTCATTTTCTTGGGCCAAACTGGAGTTGGAAAAACCCAATTGGCAAAAATTTTGGCCAAGGAGCTATTTGATTCCGAAGATGCCTTGATCCGAATCGACATGAGCGAATACATGGAGAAATTCGCCATTTCAAGATTGGTAGGTGCACCTCCCGGATACGTGGGTTATGAAGAAGGTGGACAGCTGACCGAAAAAGTCCGCCGCAAACCTTACTCTGTGATTTTATTGGATGAAGTGGAGAAAGCTCATCCCGATGTATTCAATATGTTGCTTCAAGTATTGGATGATGGTTTCCTTACCGATAGCCTTGGGCGTAAAATCGACTTTAGGAATTCTATAATCATTATGACTTCCAATATCGGTGCAAGACAATTGAAGGATTTTGGACAAGGTGTCGGTTTTGGCACCGCAGCAAAAAAGGCACAGGCCGACGACCACCAGAAAAGCGTCATCGAAAATGCCTTGAAAAAAGCATTTGCACCGGAATTCTTGAACAGGATAGACGACGTAGTCGTTTTCAATGCCTTGGAAAGAGAGGATATCCACAAAATCATTGATATAGAACTGAACAAGCTCTACAAAAGAATCAAGGAAATCGGTTACGATTTAAATCTATCCGACAAGGCCAAGGACTATATTGCCGACAAAGGTTTTGACAAGCAATACGGAGCAAGGCCCCTAAAGAGAGCAATCCAAAAGTATATCGAGGATTCATTGGCAGAGGAAATCGTGAATTCCAAACTGGAGGAAGGTGACAGTATTTTTAT
>CETR01000567.1_pt1 | contig 10822 bp, 8 predicted proteins | sample 531281 | NCBI WGS metagenome assembly CETR01 (sample SAMEA2622568, study PRJEB7988) | marine metagenome | biome: marine biome (ENVO:00000447); feature: mesopelagic zone (ENVO:00000213); material: "saline water (ENVO:00002010), including plankton (ENVO:xxxxxxxx)" | depth 696 m
ACAGGATTGGGAATTTGGAGTAAGAGACGATGGGCATTCCGTCACCAGCGAAGCTGACCTAACGCCAGTAGTATTAGGGGAAGGCGATTTTCGTTACGAAGTATCCGGAAAAAACTGGGGAACCCTCCCTGATGGCTGGGTATACAAAGAAGCGACCGCAGTGGACGTAGACTCCAAGGACAGAGTTTACGTTTTTAATCGTGGTACAACTCCTATGATTGTGTTCGACTCCAATGGTGACATCGTTGACACATGGGGAGAGGATGTCTTTGCTAATCCTCATGGGGTAACTATCGGGCCCGACGATGAAGTTTACTGCGTAGACAATGCTGACCACACAGTTCGTAAATTCACTTCAGATGGTAAATTACTAATGACCCTGGGTACACCAGGTAAGCCATCTGATCCTATGAGTGGCGTACCATTTAACAGACCAACACACGTTGCAATTGAACCCAATACGGGAAATTTCTATGTGGCGGACGGATACTCAAATGCGAGTGTACATAAGTTTTCTCCCGACGGGAAATTACTCCTTACCTGGGGGGAGTCCGGTACCAACCCAGGTCAATTTAATATTGTCCACGGAGTCAATGTAGACTCCAACGGATGGGTCTATATTGCTGACAGGGAAAACCATAGAATTCAGGTCTTTGACAGCAATGGAAAATTCGAAACTCAATGGGTTAACTTGTCGCGAGCGGCAATATCAACCATTAATTCGGCAACTGGGCAAGAATTGATGTATGTTGGAGAATATTTCGCAGGTATTGGGACTAACGACATGGGCACAGATCTCGGGCCCCGGATCTCTGTTATTAACCTTGAGGGGAAGGTCTTAGCACGTATAGGCCGACAAAGCTACGGAGAACAAAGCGGACGGTTTTTCTCCCCCCATGGAATAGCAGTTGACTCCAGAGGAGATATTTACGTCGCAGAGGTATCCTGGAGTGACTACGGGAGCAAAATGGAGCCACCAAAAGAGTTACGTTCTATGCAGAAGCTAGTCAAAGTTTTATAAATTAGGTGGTTGATGATCTTATGGCTTTTTTTCCTGCCTCTAGGGTCTCAATAATTTGATCTACGTCAAAAACGCAACCGCCCCAGGTGCCTCCCGATGCATCCTGCAATGCTGCCCATAGACGGGTGTCATCAGGAATTCGTTCATGGGGCTTCAAGTCATTGGGAGCTTGCCGCCGATTAAGCTCGGCGTAGCCCCATTCAGCCCCACGGTTTACTCCCTCTTTACCAACTAAATCTATGGTTCCCTCAAGACTGTTTCTATCAATCACTATATTCACCAAATCTCCATCCTGTATCTTCCCAATAGGACCACCAGCCAAGGCTTCGGGACCTACGTGACCGATGCAAGCTCCTGTTGAAACACCGGAAAACCGTGCGTCAGTTATTAAAGCAACCTCCTTACCATATGAAAGATGCTTTAATGCGGCAGTTATTTGGTAAACCTCCTCCATCCCTGTACCAAGAGGCCCTGCACACTTCAGAACCATAATTTCGCCGGCTTTTATCCTGACTTCCTCGTCGCTACTTTTTATAGCCCGAATAGCTTCGTTTTCAGTTGCAAAGACTCTTGCAGGACCAAGATTTCTGTAAACACCATCGTCATCCACAACAGAGGGATCAATTGCTGTACTTTTGATTACCGATCCTTCTGGAGCAAGATTACCCATAGGAAAAGTTACAGTGCTAGTTAACCCACTTTTTTTTGCCTCTGAGGGCGACATAATGACTCGATTGGGATCAACACCATTTTTCAACCGTAACTGCTCTCGAACCTCATATCTACGGTTTGAGTCCTCCCACCAGTCAAGATTATCCCCCAGAGACTGTCCGGTAACTGTCTTGACGGACAAATCCAATAAACCTAGCTCCCTCAGATACAACATCACCTCAGGAACTCCTCCCGCCGCATAAAGCTCAGAAGTTGGATAACCAGCTGGCCCATTAGGAAGCACATCAACAATTCTGGGAGTTTCTTTATTAATATTATTCCAGTCACTGACCTCCATCCTCTTCCTGCCTGCCGCGTGTGCAATCGCTGGCATATGCAACAATAGATTGGTTGACCCACCGCATGCAGCATGAACAAACATGGCGTTTCTCAACGCAGCGTCTGTAAATATATCCTGTGACAAGATTTCATTCTGTTCACAATGTACGAGAGCTCGGGCCGAACGCTTGGCGACATTTAACCAAGCGCTGGTTCCCGAGGGGGCCAAGGCACTGTGTGTAATCGCGAGACCTAAAGCTTCGGCGATTACCTGCGAAGTACCGGCGGTGCCAAGAAAATGACATCCCCCGCCAGGTGATGCGCAAGCTCTGCAGCCAACATCTTGAGCATAATCCAACGACACTTCACCTTGGGCGAACCGGGCCCCTATTGATTGAATCATGCCAGTATCCTCGCCCTCTCTGACAGCTAGCGTTGAGCCTCCTGGAACCGCGACGACTGGCAGATTTTTCAACCCGGCCAGCGCCATCATCATTGCTGGAAGACCTTTATCGCAAGAGGCAATCCCGAGCACCCCTTTCGCGGTAGGAAGTGATCTTGCATGCCTCCGAAACACTTGTGCAGCATCATTTCGATATGGAAGAGAATCCATCATCCCGTCGGTGCCCTGCGTCCGACCATCACAGGGATCTGAGCAATAAAGTGAAAATGGTATGGATTTCAACAATTTTAATTCCCTAGCAGCGGCCTCTACCTGAACGGAAAGTTCGAAATGTCCCGTATGCAGACCAAGGGCAATTGGAGAACCATCCTCGTCCCTTAATCCACCTGAAGTAGATAAAATAAGGAAATTCTTTCTAAGTAATTCCGCTGGATTCCAGCCCATACCGGCACCTTGGCTCATACCAAAGTGAAACCCACTAGGTTGTTCTATGAGAATTTCTTCTGTGAAGGGAAGAGATCCCGTAGGCCCGTCCGAATGCGTTTCAAAACTATGTGTGGCGTCTTTGGGAAACAAAACATCGGCAGTTGAAACAGTCGCTGTGTTATCTGACATTTAAGTCTCACTTGTTAAAATCAATTTAAATATAGCGAGATTCTATATCAGGTTAATAGATTGAGGAGATAAGGGCTCTCATGGAAAATCCCAATATAACTGGCTGGAATGCCATGGCTCAGAATTATCAGAATCAAAGCACCATCGCCACGGACGAGATTCATATCTCTCCATTCGGACCCGGTGCTTTGGCATTAGGCTTAATTACACCAAAAAAAGGGGAGATATATCTAGAATTGGGATGCGGTGCAGCCCAGAATTCCATTGCACTGGATAAGCAAGGAGTCATCACATATGCAGTGGACGGGTCAGAGGCACAACTGCAACATGCTAAGTCCCTCATCCAAGCGTCAGATGCACACACCAACCTAATAAAGGGCGATCTGGAAAAACTAAATTGGTTGAAACCAAATGCATTCGACGGTGTCGTCAGCTGCTTCGCGGTTGAATTCGTCCGAGATTTAGAAAGTTTTATCAGCGCTGTCCACACAACGTTAAGAAAAACGGGATTACTACTTCTGGCAACCATACATCCTCTAGGAGCGTTTGAATGGGATGACAGAGAAGGATACTTGAGAGTAGAAGACTACCTAAACCCGCCAGTGGAATTGTGGAATGAACCGACCGACAGCGATGAATGCGGGGTAACAATCTTTCGGACCGTCGAAGCTCTGTTCTCTATTTTAGTTTCGTATGGTTTTACAATTGAAAAGATTCTTGAGCCAGGTCCTATTGAAAATCGCCTGAAAAGTCCCTACAGGGGTAGGTACTGGGAACCATACATGGATAGACTACAGAAAATACCTTTCTCTATAGTATTTCTTGCAAGAAAGTAACTTCCGTAATGCAATTCTCAGCCTCCCCCAATCGCCCTCACAACTTCCATGGAATCCCCAGTCTTTAGTTGAGTTTCACTATATTCCTCTTTGGGAATAATCTCACCATTTATAGCTACTGCGATACTCACTTTCTTTTCAAAACCGATTGATGTTAGGTAGTCAACAATCGACATCGATTGATGTATTTCAGTTGCTTTACCATTAATTATTACTTCCATGTCTACTGTCCTGTTTCATCAAGCATAATATCCATCAATTGAGCAGCTGCCAATTTGGGTTTGTCGGCAGCGAGAATAGCAGAAATGACAGCCACGCCGTGTGCACCTAACTTAACAGTCTCAGCAGCGTTAGATACATTAATTCCTCCTATACCGACGAACGGAATCACCAGAGATACGTTGCATTCCATCAGAATACTAGGGCCCACTGGATCGATGTCAGGATGACTTTGGGTTGTAAAAACTGATCCAACTACGACATATTTTGCTCCATTCTGTTGGGCAAGTTTTGCCGCCGCAACAGAATGAACAGATTGACCAAATGGATCCGCAAAACTAGACGAAAATCCCGACTCAGACTCTGGCAAATGCAGAAAATCCACTCCTGGCAATTGACTTGCTTCCAAATTGGAATTTACAGCCAAAAGAGCGCGGCCATTAATTATATCAACTACGTCTAAAACCAAGCTCTCAAGAGCGCTTTTCGTTAATTGTTTTTCTCTTACCTGCACCAAGTTGACTCCGCCTTGCACGGATTCATCTATAATTTTTAGCAGACCATCTTTACCCACTTTATCCATATCCGTTACAAGGCAAAGCGTTGGGTATGGTAATGAAGCAGCCACTTTACGAAGAAGCGCCTGCTCCCGGACTGCTATCTATGGCGGAGGACCGCACGGGAATTCTTCCAGCCAAATACGCTTCTCTACCGGCTTGGACTCCGAGTTTAAACGCTCTGCCCATGCGCTCCGGGTCAGGGGATTGTGCAATCGCAGTGTTAACTAGAACCGCATCTGCCCCCGCTTCAAATGCCTCCGAAGCGTCGGAAGGAACAGCAAGACCAGCGTCGACCACCACCGGGACCGTTGCTTCTTCAATAATCAATCGGATTTCTTCCATAGTAAGAATACCTTGGCCCGTTCCAATTGATGAGCCTAAAGGCATCACAGTTGCACATCCGATTTCACACAATCGGACTGCCAAGACAGGGTCAGCGTGAATATAAGGCAACACTGTAAAGCCATCCTTTATAAGTTCTACAGCCGCCTCATATGTGCCCACCGGGTCTGGAAGTAGGTGCTTCGGATTTGGAATAACTTCCAGTTTAACCCAGTCAGATCCGGTGACTTCTCTGCCGAGCCTCGCTGTAAGAACAGCCTGTTCAGCAGTCGCACTACCCGCCGTATTAGGCAGGATGGTGTACTCGTTCCAATCAAAGTGATCTAAAATGGTCTTCTCGTTGGGGTTGGACAAATCCAACCGGCCAATAGCAACCGTAATAATCTCTGCACCAGAGGCGGTTATAGAAGAAACCATCTCTTCCATACTCCTGTGTCTTCCCGTTCCCACCATCAATCTAGATTCAAACGTTTTATCGGCAATCTGCAGCAAATCTGTCATACTCTTGCTCACTATCCCTGTTTCTGTATAAAAACCTACCCAGAGGTGGTTGGATGCTGAAAAGTCATTCCCTACGCTGGCATTACCCAGTTCAGGTGACGGGTCGGCAAAATTAATTACCCTCTCAGCAGGCTTCAAGCTCCCCGATCTGCAAGCATTATATAACTACTCATGACAACAGTTAAAATATTCCCCGTAATTAAGGAATCACCAGATCATGATTGTTATGGTTCCGATTTAATTGGTATAGGGTTCATTAGGTCCCACAACAAACTTAAGGTGAGAAGAGATTGACTGTGAAAAGACACTTTACTGCCAGTGCTTACGTGGTGCAGGGCGGGAAAGTTCTACTTCATTATCACGAAAAAGTTCGCCTTGTGCTCCCGCCAGGCGGTCATATAGAAGCAAATGAAACCCCGGCGCAGTCGGCCATTAGGGAAGTAGAGGAAGAGACCGGACTCAAGGTCAGAATTCTACCTCTGAAACCCGAAGCTACTTATATATCACCCAGGACTACACCAAGCCCCCGGCTGATCCAAATAGAGAACATAGACGATCCAGTTGAGGGAGAACATGAGCACATTGATTTCATCTTTTATTGCCTTCCTGTTGGGTTAGTCCAAGAGCCCAGTGGATGGTACTGGTTTTCACCCAAAGACCTAAAAAAAGGAATTGTGGACGTCAGTGGAAATTTATTGGTTCCGCCAGACGATGTCGTAGAGCTGGGTACGGAGGCCATCGGGCTTGCCTGATAAGACATATATGGTTAAGAATAAATTTACTTCTGAGTTATCATTTAGGTGGTCTAATCTTCATGATTGAACAAACCAACTGGAAAGGAATAGAACATGGCAACTCATCGCATCGCCGTAATCAGGGGAGATGGAATTGGTATAGAAGTTGTTGAAGAAGGTCTTAAAGTACTTAGAAACGTCTCTGAAAATCATCCTTTCAAATTTGAATTCGAAGAATTTCCGTGGGGATCTGACTACTACAAAGCTAACGGCTCCATGATGCCAAGTGACGCATTAGACACCCTCTCCACCTACGACGCAATTTTTCTAGGTGCAGTCGGTCATCCAGACATTCAGGACCATATAACTTTGAATGGCCTCCTTCTCCCTATAAGGCGTAAATTCGATCAATACGTGTGTGAGCGACCAAGTATTTTGTATCCCGGTATAGATTCTCCGCTTTCTGGCAAAAGTCCATTCGACATAGACATGGTAGTAATACGGGAAAATACTGAAGGCGAATATGCAAACGTTGGTGGTTTTCAGTACATGGATTTCCCTGAAGAAGTGGGTATACAAACAGGCGTATTCACCAGAAAAGGATGCGAGAGAGTAATTAGGTATTCGTTTGAACTTGCAAGACGGCGGAACAAAAAAAAGCATCTAACATCCATAACAAAGTCAAACGCTCAAGGATATGGAATGATCGTCTGGGATCGAGCCTTTGACCGAATTGCCCCCGAATACCCTGACATCCATACAGATTCCTTACTTATTGACGCGGCGGCGATGGACTTCATACGTAAACCCGAAGCATTCGATGTAGTAGTCGGAAGCAATTTATTTGGTGACATACTCACAGACATTGGGGCGATAATTACGGGAAGCATGGGCCTTGCCTCTAGCGCCAATTTGGATCCAGATAACCGCTATCCTTCTATGTTCGAACCTGTACATGGAAGCGCTCCAGATATTATGGGTAAAGGAGTTGCAAATCCCATGGCTCAGGTACTTACGGGTGCTATGATGTTGAGGCATCTCGGAGAGGATTCAGCAGCAGAGGAAGTAGAAAAAGCAGTCCAAAATCTGCTAACGGAGGGCGAAATACTAACGCCTGATCTTGGGGGAACCTCCTCCACAGACTCGGTTGGTACTGCTATTGTTAACGCACTCTGAAACAGAATTTTATTTCATACCTTAAACCGTAAATGGAGCAGATCGGCCTGAATTACAGATGGTATCAGTAAAAGCAATCGAAACCCGTTTTCCCCACCAAGAGATAGAAGCAAAGTGGCAAGAGAGATGGGAATCCTCCGAAATATATAAAGTCCGAGATGACGATCCCAGACCCAAATGGTACGAATTGACAATGTATCCATATCCATCGGGAGACCTCCATGTAGGCCATTGGTTCGTCCTGACAGGTGCTGACATACACGCCAGATTTCGAAGAATGCAGGGCTTTAATGTTTTGCACCCTATGGGATTTGATGCATTTGGTTTAAACGCCGAAAACGCCGCCATAGAGAGAGGTATACATCCCCACAAATGGACCATGTCTAACATTGAGAGAATGAGATCTCAACTGAGGACACTTGGTCCCATGTATGACTGGAACAGAGAAGTCATCACATGTGTTCCAGAATATTATCGCTGGAACCAATGGTTTTTCCTCAAATTTTACGAAAAGGGGCTGGCCTACAGAGCAAACGCGCCAGTTAATTGGTGTCCATCTTGCGTTACTGTTCTAGCAAATGAACAGGTAGTTGAAGGACTCTGTGAACGGTGTGACACCCCGGTAACACACAGGGACATGAATCAGTGGTTTTTGAAAATAACAGAATATGCTGATGAACTTCTAGACCAGTCCAATATTGCATGGCCAGATCGTATAAAAACTATGCAAACAAACTGGATTGGGCGAAGTGAAGGTGTTGAGTTTTCGTTTGATATTTCTGAGTATGGTTTAACTACTGACTCATTAGTAACATTTACAACCAGGATAGATACAGTCTTTGGCGTCACATTCGTTGTCATGGCACCAGAACATCCATTGGTATCCCAATTGACTACACCGGACAGAAGAGAGCAGGTGCAGGAATATATCAATGAATCCAAACTTTCATCAGAAATTGAAAGGCTTGCAACAGACCGTGAAAAAACCGGGGTTTTCCTTGGCAGTTACTGTGTAAACAAGCTTAACGGAGAGAGCGTCCCAATACTTATAGGGGATTATGTCCTACACAGTTACGGCACTGGTGTGGTAATGGGAGTTCCCGCCCACGATGAAAGAGACTTTATATTCGCAAAAAAATACAACCTCCCTATACGTGTTGTGGTATCTCCAGAAGACTACTGTAATGAACAAGATCTAACAGAAGCCCACATTGGTCAGGGTTCGATAGTTAACTCAGGTGATTTCAACGGCTTGGATAACGTACACGCCAAAGATGCTATAGCTGACCGAATCGAATCCTCGGGGTTAGGATCCAGAAGAGTGAATTACCGAATGCGAGATTGGCTTATCTCACGCCAACGTTACTGGGGCACACCTATCCCATTCATCCATTGCTCGAACTGCGGGACCGTGCCAGTACCATATTCAGAACTGCCAGTTATACTTCCAGAAGACGCCGAATTTTTACCTACGGGGGAATCCCCACTCGCCCTCCACGAGGAATTTGTAAACACCAATTGTCCCGAATGTGGAATAGCGGCCAAACGAGAAACCGACACGATGGATACATTTGTGGATTCTTCCTGGTATTTTCTTCGTTACGCTAGTCCGAATTTCGACGACGGTCCTTTTGACCCTGGGGCGGCGACTCAATGGAATCCAGTACATCAATATACGGGTGGCGTGGAACATGCAGTTATGCATTTGCTTTACTCCCGGTTTTTCGTGAAAGCGGCTCGGGACATAAATCTTATAAATTTCGATGAACCTTTTCAGAGGTTGTTCAATCAGGGAACTATCGTCTATAAAGGCAGCAAAATGAGTAAATCCAGGGGCAACGTCATTGCTCCGGATGATTACGTTAAGGCGGTGGGCTCTGATGTGGTTAGGGTATACCTAATGTTCATCGGTCCTTGGGATCAAGGAGGTGAATGGAGTGACTCAGGAATAAACGGTGCAGCTCGCTGGTTAAATCGGGTATGGGACATAGCACACTTATCTGCTCCCCAACTTACAAGATGTGAATCTGGCGACAAAAAGATCGATAGATTCCTCCATAAAACAATTCAAAGAGTCACAGATGATATAGATCGCTTCAAATACAACACGGCGATATCCTCTTTGATGGAATTTACCAATGAACTTTCAGCGGCCCATTCAGCAAATACTGTTTCCCGGAGTAAATGGAAAGAATCTATCGACCACCTACTCATATTGATGTCCCCTATTGCACCCCATATTACCGAGGAACTATGGGAGAAGTCCGGAAGTGAATACAGCATCCACAACCAAGAATGGCCAAAGTTTAAAGAAGATCTATTGATCGAGGATGAGATTACCCTCGTTGTTCAAGTAAACGGCAAAGTTAGGGATAAAATAATTGCACCTGCAGAGGTTGATCAAGAAGAAGCGGAGAAACTGGCCCTGTCCAGCAGTCGTGTAGTTGGGCACATCAGTGGTAAAACAGTGAGGAAAATCATTTATATCCCCGGGAAACTAATAAATATTGTCGCAAATTGAAGGAGAATAACAAATATATGAAAGCATCAATAGCTGTTTTGCCAGGGGACGGTATAGGCCCTGATGTTGTGGCAGAATCGATAAAAGTGCTCCATGCAGTATCTGATCGTTTTGGACATGAATTCTCATTGGAAACCGCCGAAATCGGGGGAGGATCCATTGACAAATATGGAGATCCGTTACCCCAGAAAACCGTCAAAATATGTAACGATTCCGATGCCATAATGTTTGGTGCCGTCGGAGGACCAAAATGGGATGATCCATCAAATGACGTCAGGCCGGAAGACGGTATTCTCGCTATTCGAAAGTCACTTGGACTTTTCGCAAACTTACGACCTGTTAAAGTTTATCCTTCGTTAATAAACTCAAGTCCCCTTAAACCCGAATACCTCGAGGGGGTTGATATGCTGGTACTACGTGAACTAACGGGAGGATTGTATTTTGGCAAGCCGAAAAAACGCTGGAATACCAGTCGCGGTAGAAGAGGAGTAGATACCCTTAAATACACTGAAAAAGAGATAGAAAGAATTTTGAGAGTCGGTTTCGAACTTGCAATGGGTAGGCGGAAAAAGCTGGCGTCAGTCGACAAGCAAAATGTTCTGGAATCATCAAGGTTGTGGAGAGAGATTGCAGTGGAGGTGTCGCATCAATACCCTGAGGTTGAACTCGAACATATTCTTGTAGATAACGCAGCAATGCAGTTGATCAGAAACCCAGCAAATTTCGACGTTATAGTGTCTGAAAATACTTTTGGTGACATTCTCACCGATGAGGCATCCGTTCTTTCTGGATCTATGGGTATGCTCCCATCAGCTAGCCTGTCCAGTCTCCCAGGCAATAGCAGTACAAAAAGAGTGAGTCTGTACGAGCCCATCCACGGGAGTGCCCCTGATATTGCAGGTCA
>CETR01040552.1_pt1 | contig 10784 bp, 8 predicted proteins | sample 531281 | NCBI WGS metagenome assembly CETR01 (sample SAMEA2622568, study PRJEB7988) | marine metagenome | biome: marine biome (ENVO:00000447); feature: mesopelagic zone (ENVO:00000213); material: "saline water (ENVO:00002010), including plankton (ENVO:xxxxxxxx)" | depth 696 m
AAACAATAACGGTTTTCATAGAATTAGTTGCCAGATACACATAAGTGAAACTCCAACTGTTTCGTTGTATGCTGAGTTCATAAGATCGATTTTATAAAAAGAAATTGGGAGCCATTATGTCAGGAAAACTAACCAACAAAGTGTCGATAATAACGGGTGGCAACAGTGGGATAGGTGCTTCAACGGCACATCTTTTTGCCAAAGAGGGATCAAAAATATTGATCTTGGCTAGGAGAGAAGTTGAAGGGCTAAAAGTTCAAGAATCCATACGTGCTGAGGGCGGCGAATGCACATTTGTGCAATGCGATGTTGGAGAACCTGACTCTGTAAATCAAGCTATTGAAAAAGCATCGGCAATATACGGTTCAGTACATGTTCTCTTCAACAATGCCGGTCACGGTGGAGGTGGAGATTTCCCCAACTCAACCACTGAAGAGTGGAACAGTGTAATTAACGACAATCTGAACGGTACATTCTACGTTTCTAGGGCAGTATGGCCCCACCTGATTAAGTCAGGAGGAGGGACTGTTATAAATATGTCTTCGCTCGCTGCTCAGCGTGGTTTTAGCCCCAAGATGTTAGATGAATTTGGAGCCACCGCTCCATCCTATTACGCTGCGAAAGCCGGAGTCGACGCTCTCACCAGATATATGGCCGGAGTGGGAGGAAAACACAATATCAGAGTGAACTGCATAAGACCTGGCCAGATAATGACACCAGGAGCCACTCGTGGAACAATCAACGATGCGGACGGAGGGCACCATGTTTTCGAGGACATGTTCAACATGGCCCAGATAATTCCTGGGCCGGGGTACCCAACTGATGTGGCAAACCTAGTTTTATTTTTAGCATGTGAAGATTCACGCTTTATAACTTCTGAAATCATAAATATAGATGGAGGGGTAGCAGCGAAGATATAGTCCCATTTCGTCTTGATCTACAATTTTTAATTTTAGGAAAAGTATATGAATAGTGCTTACGACTTCCTCATCATCGGCGGCGGGGTCAATGGAACCAGTATAGCTATGCATTTGGCCAAAATGGGCATAGGCAGTGTTGCAGTACTAGAGAAGAAAGGACTTGCGACGGGGGCCACTGGCCGTTCCGGCGCAATGATCCGTGAACATTACTTAACACCCGAATTAGTACGAATGTCATCGCAAGCCCGCAAGTTTTTTGAGCAATGGCCCGCAGAACATGGGTACGATATAAATTTCCGTAAAACCGGCCGAATACTCCTTTTTGGTGAGAATGACGCTGCTTCTGCTCGAAATAATGCTGAGATGAATCGTGCAGAAGGGGTGCCAATTGAAACTATGGACGCTAAAGACATTGCTGAAATGATTCCCGGTGCCGTTTTGGATGATATAGAAACGGTATTGTTCGAACCGGAGGCTGGTTATGCAGATCCCGTAGCCACCACTTATGCATTCGCGTCAGAGGCAAAAAAAAATGGGGCGGAAATCTATACAGACTGCGAAGTTACTAGCATAAGAACACGGGGAGACAGAGTAATTGGCGTTTCCTCAAACAATGGAACATTTGATGCCGATGTGGTGATCAACGTTACCGGACCTTGGGCAAATATTTTGCTCAACTCACTCGACGAAGAACTACCAATTGAGCCCATAAGGGTTCAGATGGTCCACATGAGAAGACCCCCATCTCTTGAGAACTTAGAAACTATTGTAATAGACCACACCTGTGGCGCCTATTACAGAAGCGACGGTAGCTCAAACACCTTGATAGGAGGAGAGGCTCCGGAAGATATGATGGAAATCACAGATCCCAACAATTTCGGGTTAAATGCTGATCATATTTTCATTCAGCGTTACTGGTCTAGGATTAACCGAAGGTTCCCTGAATTCCGAAATGCTATTTGTCGTGGCGGATATGGATCCTTGTATGACATGACCCCTGATGGCAATCCAATAATCGACAAATCGTCAACTATTAAAAATCTCTACAACGTTGCCGGCTTTAGTGGCCACGGATTTAAGTTGTCCCCTGTAATAGGCTCTATCGTATCTGACTTGGTAAGTGGTAACGGGCCTGATAATGAATACCTGAATATGTTCAAGAAGGATAGGTTTACAACTGGAAACCAAATTGTTCCTGACTTCCCCTACGGAAACAGAGCTCACCAGTAAATGCTGTATTGAACATATTGTATGGACAGCAAATAACTGCGAGCATATAATTATTTGCCACGAGAAGTTGACGCTCGAAAGGGTTGTCATACTGCCGAGGTGGTGGAATTGGTAGACACGCAGCGTTGAGGGCGCTGTGGCCGTACAGGCTGTAGGAGTTCGAGTCTCCTCCTCGGCACCACTTCAGCAATTAATTAGGCGACGTAGCCAAGCGGTCTAAGGCGGAGGTCTGCAAAACCTCTATTCGGCGGTTCGAATCCGCCCGTCGCCTCCATTTTTTATCCCCGGAACAAGACCTTAAGCAGCTATTCCACCGCAGGTTCGTGTGACTTAAGAAATCGACGAGCATGATCTACAACTCGATCAATGTTTTCTTGAGAATCCTTCCATGGGAAAATGGTTGTCTCTGAATTCGGCGCAATTTCAGCAACCTCCATAGCGGCTTCATACGGATGTGCAGGCACATTATCGGGCGCTATTAGTAGGGGTGTCTGAAGGGACCTTACGAAATCACGTGAGACTGTGAAAACAAAGTCGGCACGGTCAGTGTACATGTTCGTCAAAAAATCATGGACTTCGGCCATAGTAACATCCGAACGTTTTTCACATAGCTGAGGAGCCCAACGTTCGGTGTTATTCTCATAGAAGATATTTGGATGTTCCAGACTGAATCCGCTGGGCTGCATCATTGCAGCCGCAACGATACGGTCCTGGGCTAACTTAAGCAAATTATGAATCATCGGGCCTCCGATACAAAATCCCATGACCAAGAATTCTCGGATCCCAAGATGATCCATTAATCCTAGCTGGTCATCGGAATAGGCATCCCATGGTCGGTCAGTCTCTAGAGGCCCAGTAGACTGGCCCAGGTCAGCATTCCGCAAGTCAGCAGATATACATCGAAAATCATTCCTGTACCTTTCCAATGGATTGAACGGTACAGCTGTATTCAGAGACGATATCGAAGAATTGAGTCCCCCACCAGGAATAATTAATAAAGGAAATCCTGAACCGACATCTTCGTAATAGATACGCACAGATCCTCTTTCATAAAACGGCATGGTAATTATCCTCCATTAAAAAATTAAATTGTCATAGTCATATACGCCAGTAAATATAGGGTGCCATAAGCGATAAATCCTCTCAGGCATAAAAATGAGCAAGAAGGTATGCTCTATTTTACTCATAAAAGTAATTAGGTGAATTCATGTGGCAAGTAACAGAAGAAGACTTACTATCCATTTCTATAGGTGCAGGAATATTAGGAACAGGTGGAGGTGGAAATCCGTATATCGGAATGTTAAGAGCTAGAGAAACAATCCGACAGTATGGGCCTGTGACAATATTGTCTGCAGACGAGCTCCAAGACACCGACAAAATTGTTTGTGTCGGAGGAATAGGAGCTCCAACCGTCGGTATTGAAAAGGTTCGAGGAAAACAGTCCTACGATGCCTTGGTAGCTTTGGAAAACCACCTCCATGTAAAAGCTACGGCCCTAATATCCAACGAAATAGGTGGCAGTAATTCCCTTGAACCTCTAATCCCAGCGGCCATATCCGGTTTACCTGTTGTGGATGCTGACGGCATGGGCCGCGCATTCCCAGAGTTCCAGATGAAAACCTTTTTTGTTTATGGGGTGCCATATGCCCCGATGGCAATAGCGGATGAGAAGGGAAATGTAGCAATAATTCCTAAGGCAATCACCAGCAAATGGGTTGAACGTATTGCAAGGTCAATAACGATACAGATGGGGAGTGTCGCTTGTTATGCCCTCGCTCCAATGACTGCCACTCAAGTCCGCGACACTGCCGTGAAAGACAGTCTGACACTCAGTAAGAGGCTTGGAGAGTCCGTGCGAAACGCCAACAAAACAAAGAGCGATCCTATAAATGCGATGCTGAAAGTTAATCCGGGAAAGGTCTTATACGAAGGCAAGATATCTGGTTTACAGAGAAAAACCACCCAGGGATTTGCAAGGGGTGAAGTTACTGTGGATGGCTCTGGTGACTTTGCTGGAACTGTCATGACAATCGAATTTCAAAATGAAAATCTAATAGCCAGGATTGAAAATCAGGTTGTCTGTGTTGTACCAGATTTAATTTCCATTGTAGACAGTGAAAGAGGAGACCCAATTACAACAGAATTACTTCGATACGGCTTCCGGGTTACTGTCATAGGGTTTCCTTCACCAGATCTCTGGACAACGAAAGAGGGGCTCCAGGTGGTAGGCCCATCATGTTTCGGGTATGAAGTGGATTACACTCCACTCGTTCTGACTTAAAAATAACCACCATAAATCTTCGGATATATAACCAAATCATTTTTACCCAAAGTATTTACGTTAAATTGGAGTTGTCGAATGCGCATTGGAATTGACGTAGGTGGAACTAACACTGATTCCGTATTGATAGATGGAACACAGATAGTAAGAAAATCTAAAACTACCACCACTGAAGATATTACCAACGGGGTAAAAAATTCCTTACATGCAATACTACCCTCGGACGATAAAAATTTGGGTGTGGATGCCGTGATGATAGGGACGACGCACTTCACCAACGCTTTACTTCAAAGAAATAAACTAGCCATAACTGCCGCCCTTCGTTTGTGCCTACCAGCAACCCAAATGCTCCCTCCAATGGTGGACTGGCCTAAAGAGATGAAAAAGTCGATAAAGGGTTACACCTATCTGGTTGACGGTGGTTTTGAATTCGACGGACGGGAAATTTCGACAATAGACGACGACCAAATAAGAAGAGCTGCTGACGATATGGCAAACAACGGTGTAGAAGCCATAGCAATCAGTGGGATTTTTTCTTCCGTCGACCCAAGCCAAGAACAAATTGCTGCACAAATCATTCAAGAAGAAACACCTCATATCAAGATTTCTATGTCTCATGAAATTGGCCGCGTAGGTGTCCTAGAGAGGGAAAATGCCACTATTTTGAATGCTTGTCTCTCCACCACATCAGACTCGGTCGTTGGAGCTTTTAGAGAGGCTGTGGAGGAGCTAAATCTTGGCTCGACACTATTTCTGACTCAAAACGATGGGACACTTATGGACGCTGACTTTGCTACGAAATATCCCGTTTATTCCATCTCCTCGGGCCCTACGAATAGTATGAGAGGAGCTGCTTTCTTAACGGGCATTCAAAACGCGATAGTAGCCGATATCGGCGGCACCTCAACTGACGTGGGGATCTTACGAAACGGATTTCCAAGAGAATCGACAGTTGCTATTGAAATCGGAGGAGTAAGGACCAATTTTAGAATGCCGGATGTATTTTCTATCGCATTGGGAGGAGGAAGCATAGTAACTACTTCACCAATTGTCATAGGGCCAGAAAGCGTTGGGCTACAACTGACGGAGCGAAGCCTTGTGTTCGGTGGATCAATAAGGACAGCAACCGATATCGCCGCCGCAGCTGGACTAGTAAATATAGGCAATAAGTCTCTTCTATCCGAAATATCTGAAGAGGACATTAAAAGCAGCCTTAATATGATGAACGTAATGACTGAAGACGTTATTGACCGACTTAAATTTAATGCGGATGATATACCGGTTATTTTAGTGGGAGGAGGACATTTTCTCATCGGTGATGATTTAAAAGGGGCATCCGAAGTTTTACGTCCCGAAAATGGAGAGATAGCCAACGCTATAGGGGCGGCAATAGCTCAGGTTGGAGGACAGTCAGAAAGCGTATATTCCCTAGCTGAAATGAGTAGAGAAGAAGCCCTATCCGCGGCCACGGAGGAAGCTAAAAAAAGAGCCATATCAGCTGGAGCAAACCCGAAAACTTTAATGGTGGTCGACGTAGAGGAAATCCCTCTCACTTATTTGCCCAGCAACGCAATACGAATCAGGGTAAAAGTGGTAGGAGACATTCCCGAAATTTCCTAGATTTTGGAACGTCCCACTACCCCACCAAATTTAATTACATTTAACCCTGAACTTATCTCTCCCTAGACTCGAATAATAACGGGCAACATTTGTTCGACGCCGCTAGATATACTCTCCCCTATCAAGAGGTTTTATCAATCGCAGAATGAACAGAATCCGGGCTCATCGGCAAGTCTAATATTCTGATCCCTGTAGCTCTAAAAGCAGCATTCGAAACCGCAGCTAAAGGAGCAGAAAGATTTGCCTCACCGACACCTCTAACACCAAAAGGATGGCCGGGATTAGGCACTTCCACTATTACCGGATCAATCATAGGTAGATCCAAGCTAGTCGGCATGCGGTAATCTAACAAACTCGTATTTAATATCGCCCCATCGGAACCCATAAAAAATTCTTCGTTAAGTGCCCATCCTATCCCCTGAACCGTTCCCCCTTGCATCTGCCCTTCCACGTAGTCGGGATGAATTGCAGTCCCAGCATCTTGGAAAGCCGTTACCCTCAAGATATCAATCTTCCCAGTCTCCATATCCACTTCTACATCGATGATGTTAGCTGAATATGATCCTCCAGATCCCCCTGGATTCATGTTCGCGCTGCCTACTATTGGGCCTCCTGTTTCAGGCATCTTCCCTGCTACTTCCTTGAAACTCAATGATAACTCTGGATCAGAAATGTGAAACACTCGCCCATTTTTATAATCCACTTGGTCGATTGAACAATCCCATAACAGGGCAGCACGTTCGATCATTTGAGTTTTCACGTCCATAGCGGCAGTGTAAGCGGCCCAACCACTTTTAAAAGTTACGCCACTACCACCAGTAACAGAGGTATATCCAACGGCATCAGTATCACCAACGTATGGATGAACTTCGGTGACACCGATTCCCAAAACTTCAGCAAACTGCTGCGCAATTGCCGTTCTACTTCCACCGATGTCCACAGACCCCTCTATGAGGCTGACCTTCCCATCCGGCAACACATTCGCTATCGCACAAGCCATGCCAGTATTATTCCGGCAGAAACCCATTCCCACACCGCGCCCCCTTTTTTTACCTGGTGATGCATCACCCAGTGGTGAATTGTAATGTGCATGATTCTTGACAGCTGTCATTGTTTCTTCAGCACCGATACGTAAATTGATTACACCATCTGCCCTTCTTTGACCTTCATGTGCTGAGTTAAGAATCCTCAGATCCATCGGATCCATATTCAAATCAGAGGCTACATCATCTAAAACGGATTCAACAGCAAAGGCAACGATAGGAGCACCTGGAGCTCTGTATGCCTGCGTTTTAGGCTTGTTATCAACCACATCAAACCCATCTATACGTACATTATCGATAGCATACGGCGCGAAAACTGCGGCTGCAGCTCCGGCTAAAGGAGCTCCCGGATAGGCTCCGGACTCAAATATGAAATTGGCTGTGGCGGCCTCAATATTACCGTTACTGCTTACTCCGATTTTTACCTTTACATGGCTACCTGACGTAGGGCCCGTAGCCTGTATGACCTCAGTCCGATCCATATACATCTTCACTGGTAAGCCACTTTTTTTAGATAGAACAGCTGCCAGGGGCTCTAGGTAAGGAGGTATTTTTCCACCAAACCCACCCCCTATCTCCATAGGAACTACCTTGATATCTGAAATTGGAATCCCCAGAATTTCCGCCGTATTATCACGCACTGCAAAGTGCCCTTGGCTGCTGCACCACAAAGTTAATCTTCCCTCAGGTGTCCAATAAGCGGTGGCGTTTTGAGGCTCTATGTAACCTTGATGCACAGACTTGGTATTAAATTCTCTTTCAACTACATGGGCAGCAGTTTCGAATCCCTTTTCGACATTTCCTTGCTGGTATACCTCATGGGCAGCAACATTTGCACCCATTCCTTCTGTGCCATCGGGCATAGCTTCATTTGCCCAGTGGTCGTGTAATATTGGAGCCTCCGAGCTTATAGCTTCCTGTGGCCTAAAAACTGCAGGTAGAACCTCATATTCAACATCGATTAAACCCAATAATTGCTCTGCAACATGTGGGGATGTCGCAGCAATAGCGACTACCGGATGTCCTTTGTAAAAAACTTTATCTCTAGCAAGGATATTTTCTGTTACCGGCGCTCCCTGAGCATAAGCTCTCGCAGGGCGTGGAGAATCCGCAAAATCTTCGAAGGTAACAACCGCTTTAGCCTCGGGATGCTTCAAAACATTTGATAAATCTATCGAAAGGATTCTTGCATGAGCATGAGGACTTCTTAAAACTTTTCCGTATAGCTGCCCAGCTAGCGAAAAATCGGCACCGTACAAGGCATGGCCTGTCACCTTATCGACACCATCGTGTCTAACTGGCCTCGTACCTATTACTGTGTAATCCCCGCTCACTGAATCGGTTTTGCTAGCCATACTACGCCTCCTCCAACATTTATATAGAGAGCATCAGAAAAAATCCTGATACAAATTCGCTCTCTACTGATCTTAAAACAGATCAACCTTTTGATACTCGCAACAATACTCCCTAAATCTACACATATTCTCTTCTGTCTAAAAGAGGTTTCATTTCACAAATTCATTTTATGCGAAAATATTGGAACAAATCGAAGTATATTGCTTTTCAGAGTCTGAGAGCGTCAAATTGGTCAAACTACTCGAAGTACTTTATCTAATCTCCTCCAAGGTTTTGGGTGGGATAGCTGGAAAATACGGTGACAACAGGGTCATGAGGCTACTGTTTGTGAAATTTGAATGGGTAACCAAAAAGCCCATCTTCGGCTGCCAAATGTGTGGTCAATGTATTCTCCATGAAACTGGAATGTCTTGCCCCATGGGCTGTCCAAAGGAAATACGAAACGGACCTTGCGGAGGAGTCAGAACTGATGGTTCATGTGAGCTTGACCCCAAAATGACATGCGTATGGGTTACTGCCTGGGAAAACTCCAATAAAATGCGTGTTTTTTCACATGAAATAGAAATCATTCAAAAACCGCTGGATCGTCGCCTTAAAGGCAGTTCCGCCTGGATTAATCAATCACGTTGATAACCTATGAATATGATTTCTCAACTTCATAGAACCCTGGATTCTGGCTCTTTTGCAGTAACAGCAGAACTTACGTTACCCGATTCTTCAGAAAAAGATGAATTAGTAGAAACAGCTTTAAAACTATCACCCTATTGCGACGCTTTAAACGTGACTGATGCAACCAGTGCCATTCCTCACTTCTCAAGCCTCGCAGCAGCATATATTCTCTTGGATAACGAAATTGAACCTGTCATGCAGATCTCAGCCAGAGATCGAAATCGAATAGCTATACAAGGGGATGTGCTGGGGGCTCATTCTCTGGGTGTTCGTAATATTTTTTGTATTACTGGAGATGGAGTGGAAGCCGGGGATCACCCCGACGCCAAACCGGTCTTCGATCTAGATTCCATAAGCATGCTGGCTGCGTTAAATAACATGGACAAGACTGGCAGTTTCATGAGCGGGAGAAAAATCACCCCTAAACCGAGACTATTTCTCGGCGCTGCAGTGAACCCATTTGCACCTCCTCACAGCTATAGGCCTCACAGAACTATCAAAAAATGGAAGGCTGGAGCATCTTTCTTCCAAACTCAATTTTGTTTTGACATAGGAGCAATGAAGCGTTTCTCGGAAAAACTGGTTGAGCTTAGCGACGGAAACCCACCCCCTGTGTTGGTAGGTCTCGGGCCATTGAAATCCTCAAAGATGGCGAAATGGCTCAGAGATAATATTGCTGGTGTTTCTATTCCTGACCGAATTATTGAACGCATGGACCATTATCCCGAAAAAGAGCAAGCCCAAATTGGCTTGGAGATTTCTAAAGAGGCAATAGATGACCTCAAATCTATTCAAGGGGTTGCAGGTATACATATCATGGCCTACAGGTGGGAAGAGGCAGTAAAAGAGCTCGTAGAGGACAGTGGATTGTCCAAGATTAACAGACTTTAATAGCATGTCCATTCCGATAATCTCATAGTCTCACCAAAATCACATTGTTGGTTACTATCTATTACTTTTTATCGTAATATTGCCCAAATCAATTAATTTCGGTTACATGGAGGTCATAAATGTCCTACTTTCTAAACACTTTTCGCACACCCAATCCGGGGAAAGAAGCAGAGGTTGTTGAAGGGGTACAAAAATCCATGGAGTCTCTCGGGGTCCCAGGACTGGTCAGCGTCACTATCTCTCCTCCCAATGCTCATCTGGAGTCCACGAAAGTCACCGCCGTAGTTCCGATACCTGATGCCAACGGCGTAGACGCCCTTATGGATGCTATATTCGGAAACAATATGGCGGCACTAAAAGAAAGAAGTGGGCTTTCAGAATTATCGAGACAAGAAAACATGTCTCTATCAAGAGTTAGGGCAAGCAATGTCGTCAATTCAATGGAAGAGTTTGATCCCAAATACATCATGAGACGGTTCTTCCAGCCAAAGATGGGAAAGTTACAAGCTTTTATTAACTTAATGTCTGACTGGATGGCTGATGTGGACCTCAACTTTGCATATAGCATTAGCACACCGGTTGGAGGACAAATAACCAGTGTACGAATTACTCATATAACAGAAAGTTTTGCTCTAATGCAAGAACTTCACGACAATATAATTTCAGACAACCGACTGTCAGAGCAACAAAGCCTGATAGAAAGACCTGGTGTTCATTCCTTGGGAAGAATTACCTACTCCAAACGTCCATAGCCAAATTAAACAGGGAGGTCCC
>CETR01135841.1_pt1 | contig 10731 bp, 7 predicted proteins | sample 531281 | NCBI WGS metagenome assembly CETR01 (sample SAMEA2622568, study PRJEB7988) | marine metagenome | biome: marine biome (ENVO:00000447); feature: mesopelagic zone (ENVO:00000213); material: "saline water (ENVO:00002010), including plankton (ENVO:xxxxxxxx)" | depth 696 m
CCATTCAAACGCTTGTTTCTTATCTTGTTCAACACCTTGGCCGTGGTCATACATTACCCCTAAATTATATTGGGCAATAGCGTTATTCTGCGCTGCCGCGTTTTGATAGCATTCAATCGCTTGAATGTAATTTTTTGCATTATAGTACTGAAATGCTTGAGAAAGTGTTTTTTCTAAATTTATGGCTGGCATGTTAGTTGCATTTAATTTATGTTTTTTAATTATGCTTTAAATGTATTAATTGTTCAAGCATTGTATTTTATCTACTTCATAAAATGGGCTTATTACACTGGCCCATGAGCCCTCGCGTAAAAGCCATCTAGCATGTTTTCGTAACAAACTATCCTCACCATCTAGCACAGATAAAGCATTTAGCGTATCAAAATTTCCCAACCCTAAGCTTTGCAGCACATTTTTAAAATATATGGCCGCGAGATCAGAATAGTCATATTGAATTTGAGTAATAAAGTTTGTGATTTTTATATCAAAATCAGCTAATTTTTTTGATTTTTGTAGCTTATCTAGCTGTATTAAAAGTGTAGACATGGTTAAGGGTGGCATATTGAATTCTCATGTTGATAAAAGATGATTTAACGTCTCTTTATTGCGATACCAATGAATATTGAGCGGTAATTTATGGCAAAAAAAATAAAATATGTACATATTTTATTCTTCATGAAAATTAAATGCAATTCGTCATTTCTAGATTATCGAATGATTCACTATTTTAAAGCTCAATGGGTATACTGAGCACTTAACTTAAATCTTGAGATGTCACAAATGTTAATGATTCATCCGCATAAAGGGTTTATTTTTGAAGCTTGTAGACGCGAGCCTAAACATTCTGATAGCTGGTCTATGGAAGCAATCATAACGTTTGTTGCTGAAAAGCTAGATGTGCCAACAGATGCCGTCTCTGAGCATCTTTTGCGCCATATCGGCCCTGAAGCTACTCATCGCCATAAAACTTATATAATTAACGCTATAGGACATATATTAAATCTTGCCAAAGAGACTTCTACAAATGAGCAATTATCACTTTGCTTGAAACTGCAAGAGGGTTTCAAAAAATGCACTGAAGGCTTGATAATTCGTTTAAATGATATAACACGCAGTTTCAATCGCCCGCGAAATATGACGCAATTTCTAACCGTTTTTCGTGAAGATTTGATGCGTTTTATCGCCCATAAACTTACAGATGAAGTGCATATTTATAATGCGTTTACCCTTTATGCGGCTACCAGGAATTTAGGCGTAGAAGCGCTACATCCAGGTGATGTGTTTCTAGATAATCAATATTTTGAACTAACCTCAAAACAAAAAACTAAATTTGAAAAAGAATTTAACACAGGCTTTAACAGTTGGGCGCTATTAGATGGTTTGGTTCAGGCATTTTCGCGGGAGCTTCAAGATTATTTTGAATACAAAGGCTATAACGCTGAAGGTTACGTAATGTATCAATATGACGCCATTGTCGCCTGGTTTAAAACAATTTTTTTGCCTGAAGAGTTATCCGTTAATGATATCTTTTTAGTGGATGAAGAAACCTCGTGTGTGCAGGCGCTTAACTGGCCGGTATTAATTGCGCAATTAATGGCTTATCTGGTCGCACATGATTATCTACAAGCAGATGCCGGTGAAGCATTATTTTTCAAGGAACTTGTTTTGGTTAAACCGCACATAAAAGCTGTGGCACAGTTGATGCAAAAACCTTATTACCTTGAGCATGTTGTTGAGCTTATTAAACATGCTGATTTGCTCAAACAGTATTCACCTTTATTGGTTGAAATAATGGTAAATCATGGTGTGAGGCACACACCTTTTTGTGCGCTAAACGCTTTTGAGGTATTGCAAATTCTGCGGCCTGATGCTAAGCCTAATCCTATAACATATCATTGGATGACACGTCTCCCCTTTAAGATAAAAACCCGCTTGTTAGGTCAAGCTTTATCCAGTACCTCAACACTTGCCCAAAGCGCGGCTTCTCATATCGCCACCTCGTTACTCCGGCTTAACCGAAAAAAGCGGTCATTTTTTTTAACCAAAGCGCAATTAAAAGAAGATATCTTAACGCTTGCTGCGCGTTATCAGCCTGAAATCATCGCACGATTATTAGAGAATATTGCCGCAGATGAGAAAATTATGTTGATGACACAACCGATGTTTCCCCAAAATGCCTTTGAAGAGTGGCTACAATATCATCCAATACATGCCACGGCTTTCTTGCATACCTTCTATCCGCACCAACAACTTAAATTATTAAGCTCAAATCAGGGCCAAAGCGGTGAAGTTTTATTAAACATCATGAATTATTACACCACGCCTGCCCTTGTTTTAGACTTAATCACTGACCTTAATTCTGATCAATATTTAGCCATGCTAACCCAGCAATTAGCACAAAATAATGATAACTTACTGACCTTGTCGATTCAGAATCATCCTGAGCTTTTAGAAGCAATTTTAGCAAAAGTTGAACCAGCTCATCGGTTCGATTTATATGCACAGGAAAATGCGCTAGGACTCAATGTATTAATGATAGCTGCCAGCTCGGCTAATTTTTTTGATAGTTTGTGTCTTTTATTAGATAGCCTTGAGCACGGCATGCAACAAACCCTAATTTACCGAAACAATCTATTTGAGCAAACGGCTTACTCGATTGCTATGACGGCCAATAATCGCCGAGCCTTGGATGAATTCGAGCGTCGTTTAAACTACCGTCAATTATTACAAAAACGCCGACCAACGACGACACAAAATACACCTGCTAAAAGGACATGCCATACTTCTTTTTTTCAATCATCTCACACGCCGCCGTTGAGTCCTGCTGATGAGGATACAAATAGACCTCAGCTTTAAAAAATTAAGTAAACTTTATGTATTTACCTAATAAAACCTTAATAAATGCTAAGTATTATTACGGCACTTACTTAAAAGTGTTTAGAATTTTATGCCGCTAATTAATCCTAAAAATATTTTTACCTACGATAATTATCGCCTTGAGTCTATAGACCCTAAAAATTGGTCAAATGAAGAAATAATAAGATTTATCGCCACAGGAGTTTGTGCGAATGATGCACATACGATACAAAAGCATTTAGCACGTCATTTAGATCCTAATGCCACTTATATAGGCAAGGAGTACATGAAACCTCTATTAATACATGTATTAAATCTTACTCGTGAAGTTGGATTGAATGAACAAAGCGCCATACAAGTTAAATTGCGTGAGGGCATTGCGGGATGCTCTGAGGGCTTAATCATTCGCTTAAACGATTTAGCACGCAGTTTTAATCGCCCAAAAAATATGAATCAATTGTTAACCTATTTACGCGAAGAACTCGTCTCTCAAATTGCTCATCAACTGACTGACGAAGTTCATACTTATAACGCTTTAACTTTGTATGCTGCACAAAACAATTTAGGTGTATGCGCTTTACATGCTGAAGATGTTTATTCAAATAGTCATACGTTAACTGAACAACAAAAAGCAATTTTTAACGTACGCTTTAAAGAGGCCTATACCGGATGGTTGCTGTTAAATAATTTGATTGCAATTTTTTATCAAGAATTACAAGACCATTATGGATATCGAGGTTATGACAGTGATGGTTATAAACTATATGAATACGAAGCCATCATTTCTTTGCTTGAACGACTATTACAGTGCGGCACATTAGCGGTATCCGATGTATTTGATTTAGATGAAGAAAGTTCTGGCGTCACTCAACTCAACGGACCGAAGCTTATTGCTTTATATCTGCAATGCCTTGTAGCGCAAGGTTATTTGATGACAGACGCTAACGAGTTATTATTTTTACAAGCGCTCGCTCGTAATGATTTAAAATATGATGTATCTTTTGTGCCTTATATGATAGAGCTGGTGCGTTACCCAAATTTACTAAAGCATTATTCGCCAGCAAGTATCGATGCTATTTTTAATTGTACGGTTGAAATTGAGCCACACTTAACGCTTCAAGCGTATAAAACGCTTTTAGACCTATCTTTTCAAACATTATCTTTTACCTGGTTTGCTAATTTATCCGTTCAATGGCAAGAATCTTTTTTTGCCCAAGCTTTGTCTTCTACTGCTCACACACATCAAAGCAGCATTGATAACATAGTGGCTTGGTGCTTAGAGCTTGAAGTCGAAAAGCGCTTTAATTTTTTACGTCAAGCAACAAGCAATCGCGGTATATTGATACTAGCAGCGCGTCATCAACCAGATGTATTAACGCGATTACTAGATAATATGAACTTTGAGCAAAAAATATTATTAATGAATGCGCGAATTTCGCGTGAACATACAATGGTACGTTCTTTTGAGCTTCCTTTTGATATTTTATTGCATCATCATCCGCTTAAAGCGCTGGCATTTTTTGCCCATTTAGACAAAGACCATCAATTGAAACTTTTAGATATCTATGGTGATAAAAATTACTCAAAACTACTTTGCGTCAATTATTACAAACAAGATATAAGGGTTTCTCAGGCTTTACTTAAGCCTTTTAGTAACGAAGAACTTATTACTTTATTACATAAACAATTTAAGTATTTAGGCTACAATATGCTAACTCAAGCCTGTATGCATTCTAAAGAGATTCTGGCAATGTTGTTGGCACGATTATCTGCTGAAAATATTGCCGTGCTTTGTGATATGTATGATAGTGAAAATAGCAGTCTTTTAATAAAAGTCGCTCAAAATGAACAACATATTGATTGCTTGATCATGATACTCAACACACTTACACCCCAAATGCAGCATCAAGTAATCTTGGCTAAAAATGCTATTGGTCATAGCGCTTACGATGTGGCTGTTGCGGCGCATAATCAACCCGCCATGAAGGTGTTTGAGTTTTGTTTGCAAGCCTATAAAAAAGCTCAGGAACCATCGCCAAAAAGCTATATAGAAGAGCTGAGTAGTCAATTTAACGCATTGAGTTTTTTTTCAACATCATCGTCTGATTCTAATGATTCTGAAATGAGCGAGCCTGATTCAACTTTGCCAGCGCCTACATAAAATTAATACTGCTTATTAAGCTAGCAGAGCTTATCTAAAATATACAGAAATGAAGCAGCAAGTAACTGATAAGCGCGACATTAATGGGCCTCATCCCAGTTAGATCCCTCACCGATTGACACAATCAGAGGCACATCAAGGGTCGCGGCATGTTCCATGGTGTGTTGGATGATTTTCTTAGCTTGCTCTACATGGTTTTCTGCTACTTCAAAGACTAATTCGTCATGCACTTGCATGGTCATATTAAGGTCAATTTCAGGATGGCTTTTTTGCCATTTAGCTAAATGGATCATGGCACATTTAATGATATCCGCTGCCGTGCCTTGCATGGGTGCATTAATGGCCATGCGCTCGGCTGCGCGCTGTAGTGCCATATTTTTCGCATGAATGGCTGGCAGATACAGCCGACGCCCCATCAGGGTTTCGACAAAGCCTTGCGCATGCGCTTGTGCGCGCGTTTTGTCCATATAATCTTGCACACCTGGGTAGCGCGCAAAATAACGCTCTAGATAATGTTGGGCTTTAAAACGTTCAATTTTAAGCTGTTTGGCCAAACCAAATGCTGACATACCATAAATTAAGCCAAAGTTCACTGCTTTAGCGCAGCGCCGCTGCTCGGTGGTAACCTCTGACAAAGTCACATCGAATAATTCAGCTGCTGTGGCGCGATGAATATCTAAGTTATGAGCAAACGCATGCAGTAAATGCGCATCTTGGGATAAGTGCGCCATGATGCGCAGTTCAATTTGCGAGTAATCAGCTGAAATTAACACATGATTTAAAGGTGCAATAAACGCACTGCGAATTAAGCGTCCTTCTTCATGGCGAATGGGGATATTTTGTAAATTAGGTTCACTGGAGGATAGGCGGCCGGTAGCCGTAATGGCTTGATTAAAGCAGGTATGAATGCGTTTGGTATGCGGGTTGATGCGTTTGGGTAAAGCATCAACATAGGTTGACACTAATTTGGTTAGGCGACGATAGGTTAATATCAGCGAGGGTAATGGGTAGTCTGCAGCTAACTCTTCAAGCACCGATTCAGCGGTTGAAGGTTGGCCTTTGGGCGTGCGCGCTGTAATGGGAAGCTTTTGCTCATCAAAAAGCACAACTTGCAATTGCTTGGGTGAATTGACATTAAATTCATGGCCAGCTAGTTGGGTAATTTCATCTTCTAGCGTTTTGATGCGCTTATCTAATACTGTTTTATGTTGTTTGAGTAAATGGGTATCAATCAAAACGCCATGATGCTCCATGTCAGCTAAAATCCAAAGCAAAGGCAGTTCAATCTCTTGTAAAACTTTCATCAAATTTGGCGAGAGCTTGTGACATAATATGTCATTTAAGGCGTGAATGGCCAAAAGTCGCGCGCTGTTAATCTGGGTTAATTCTGGCAAAGTTGCTGATTTTGGATAAGTTAAATCAGCAGTATTTTGTAAATAAGCTGTTGCAAGAGAAGCTAAATCATGTTTGGCAGCGGTGCTATTTAGTACGTAAGAGGCCAGCATGGTATCCATAAAAAGCCCGGTTGGGGCGATATCAGCCTTTTTTAACCACACAAAACTTTGCTTTAAGTCATGACTTATTTTGGTCATATGAGCTAAATTAAATAAACTTTTTAAGCCAGGTGCGATGAAAGCAAAAGTCAGTGATTGGGTATCTGCAAAATTTATATGCATAAGGTCATCAGGGCCTGTCATAAGGCTTAAACCAATAAGCTCATCTTGTTTAGAACAATGAAATTCAAACACAAGAGCCGCGGCTTTGTGCGCATTTTCAAGCCATACTTCCCAGGCTTTAGGTGAATCAATCGATGTGCTGTTAGTCAAAGGCTTCGATGGGGCTGGTGTTGTTTGAGTTAATTCTTTATGCCAGGCTTTAAATTCAAGCTCGTGGGTTAAACTGATAAGCGTCGCGTTATCAGGTTTTTTCATCACAAGCTCATCAAGCGTTATGGGTAGTGCGACATCGGTTTTAATGGTTACCAACTGCTTTGATTGCGCCAAGAGGGGTTGTGCTGCGCGTAAATTATCGCCAATTTTACCGGTAATTTCATGAGCATGCGCCAACAAATTGGCTAATGTGCCATAAGTGTTAAGCCACTTTACTGCGGTTTTAGGTCCACACTTAGGAACGCCTTTAATATTATCAACCGTATCACCCACAAGCGTTAAGTAATCAATGATTTGCTGGGGTTGTACGCCGAATTTAGCTGCAACACCTGCCGGGTCTAGACGTTGTTGGGTCATGGTGTTAATCAAGGTGACATGGTCATTGACCAATTGCGCTAAATCTTTATCGCTGGTTGAGATGATAACCTCACGCTTATCTAGAGTAGCTTGCGTAGCTAGGGTGCCAATCACATCATCTGCTTCAACGCCTGCAACACTAACAACCGGCACGCCCATGGCTGTTAAAATTTTTAATAAAAAAGGGAATTGACCAGATAGCTCTTTGGGCAAAGGTGGGCGATGTGCTTTATAGTCAGCATAAAGTTCGTGACGAAAAGTAGGCCCTTTGGCATCAAAAATAATGGCAAAATGGGTGGTTGGAATATCTGCTTGTAATTTTTTCACCATATTGACCACCCCAAAAATTGCTCCGGTGGGTTGCTGTTTGCTGGTCGTTAGGGGAGGGAGCGCGTGAAAAGCTCGAAAAAAATAACCTGAGCCATCCACAAGGACCAAAGGCTGGTTCATGATGATTTAGATTCCTGTTCATACTGTTCAACACGGGTGGTCAGCGCTTTGAGCTTATCACCTAAAGCGCGTAGAGTTTTGCTCATTAACGGAATGCGGGTAACAGCAAGTTCTTGCTGTAACGCTTTTTGTTTAGGGCGCGCGGGATTACCTAAATAAATATTATTTTGTAATAAATGCTTGCGTGGTGGTACACCAGCACGGGCGCCTAAGATAACGTTATCATCAATTTTTACATGGTCGCTTACGCCAACGTTGGCGGCGAATATGACATTATCGCCACTTTGACTGCTGCCAGCGATACCGGTAAACGCACATAAAATATTATGCTTGCCTAATTTAACCGAATGAGCCACTTGCACAAAGTTATCAATTTTCGTGCCCTCACCAATATAAGTTTCACCAAGGGTGGCGCGGTCTATCACGCTGTTGGCGCCTATCTCAACGTGATTGCCAAGCACCACGCATCCCACATGAGGAATTTTAAGATGTTTGCCCTCTAAAGCTGTATAACCAAAGCCATCAGCACCAATGACACTGTTGGCATGAATGCGTACATGATGACCGATTTGACTTTTATCATAAACCGTTACATGAGGGAAAAGCGTGCTATGCTCTCCCAGCACTACGTGTTGTCCGATACACACATGAGGATGCAAAATACAATCATCACCAATAACACTCCCTGACCCGATGCTAACATAAGCGCCAATGGTCACACGCGCACCAATGCTTACATCATCCGCAATGATGGCAGTTGGATGGATGTCAGGTGTGGGTCGCTTTTCTGGATAAAAAAGATTGAGCAATTGAATAAAAGCTTGTAAAGGATGAGTGACTTGAATAAGGGGTTTGGTACTTTGAGTTACCGTATGGCTCACTAAAATTGCCGCAGCACTTGATTGTTCAGCACAGATTAAATTATCACGACCCTCAGCAAATACCAGGCTACCAGGCTTAATCGCATCAATAGCGCATAAAGTTGAAATGGTCATCGTCGATGAGCCTATGAGGGTACCTTGCACGTGATGCGCGATGTCATCTAAAGTGAGATTCATCTTTATCCTTAACACATAGAGCAAAATAAATCATTATAACCAGATGTCCCATAGGTTGCGATGCATTGGTTGAAATAACCCAAAGCTTTAGATAAGTTAAAGCACTTCACCCCATGGACTGTGACGCTTCAAACCTTTTATCAGGTGATGGATGGGTTTGCTTTTGAGGTGGTTGCGGGTAAATGCTGCCGCTGGCTAATACTTCTTCTGAAAAAAAAGAAGGTGAAGGTGGCTTAAAAAAAGATAACGGGTAAGTTGTCTTTAGAGTCATCAAGGCATCCGCAGCATCTTTGGTATCAGCTTCTTCATCAGACGGTAGAGGCTCATAACGTGCGGTTCGACGCAAGCCCTCAACTTTTGCTTTGCCGAATAATGTTTTAGGCGAAAGCTTGGGGTTCTCGGCAAACTGAGCCAATGCTTGAGCAATTTTTTGGCTATAGTCATGTTTCATAGCAGGTGTTAAGTGCGGGTGATTATCAACCATGTCTTGTAAATCGAGCAAGGCCTGATAATTGCGATGCGGCCAACGCTTAATACCTAATCTACGGCATGCTTTTTTCAAAGTAGTCATGCATATACCTAGCCGCTCTGCTGCCTCATTCGCCGAATATTGAAAATAACCACTAATAAAATCGCGAGTTATATCGTCTACGAACACAGCTTGTATAGGAAATAACGATGATGGAGATAAGTTATTTGGCATAATAGTCTCTTTTAAACTCACGAACCGCAGAAGATAGGGTTTTCAGTGTTTGCGGGCCATATAAAGTGGTCTGCAGCTGACCTTGGGGATTTAAGATAAAGGTTACAGGTACGCCTTTAATCTCGCCAAGCTTTAAAAGTGTTTGCGGATTATCGCGTAAATTTGGATACATAATATGCAATTGTTTGGTTAACTGTTGTTGATGAGCCGCTGAGGTGTCCTCAAAGTTAACCCCAAATAGCAACACATTTTTAGGCTTTTGCTGATAAAATTGATTAAGTGCTTTAATTTCTGCCAGGCAGGGCGCACACCAGCTGGCCCAATAATTAATAACCACCCATTGGCCTTTAAGTTCAGTTAAAGAAATTTTTGTACCCTGGAGGGTGGTGAGTGCAGGCGTTGCCAAGCTTGATGAGATGATTAAGCCAAAACTTAGGAAAAAACATAGAAAGCGCATGGTCACCTACTCATAAAAAAGTACAGTTTAGCGCGCTCTTAGCAGAATATCTAGCGAATAAGTTCAATAAAAAAGCCAATTTGCTTATATTGCAAACAAATTAGCTTAAAAGGAAGAATGAAGGAGTGAAAATTAAGAAACAAATTTTAGTGCGATGTAAGCTTCATTGGCACGAACTTTGCCATCCCATGCAGCTGTAGCGGTGACAAATTGTCCAGGGTTACTCGCGGTATTGGACAAAACAGTTGCAGGGGCATGAAATTTACCACCGTAGTAATAGCGATAGCCAATATCCATGCTAAAACGCGTGTTTTCAGGATGCAGGTTGATTCCTGCACTGCCTTGTGCCGCAAAACTGCTTTGATGGGTATCTTTACCAATTGAAGTTGTTGAGCCGCCCCCTGGTGGAAATACTAAGCCCACAGTATGGAAATTTTTGACTTCATTATGTGCATACCCAATGCCACCTTCAATAAAAGGCGAGATTTCAAAACCCATTAAAGCTGTATAGCTTTGAGGTGCATGTAAATTAATATTAAACAAAATGCTTTGATTGTTGACATCAAAAAAACGTGTACGACTGTTTCCAGTAAAGCCAGGTGTTAAAGGTACAGGCGTTGGTGTTGTTTGGTATTTTTGATAATCAAATTCATCATGGTTGATATAGCTTAAGCTTACGTCTACAAAAGGATGAATGGTTTTACCCATTTCAAGAAAATAAAAAGTAGACTGTCCTAAATCTGCATTATAACCTTGAATGGCCGGATCCCAGGAAGGGCTATTAGGTCGCACATCGGCTT
>CETR01268654.1_pt1 | contig 10701 bp, 7 predicted proteins | sample 531281 | NCBI WGS metagenome assembly CETR01 (sample SAMEA2622568, study PRJEB7988) | marine metagenome | biome: marine biome (ENVO:00000447); feature: mesopelagic zone (ENVO:00000213); material: "saline water (ENVO:00002010), including plankton (ENVO:xxxxxxxx)" | depth 696 m
AACGGCCAAGAAGCCGTTTTGGCGGGTTCCCTTCACGCCATGGACCTTACCAAAGACCGTATGATCACCGCTTATCGAAATCACGTTCAGCCAATTGGTATGGGTGTTGACCCGAAGGCTGTTATGGCCGAACTGTATGGCAAGGTGACCGGTACATCAAAAGGTATGGGTGGATCAATGCACATATTTTCAAAAGAGCATCGTTTTCATGGTGGTCACGGTATAGTAGGTGGCCAGATTCCATTAGGTGCCGGTATGGCATTTGGTGATAAATATTTTGGGAGAGATAATGTAACCCTATGTTATATGGGTGATGGTGCGGTTAGACAGGGTTCTTTTCATGAAGCGATGAACCTTGCGATGCTTTGGCAGCTGCCTGTAGTGTTCATTTGTGAAAATAACGGTTACGCTATGGGTACTTCTGTGGCAAGAACTTCTCACTCCACAGAAATCTGGAAATTAGGTCTAGGTTATGAAATGCCTTGTGGCCCGGTTGACGGAATGAATCCTGTGACTGTTGCCCAAGAGGTCAGTAAAGCGATAGAAAGAGCGCGAACCGGTGGTGGACCAACTTTCTTAGAAATGAAAACTTATCGCTATAGGGGTCATTCGATGTCTGATGCGCAGCATTATAGAACTAAAGAAGAGGTACAGGAATATCAAAAGATAGATCCTATCACCCAAGTTCTAGATATTATCAAAGAAAATAAATACGCAACTGACGACGAGATAAAAGAAATTGATGCCGATGTCAAAAAGAGGGTGGCCGAATGTGAGAAATTCGCAGACGAATCCGATTTCCCTCCAGTACAACAGCTGTACGACATGGTCTATGAAGAGGAAGATGTTCCCTTTGTTCAACATAAATAAATTTAGGTAAATGGCAGAGATAATTAACATGCCCCGATTGAGCGATACCATGGAAGAAGGTACCGTGGCCAAGTGGTTAAAGAGTGTTGGCGATAAGGTTGAAGAGGGCGATATATTGGCTGAAATCGAGACGGATAAGGCCACAATGGAGTTCGAGTCTTTTTATGAAGGAACATTGCTTCATATCGGAATCGAGGAAGGCGATGGTGCCCCTGTAGACTCGTTGTTGGCAATCATTGGTGAAGAAGGTGAAGATATTTCTTCTTTATTAAATGGAGGAGGAAGTAAAAGTTCTGAAGAGAAGCCTGAAGCAAAAGAAGAAGATTCTGATGATTCCGAACCTGAAAGTGATGAAGATGATACGAATGAAGCCGCAGAGATACCGGAAGGCGTTGAGGTGGTGAAAATGCCTCGCTTGAGTGATACCATGGAGGAAGGTACTGTTGCCTCATGGTTGAAAAAAGTAGGTGATAAGGTAGAAGAAGGTGAAATTTTGGCCGAAATAGAGACCGATAAGGCCACTATGGAATTCGAGTCATTTTACTCTGGTACACTTTTATATATAGGTATTCAAGAAGGGGAATCTTCACCTGTTGATGCAGTTTTGGCCGTTATAGGCCCGGAAGGAACAGACGTTGATGCCGTACTTAATAGCAAACCCTCTTCTGGTAAGAAAGAGAAAAAGTCTGAAGAGCCTAAGAAGGAGGAAGCCAAAGAGGCTACAAAAGAAGAAGCTAAGCCGGTAAATGATGGCAAACGTATTTTTGCTTCTCCTTTGGCCAAAAAGATGGCAGCCGATAAAGGGATAGATTTGTCGGAAGTATCAGGTTCCGGTGATAACGGCAGAATCATTAAGAAAGATATTGAGAACTTCACCCCTGCTGCTAAGTCAGAAGCACCTAAAGCTACCGAGACAGCAGCTTCTAGTAGTAAACCTGCCGCGCCTATCAATTTACCTGTCGGCGAGGAAGGCACCGAAGAGGTGAAAAACTCTCAAATGCGTAAGGTTATTGCGAAGAGATTGTCCGAATCGAAATTTTCGGCACCGCATTATTATCTAACTATTGAAGTTGATATGGATAATGCGATGGCTTCAAGAAAACAAATTAATGAATTGCCGGATATTAAAGTATCCTTCAACGATATGGTTGTTAAGGCTTGTGCCATGGCACTTAAAAAGCATCCGCAAGTAAACACAACTTGGAATGGTGATACTACGCGTTACAATCATCATGTTCACATTGGTGTAGCGGTAGCGGTTGAAGATGGTTTGGTAGTACCTGTACTTAAGTTTGGTGACCAGTTGTCCCTATCACAAATAGGTGGTGCGGTCAAAGATTTGGCAGGAAGGGCACGTAATAAAAAGTTGACGCCTGCCGAAATGGAAGGTAGTACCTTTACCGTTTCGAACTTAGGTATGTTCGGTATTTCAGAATTTACCTCGATTATCAATCAGCCGAATTCCGCAATATTGTCCGTAGGAGCCATCGTGCAAAAGCCAGTGGTGAAAGAAGGGCAGATTGTAGTAGGCAATACAATGAAAGTAACATTGGCCTGTGACCATAGAACAGTAGATGGTGCCACTGGTGCCCAGTTCTTGCACACCTTGAGGTCTTATCTTGAGAATCCGGTAACTATGCTTGCTTAGATTATCAGAAAAATTATGTAATATGGGCATCTCGATTATTTCGAGATGCCTTTTTTAATTTCTAAATTGTAGCCAAAACATATTATATGAGAAACGCTATCCTCTTATCTATAGGCCTGTTGGTAATGGCCTGTGGTTCAACTAAGGTTGATGAATCCGTGACCCTTCAAAGTGAAGATGCGGTAAAGTTTGATCGCAGCCTAATGCAAATACCTCAAAAACCGAGTGATATTGGCATAGCTGAAGCCGCTGCTGGGGTACAAGGTCAATTTACCAACGCCGGAAAAATTGGGGATATAATGAATTTTCTTGCTTCTGATGAGCTAGAAGGTCGAGATACAGGTAGTGAGGGAATTGAAAAGGCGGCGGATTTTATTGAAAATGTATTCAAAACCAACGGTATTCAGCCTTATTTTGAAGGCTATAGAGACAATCTAACCAATTTTGACATGCCCGCGTACAATATGGTAGGGTGGATTGAGGGTAATGACCCTTCTCTAAAAAATGAATTTATCATTATTGGTGCCCATTACGATCACATAGGTGTAATTGAAGCTGAGAATGGCGATAGCATAGCCAACGGTGCTAACGATAATGCTACCGGAACTACAGTTGTTTTGGAGTTGGCTCGGTATTTTGGTCAAAAGAAAAACAATAAGCGAAGTATCATTTTTGCACTTTTTAGTGCTGAAGAAAAAGGACTCTTGGGGTCGAAACATTTGGCGAATAGGTTGAAAGAAAAAAATCTTCAACTTTATGCCATGTTGAATTATGAGATGGTAGGGGTGCCATTGCAGGGTAAAGAGCATCTTACCTATTTAACAGGTTACGAGCAATCGAACCTGGCCGAGGTGGCCAATGGTTACTCAGATATAGAGTTTACCGGGTTCCTTCCCAAGGCAAAAGAGTTCAATCTTTTCAAGCGTTCAGACAATTACCCGTTTCATGAAGCTTTTGGCGTGCCGTCACAAACCTTCAGTACATTCGATTTTACCAATTTCAATCATTATCATAAAGTGGGTGATGAGGTCTCTGAAATGGATTTTGCCCATATGGCCAATGTGGTCATTAAAAGTATTCCTGTCATTACAGGAATTACCAATGCTCCGTCTAAAGAAATAAAATATAATTAATGGCCCATATTATTGTCACCGGTACCAGTAGGGGTATTGGTTTTGAGTTGGTAAAGCTATTGGCGGATGATGGCCATCAAGTTTTGGCCTTATCAAGAAACTCTGGCCCTGTCTCAGACCTGGAACACGAAAATATCACGAGCTTACCTTTTGATCTCTCTCGGGCCAATGATTTTTTGGTTTTGCGTGATTTCCTAACAGGAGAATGGAGCAAAGTAGACGTGCTTATCAATAATGCAGGTAGTCTTTTGAATAAGCCGTTTTTGGAAATTACATCGGAAGAGTTTGAAGAAGTGTACAGGGTAAATGTTTTTGGAGTGGCTGAAATTACCAAAACAGTTCTTCCGAAGATGGCCGAAACAGGTCATGTGGTCACCATTAGTTCAATGGGGGGTGTTCAAGGTAGCATGAAATTTCCTGGACTTTCCGCATATAGCTCTAGCAAGGGAGCGGTGATAACATTGACCGAACTGTGGGCCGAAGAATTCAAGGAAACAGGTCCGTCGTTCAACGTACTTGCCTTGGGGGCTGTTCAAACCGAAATGCTCGAAGAGGCTTTTCCTGGGTATCAGGCGCCTAACACTGCCCTTGAAATGGCCGGTTACATCAAGCAATTTGCGCTAACCGGACATCAATTTTACAATGGTAAAATGCTTCAGGTAAGCAATAGTACGCCTTAACAATATTTCTATATTACCGTAAAGAGCCTGTCAAGAATATGTAAGGTTTGTTGTGTCGCTTTTTCTGGTGTGAGTGAGGTATCCGAGATTCCTGATACTACCTTGGTGATATTATGGTCGACGTAACCGTTTTGAGACCAAAATTCTACGGGAGCGGCTGTAAGGTACGCCGAAAAGTTATGATGCCCAGAACCTGGCCTTTCACCAATAATGTGTACGATACCTTTATTGACCGTTTTGTTTTTGTAATTTCCATAGAGTGTTTCACCACAAGCGTACCCGGCACGTACACGACCATGTTTAATGACAATATTCTGGTCGCTAACGGTATACCCTTTGTTTCTTAGTTCAGCCTTTAACTGATTGAGGTAAGGCATTAAATGTCCATCGTCCATTAAAGCTCGTGCGTTCAGCCCGTCGGAAATAATGAATTGGATGTCTGGCGGACTCTCAGACCAGCTTTCGCGAAGCGTTTTTAGTCGTTCTAGGGCTTGAGTACCTAATTTTTCTCCAGATTCAGGATGGTAAACATAATCTTTTCGGTCAGTTGAGTTGGTGATAATTGGTAGGGCTGCGGGTATCGATTTTACGAAATCATCTGTCATGTTCGTCCAAAGGCTGACCTTGGCATCTTCATAGAGCCATTTTACTTGTTTTTCCAATTCAGGTTCTAAATTCCAAATTTCCTTTCCATGACCTTTTGCTAAAGGAACACCTCTTTCGTTGATTCTTGCAATACTGTTCTCACCTTCCTCATAAATTATCGCTTTGTCTCGTGTGTCACCTTTTGCCAAACAATACTGATAATAAACCCAAATGGGGTCTCCGAAGTGCTCAGTCGGTTGACCATTGTTATCTATAACTTCAATTTTTTTGAAAAAACTCCACATGGTATCGTTCACTTTGTAACCAAACTTTTCGCGAATACGTACATGATCGCTGAAAGAAGTGGTCAAATAGCTTAACATTGGGTCGTTCTTCGTGGGCAAAGCCATAAGATATGCTGGATTGGCAGGCATTATATGGTCAATACACCAATCTAGGTCTTCGAGACTTACATCCATATGAAGTGTAGAGCAGATGTCTAGACCGATGGTAAGACCGTGTAGCTTGCCCATAATCGTATCTTCTAGGCAGCAACGAACTAATTGCTCTTTGGTCTTGAACACCTCGGGACCTATAAAACCGGCCACGTCGTTCACATGAACCCAAGGCTCACTGATATCTTGTCTATCTTTTAGTAATTGTTGGTTGAGGGCCCTTAAAAATCCATATTTTCTTGATTCATGTAAAACCATATCAAAGCCGGCACCATGACCATTGGTAAAGTCGGCACCTTGACCTGTTTCAGCGTACAGTGCAAAGGCGCCTTTTCTATTTCGAACATGATTCTGCATTTTCTCTATGCTCAAGTCGAAAGTATGGTTGGCACTTACCGTGCCCGCCAAGCTTTGAAACCAAATACCGGTAGTGCCGGGTTGTATTTTCTCAACTTCGGCTTGCACATCTATATGAGATAAAACACAATTTGGTATCGTATTTTCAAGTTTGAATACCTGAAGAGTCTCAAAAAGGGCCTTTTCGATTTGGGCCACCGATTCTACCTCACTACTGACAGGGTTGGTACCCAAAACAAGATCGCCTACCGCATAAGACCATGCGTCAAAAACTTGCCATATAATGTCTTCAGTATTGTCGGTTGGTGAATTGGGCTGCACCCTCGCACTTAAATATCCCTTGCTGCCAATATTGCTGTTCGAAAGAGGATTGAATACCTTTTGCCCGACCTGAATAAGCTCTTCGTTGGTCATCAGCTTAACCAAGCAACCGATACAATCGCTTGTCAGTTCTGGCATGATGGTCTTTATTTTCTCTTCCGGTTGGTTTAAAACAAAGGCCTTTAAATCCTTCATAGTCCAATCAGAGGTAATGTCGGCTTTCGTAGTGGTCGCTTCAATCAGGCCGTAGATTTCATCCGTAAATACCGATTTAGTTCTTAAATCTGCTATTTTGGTATTGGTCAGTAGTTGACGGGCTCTTTCTCTCGTAGTTTCGTCTACTGCAGCAATACCTAAACTGGCATCCCCTTCTTTGAAGGCATTGGCGGCACCGAGTATTTGGCGGTACAAGGTGATGTCGAATTTGTCATTTACCCTTTTTATATACGAAAAAATGGATTCAGATTTTTTTATGGCTTCGATGCGTACCCCTTCCGATAACTCTAGTTCTTTATGAGAATTACTTATGCCATTTTTTGGCCAAAGAACGGCCGTGGCGCCTAGAAGCCCCATTTTATTTAAAAAATCTTTTCTGCTGATGTTTTCCATAGGGCAATTTGCTTATAATCCGATTCATTTCGCTACATACTCCCAAGTTAAAGATTTTTCAGCAAGGCTATAATTGTGATAACCATAAATTAAAGTACTTCTCTTACTTTTGTTGAACGTGCATCAAGTTTTAAAGAAATATCTACCGGAAAGGGCGGTCGCTTCCTGTTTTGAATTGATTCAAAAGACAGGGGTGCATCTTAAAATAGTCAATGAGCGGGTAACCCGTCATGGCGATTATAGAAGAATGCCCGATGGCAGACATCAAATAACGGTTAATGCTACACTGAATAAATATCGCTTTTTGATTACCTTGATTCACGAAATAGCACATTTAATCGCTTTTCAGAAGTATGGAAGAACGATAAAACCCCATGGGCTGGAATGGAAACGAACTTTTCAATATTTGATGTTACCATTTATTCGGCCGGAGATTTTCCCCAATCAATTGTTGCCCTTATTGGCAAATCATTTTAAAAATCCGAAAGCAAGTAGTAGTACAGATGCGAAACTATCTATAGCTTTACAGCAATATGATTTGCAACAATCAGATAAATCTTACGTTTTTGAATTACCTTTAGGTAGCGTGTTTCGCCTTTATAATGGTAAGCTTTATAAGAAAGGCAATAAACGCGTCAAACGTTTTGAATGCATAGAAGTGGCCACAGGTAGAATGTATTTGTTTCAACCGAATGCAGAGGTAGAGCTAGTAAATGTTTGAATTAGTAGTGTAGTTTAGGTGTTTGCACCTATAAATTTTGTAAATAACAATAATAACCAGGGCATAGATTATGTTCGCGTGCCCTTAACTCTTAAAAGAATGAATAAGAATTATTATGCCGTACTCATGGCCGGTGGTGTTGGATCTCGTTTTTGGCCTATAAGTACATCATCTTATCCAAAACAGTTTCATGATATGCTGGGTACCGGCGATACGCTTATACAGAAAACCTTTAAGAGGTTGAACAAGTTTGTACCCACAGAGAACATTCTTATTTTGACAAACGAGAGTTATAATGATTTGGTCTTAGAGCAGTTGCCAATGGTAAAGCAAGACCAAGTAGTTTTAGAGCCTGCAATGCGAAATACGGCACCTTGTATTTTATACGCTGCTTTAAAAATTCAGAAAATGAACCCCGACGGGGTAATGATTGTGGCGCCAAGCGATCATTGGATTGAAGACGAAGAAGCTTTTGCTGAAGATGTCACCACTTGCTTTAAAAAGTGTGAAGAAGAAGAGGTTCTTTGTACCTTAGGTATAAAACCATCTTTTCCAAACACAGGTTTTGGGTATATAGAATTCGATAAGAATAGCGGTGCAGGATTGAAAAAAGTGAATCAATTTCGTGAAAAACCTGATTACGAAACGGCAAAGGAATTTTTGGCTCAAGGAAATTTTTTATGGAATGCAGGTATTTTTATGTGGAGTGTGAAGACCATAGTGAACGCCTTTAAAAATTACCAACCGAAACAGTTTGAGTTATTTGAGGCCGGTAATTCTTGCTATAACACGGTTGATGAAAAAGAGTTTATCAAAGAGAACTACCCAAAAGCAGAAAATATTTCTATTGATTATGCCATTTTAGAGAACTCGAAATCAATTTATGTGCTGCCTGCCACGTTTGACTGGAACGATTTAGGCACTTGGGGATCCCTTTATGATAAGTTAGATAAAGATGAGTCGCAAAATGCCGTGGTCAATAGTAAGGTCATTTCAGATGAGGCTTCGGGCAATATGATCAGATCGCCTAAAGGCAAAGTGGTTGTTGTCGATGGTCTTAAAGATTATATCATAGTTGACAAAGAAGAAGTATTATTGATATACCCTAAAGCAAAAGAACAAGATATTAAAAAGGTACTGGCCAAAGTTAAAGATACATTTGGTGACACCTATGCATAGTTTATGAGCCAGAACTTGAATCAAGATAATATTACCCCAACGGAGGAGCCAAAGGAGAGTGCCGAGGCCATCAAAAAAGATGCAAAGGGGCTTTGGGAAAGTCTTCGCAAGTTTTTTCGCGAACTTCTTGACATACGAACCAATACCGATCAAGAAACTACCAAAGAGGCAATTATTGCCGATATACCTTTTAAGGGGCATACGTCATGGATTTTGATTTGCTCCATCTTTATAGCTTCCATTGGGTTGAATGCCAACTCGACAGCGGTCGTTATCGGAGCGATGTTAATTTCCCCGCTTATGGGCCCTATTTTAGGATTGGGAATGTCTTTGGCTATCAACGATATCGATACGTTACGCCGTTCATTGAAGAATTTTGGAGTGATGGTGGGCCTAAGTGTACTCACTGCTTATCTATTTTTTAAGTTTTTTCCCATACAAGACGAATCGTCTGAGCTATTGGCTAGAACGGCTCCGGATATTCGAGATGTTTTGATTGCATTTTTTGGCGGATTGGCCCTCGTCATTGCACGTGCCAAAAAAGGTACTATTGCAAGCGTTATCTTCGGTGTGGCTATTGCCACAGCTTTGATGCCTCCGTTATGTACGGTCGGTTTTGGTCTGGCCATCGGAAACCTTGGTTATGCTTTTGGGGCGCTCTACCTATTTATTATCAATACTATATTTATAGCACTGGCTACATTTTTGACCATTAAGCTTCTTCGATTTCCGATGGTTCGTTATGCCAACTCGGCCAAGCGTAGAAGAATTGCCAGAATAGCTTCGGTGGTCGCAATTTTGGTTATGGTACCTGCCGGATGGACCTTCTACAAGGTGTTTCAAGAGTCTATATTTAAAAAGCAGGCTACCGAGTTTGTCAACGAAACCATAGCGAAATATCAATTTGTTGGAGGAGGAAGATTTCTGGATAATTTTACCACTATTGAGTATAATGAAGGTGAGAACCCCATGATAGAGGTTGTGTGCATGGGTAATGAGACCATTCCGCCAAATATCATTGCATCATGGAATACCATGCTAAAGGAAGACGATGATTACCCCCGTTTACGTAATACTGAGTTACATGTCATACAGGGAGGTCAAAACGATCAGGTAGATCAACTAAGGTACATTAACGAATTATACGAGTCTCAAAAAAACCAGATTTCAAGTAAAGATGAGCGTATCGCACTTTTGGAAGCTGAGGTCGGTAGGTTAAGGCGAGCTGAGACCAAACAAATTCCTTTTATGGATATTAGTGCAGAGGCGAGGGCCAGCTACGAAAATTTAGTTTCTCTTGAATATGATCGAGCGTTCAAAACAAACTTTAATAAGGTAGATACCCTTTCGATTTTCGAAACAACTTGGAAAGAAGGATTGTCGCCCGCTAAAAAGGCGGAAGAAAACAAGAAAATTCTTCAGTGGCTAAAAGTAAGATTAAAGGATACGACGGTACAGCTGAGAAACGCAAATTAATTGCGTTCTTCTAAATACATCTGACGTACCTTTTTGAACAGGTCAGAAGAGTAGACGAAATTAGTAACAGCTTCATTTTCAGTTTTAAAAATATCTTTATTGGTGCCCTCCCAGGCTTTGAGACCATCTTTTAAAAAGATGATTTTTTTGCCGATTTCCATCACCGAATTCATATCATGAGTGTTGATGATGGTCGTAATGTCGTATTCTTCTGTAATCTCTTGAATCAGGTTGTCGATGACAATAGCTGTTTTGGGATCAAGCCCGGAGTTGGGTTCATCGCAAAATAAATATTTGGGATTCATTACAATGGCACGCGCGATGGCCACCCTCTTTTGCATACCACCCGATATTTCCGACGGAAATTTATGATGGGCATCTACCAAATTGACTCTTTTCAAAACAAAATCGACTCGATCTTGCATTTCAGATTTCGATTGTTTGGTAAACATTTCTAAAGGGAACCGAACATTACCCTCAACCGTCATGGAGTCGAAAAGCGCACTTCCTTGAAAAACCATTCCCATTTCTTGTCGAAGGTTTCGTCTTTCGTCGCCGGTAAGTTTTCCATAAGCCTTTCCATCGTAACTAATGGTGCCTTGTTCGGGTTCGTGCAAACCAAGCAAGCATTTTAAAAAAACGGTTTTTCCCGATCCACTTTGCCCAA
>CETR01048534.1_pt1 | contig 10698 bp, 15 predicted proteins | sample 531281 | NCBI WGS metagenome assembly CETR01 (sample SAMEA2622568, study PRJEB7988) | marine metagenome | biome: marine biome (ENVO:00000447); feature: mesopelagic zone (ENVO:00000213); material: "saline water (ENVO:00002010), including plankton (ENVO:xxxxxxxx)" | depth 696 m
CAACTATTGCTTTCATTTAGTGTCTCCTAGACTGGGTAATATTATTCATGTTTTTAATCTATTCAAAAAATCTAGTTCTAGATTAGCATAGTACAACAATTTCTTCACCCTCCAACTATTTGTAAATGTTAAGTATCTGGTCCATAACCATAATGGTGTTAAGTAGCAGCACCTCCTTTTTCTTTTTAGATGTTTTATATTGAATATAATACAACTATCACATCTAAATAAATTACTCTCTCCATAGAAATATGCTTCACATAAGGCACAATTATATATGCCTTGATCAAGATTAAGTAGCTCTCCCCTTTGGTCAGTATTAAGATATGGAAATGGAAGATTTTGTAAGAAGTCTCTAATATCTTCCCACTTCTCAATCATTAGGCCTAGAAGTTCTTGATTATTTAGATTCCTATCTTTCATTCTATCAAGCATTTGTTCCCTGGTCATAAGGACTCCAGTAGTTCTATTTCATTATTTGCATTAATAAGTAATGTTTTCACACTAGAGCGACCCCTATATAAATTCTCAGTAAAGAATTGATAGGGTGTAGAGATACATCTTCCATAACCAATCTTTTGTGATATTGGACAATCAGGACAGTCCCTCCTATGACTATGATCAGCTATTTTGAAATAAATTGTGCAAAGTCCACAATTATCTTTACCTTGTTCTAATTCCATAACAATATTTATTTCTTCTTCATCTAATTTAGGCCCAGGGCATTGAAGTAAGAAGTTTCTGATATCATGCCACTTATTAATAGATACCTCTATTGGGTCAACACCATTTCTTATCTGTTCTATTGTTTCTTCTTTAGTCATCCTTTACTCCTTTCACCTATCTTAGTACTATTCTCAACAGTCCATACAACCCATCCTAGAGGATTTTCTGCACAATTACTATCATTAGCACCGTAATGCTTTACATGAAAATTCGTGTTATTAGGTATATGAAGCGAGTCTGGATGGAGATTAGATAAATCTACTTTTTCACCACAACTAATACAAATATCTGTTCCTCTATCTTCTTGAATATTCATTATTTTTCCTTTTCATCTATTATAAAACTTCATTAGTGTTTTCTCAAATCCTAATCTTATTTCACCTGTAATTCCATTCAATCTGTTCTTCTTAACAATGATTTTCATAATTTCATCATTGTCTTTATCTGGTACTAAGAATACTACCCTATCAGCAAACTGTTCTATAGCACTACTCTCTTTCAAATGATGTAACTCTAAGCTATCACTATAATTAGCTGTTCTGTTCAACTGACTTAAGGCTAATACAGGAACACTTAAGCTCTTAGCTAATTCTTTTAAGCCTAGAACAATTTCTGATATCTCTTCAGCTTTCTTTTCAATATTATTGATTCGTACTAACTGAATATAATCAACAACAACTAGAGCAAGGCCAGGGTGTAATGTAGCTTGCTTTCTTGCTTCGGCTCTTAATTGTGGAAGTGTAATCCCTCCTTGGTCATTAATAAATACTTCCCTTGCTTCAAGTTCTTTCCTAACATCCTTATAGGCTTGGCCTGTCCTACCATATTCAGAGAACAGCTCTGCATGTGGAATACCTGATTCAATAGATAATAATCTAAGGCCAATAGCCCTTTCAGGCATCTCAGGTGAAAAGAAAAGAACAGGTTTTTGGTGGATATAATTAATATTAGAACAGATATTTAGTGCAAGACTACTTTTGCCTACTGATGTTAGTGCAGCAACTATCATTACTTCACCTGGTTGTAGGCCACTTGTCATAATATCAAAATCCATAAAACCGGTTGATAAGCCTGGCGTATCATCTTCGTCTAACTTATCAAGAACTTCTCTAAGTGATAATGTATGATTCTTACTTGCAGCCGCTACTGTAAAAACTTGTTGATAGATAGTATCTAACAACTGTTCTACTGGAATATCTAAGTTATCAGCTTTCTCGGTAATGAAAGAAGCAACACCCTTTAGCTTCCTTCTAGTATGTTGATCTTTAATTTGGTCTTGATATGCTGGGTAACTTTCTACATCAACAACTGATGCATAAATTCTAGATAAGAATAGATAACCATCTGTTCCATCATTAACACCTACTCTATCTAACTGATCCAATGCTTCTAATCTTTGTGCTACTAACACAGGATCAGTAGTTCCATGCTTATCATAAACCCATCTAATAGCATTATAAACCATCTGATGTGATGTAAGTTCAAATGCATCTGGTGGTAATTGTGTTGCAGCCACTAGGGTTGGTTCTACCATTAGTGAACCAAGTATTCTTTCTTCAATTTCCACCATGATTACTCACCTCTGGAACCATTCTTCTAATATATCTTTCAGCATTATTATCACTAACAATACCTATTCTTTTAAATGCAATACTATAGATACGAATTAATTCATCAATATCTTCAGTTTCTATAGCTGTATCTAACTCTATTTGTTCTGTATTATCAAGTACCTTACTTGTTCTAGTTCTCCATACTGGTTCTTTTGATTTAAACATTAATTTTCCTTATTTTTGCAATATTATCCATGATAAGAATATATGCATCTTCTTGTGTAATGCTCATGAAATATCTCCATGAGGCCATTGATTTGGCACGTTTCTGAACATAATTAACTGTTTCAGTCTTACCTTTTGGCCCATAACTAATGACCTGATATGCATAGGCTTCTGATTCAAATAATATCCTTTTCTTTTTTGAAAATAGATAGAGGAACATCCATTTGAATGAACCATATCTTTCTTGTTGAATAATATGTGTTACTTCATGTTCAATCAGAGCATTAGTTCCTCTTGATGGATTACCACTCATATGGCTTTTCCATCTTTTGGGTGTGAGATAAATAGTATGGCCAATTGTTGAGCTATATCTATTTCTACCTGAGATGCAGAAGGGTGGCAAGTACCACCACCACCCTTTCTGCTTTACAGTTACTTTTTTTTTGTTTTTCATTATGCTATCTTTAGGTATTGCGTATATTTGCTTGGGCCTTTACTTTGTAATGTTGAAGCACTAGAACATGTTAGTCTTTCCATTGCCCTAGTTACTGCAACATAGAACAATCTAAGTTCTTCCCCTGGAACTGAGTTTCTAATATGTGGGAAGATTTCATTTGTTAATCCAGCTATATGAACCCATTTTCTTTCATCACCTTTAGCCATATGAACTGTAGATAGTTTTACTCCTTTCTGTTCATCTGCTTCTTCCCCTAGTCTAAGATCAGAGAATTCTTTCATTGATAGTTTAGAGATAAAAAGTGAGAACATATCGAGGGCTTGGGTAAGGTCTATTCCACCCATTTCACCACCTGTTTTTTCTTTCATTAACCATTTATCATATTTCATTTCAGACCTAACAAATCTAATAACATCTATTGGCCTATTAAATAATTGAAGTATATTAAGATGATCAATAAGTTTTTCTTGTGAGTTCTTAGCAGCAAAGTAAGATGTTCTTTGCCTTAGTCTATATTGTTTTTGTAATGCCTCAATAGTAGATAAACTTGATAGAGCGGTTTGGAATTGGGACTTCCATGTATTATATCCTAAACTTCTATGTGGCCTATTAACTATAGCCATTATTGCTTCTTTATCATCTATATTTTGAGATAACCTGATATACATCAACATATCTCTAATCTCAGGTTGCTTGAAAAAAGATGCTCCACCATTAATAAAATAGGGAATCTTTCTATTCATCATCTCAAGCTCTAAAAACAGACTATACCAATTCACCCTATAGATACACATAATATCATCTACCCCTGTTTCTGTGCTTTCTATAGCATCTACAATATCCTTTGCTTCATCAGACATTGTAGGATAATGTCCCCACCATGAAACCTCACCTTTTATATCTGATATGGATTCCATAGCTGGGTCTGGCAGTTCAATATCTTTAGCTACTGCATTACCAATCTCTACTATTTCTTGTGTTGACCTATAGTTCTTTTTTAGATATTTTTTATTAATGTCAGGATATATTTGTTGAATGTTTGATAATAAATCAAAGTCTACACCAGCCCATCCATATATACTTTGTTTCAAATCACTAGCCATACAAAGTCTATTATCAACTAGCTTTGAGATTAGTTCATGAGCTAATGGAGATAGGTCTTGTGTCTCATCAACGAAGACATACTTAAATTTATATTGCTGACAAACATGTGGATATTTCTCAAAAAGCTCAAGGCATAAGACTAACATATCAGCAAAATCTATCTCACCTCTTTTATCTTTTTCGGCCTCATATTGCTTAAAGACCTTATCCATCTCAAGGTCTCCAGTTGTCCATCCACCATCTGGGCCTTCCATTAATTTATTCTTTGCATTAGAAAATGCTAAGAGTAATTCAGCAACAGATAACTGAGGTTTGTTCTTTATTAATTTAGCAAGAATGATTTTACTTTTGAAATCATTACAGACTACATCACCATCCATAACTACTGGTAATAAGTCATCATTCTTCCTAAGAACACCCATTGCAAATGAGTGAAGGGTTGAGATACTTACATTATGATTAACCCTCTCATGTAGAACATTAGCAGAATTATTACTAAATGCAACTACTAAAATATCCTGACCAGATATTCCTTGTTCCACTAATCTATTAATTGCAGTAACTAAAACTCTAGTCTTACCTGCACCTGGACATGCATAAACAACAAACTTACCATCCATATCACTAATAGCTTGTTCCTGTTCATAATCTAAACTAACTTCAGGTGTACTTATTGCTTCTTCATAATATTTCATAATATACTCCTTGCCAGCAGAGGCCAATTAAGGCCTCCGCCGACTATTAAGGGTGAGTTAAAATGGTACATCAGCTTGATTTTTAATAGCATCAAGAAGTGTCTGGTCTACTTGTTGGAATATTCCAAACCAGTTTTTCGGTTTATCTGGATGGAATGTGATTTTGTTTTCAATAATAGGAGCACCATTATCATCAACTTGTACCTTACCACCAATGGTTTTCTCTTCCTTATCAACCCATACCTTAAATAGTGGTCTTTCAAGTATAGGAGGCGGTTCTGTTCCTTTAGGAATACTAAGCCTTTCAAGGAACTCACCAAACTCTTGATGAACCTTATGAGCAGCATTTTTGGTGATACCTAATTGGGTAGTAGTTTCACCTCTGTACTCCACCTCATAACGATTGCCTGATTCTTCCATATCTATTGTAGGAGAATATGGCGGTGCGAATGCATCCTTCTTACCCCTAAGAAGTTTGAAGAATCGCGCAAACTCTTCTTGTCCAAACCTATTGATAATATAATCTTCAGTATTAGTTCCTGTACCAAAATCTGTAGGTTGACCGTTATTACTTGGTGCAACCTTTGGCCTAGACAAGAGATACCAAAAGCCATTAACTCTTAGCTTAGAATTAGGTGCTACAATGGAACTATCATCATTGATAAAAACTATTGGATCAAAAGAACCAATAATAACACCTTGAAAATTATCACTAATCCTAGCAAGTCCATACCGAAAAGCAATAACATATGGGCCTTGATCTAGAAGTTCTTGTGCTTCATACTGAGAAGATGTATCTGTATCTGTATAACCGTCAAAATACTTCATGATGTTTCTCCTTAATTAAGTGATTGTACTACTTTTTCTAATAATTCAACCGGGATATTTTCCAGGCTGTCTATGGTAGTTCCAGTCCGTTGTGCAGCTGTATCAATATACAACTGCTGCTTATTTTTACTTGTTTTATTTCTAATTATTACAGTAAGTTTCTTGGCAATAGCTAACTGTAATTCATTACTTTCCATATATTTTATTACTTGTTCTATTTGTTTAATGGAAAGCTCATCTAGTGACTGGCTAGTTGATAGGTTAAATGTATCACCTATATATTGATTTAGCGTATCACTATACGGGTGCATGTTAATTTGGGCAAGTAATCTGATTTTCATCTGTGCAGCTTCTTTATCATCTAACCTCTGAAGATAGATTTTCTCTAACTGCATCTTCAAAGGAATAGGTAATAGGTCTCTTTTTACTTTGCCCTCTGCTTTAGACATGGCCATTGTTGCACCATGTTCTTTCCTAATTTCTTCTGTTTTGGATGCTACTTTCATTACATTACGCCTAATATCTTTTCCAATAACAGTAGCAACCCATTGGTTATTTAGTACTTCAATTTTGGCCTCTTCAATTGAGAAGCCACCTAACCAACCCCATGCATCATTGACACCTGCTAATGATAGGGATGTTACAGTTCTACCTTGACTATTAAAATGGTAGACATATGTTTCAAGAAGTTCTTCTGACATCTTATCTATTAATTGGCCCTGAGCTTGAACTTCCATTAACTCAGCTTGTTTAGTATCCATTGTATCCATCTTATTGATTTCATCAATGGTTGGCCTATCACCCATTTTATTTAGGTCTCCTATAGATAGTTGTTGGAATTAAAGTAATTGCTTCAAAATTACGAAGTAATTGATAGTAGTCTTTCCAATCTCCACAACCAATACCTTCTTGGAAAGCTACTGATTTAATATCATGAATATCAGCTATTAATGATAGACATTTAGTAAAGTATCCATGTCTCCACAAATTATTATCTTTTCTATCTTGGCTAAATTCATCAGGTCTGCCAGGATAGATTTGTGCAAACATATGAATAACTCTTTCATCAGTAACTAATATTGATCCAGGTACTGATGGTTTTGTTCTTTCTTTATAGATATGAGTATATTTCTTAAAGATTTGTGTTGCCAATTTAGTTTCATATCTAGATACACAGTTACATTGGTGAGCAATGAACTGTTCTTCTGCATTAAGCAGGTCTTCATCAAGTACTTTAATCATAATATTTCTTTTAATTCTGGATGTTCATTTTCTCTCTGTTTCATATCTTTAATATCAACTTTTCCATGACATAGATCATACCACTCACATTTACCAAAATGACTAATACAAGATTTCTTGTTCATGGGATAATGTCTTTCCCTTTTTAAGCGGTGCATCCACATTTCAGTGTTCTTATATCCAGTTACTAAATCATTTCTAGTTACCGGATACTCATAGGTAAAGAAATATGGCTTATCTGTTTCTTCTAATATTCCTGATAGTTGCCTTATACTAATATCAACTATCTCATCCCTTAACCTATTTCCAAACTCTTCATAAGTTTCACCATTACCCTTTCTATCCTTCTTGGGCTTGGACTTGGGAATTCTCCATACATCAATTATATATCCATTCACCTCAATCCCATTATGCCATAAAATAGCACAGTACAAAAGCTGTTGTTGGTCTTCAAAGAATGTTTCATAATCAGGTGTTCTAGACCTAGACTTATAATCAAATGTGAACATCCCTGAACCATTCTGAACAACCCTATCAATCTTACCGGCATACTTCTCACCAGTATTACTAGTCATAGTCATCTCTTTTTCAATAAGTACCTCATTTTTAATAACAGCACTAGGATATCTTTTTAGGTCCATCTGGTCTTCTAAGATAGTTCTAGCTTCTATTAATGCCCTGATTCTTGCTGTTATATAACTCTCTTCTTGGAAAATAAAGTTTGCAGATCCATCTCTTAAGGTTTGCATCCAGTCTTGACCAAGTTCCCTAATTTCCATGCATTTGTGAAGAAGTGTTCCAAAGTTCAATCCTTCACTCTCTTGATGATTTAGCGGTTCTGCATAAGGATCAAACTTATCAATGTGATATAACTTGTACTTCTTAGGGCAATCTTGATATCTTGTTATGGAAGTATTGGTAAATAATTTGTCGGTTCTATTGTGAAGGTCCATTTATTGCTCCTCATAGCATTCTTTTAATAAATTAGGGGTAGGACACAGAAGACATTATATCTTCCTAACCTACCCCTATTACTATTACTTCTATTGAGCATCTATTACTTCTGGTTCTTTAACTCTAGGTGTCCAACAAATAATCCATCTTCCAGCAGAATCAGGAAATGGATATTCATTAAACTTATCTATAGCTTTCTTAAGGCCAGTTCTACCGATTTTAGAGTTCCAAAATACTATATGTTTAGTACTAATAGAAATACCATCAGCACCAAACAGGTCTTGTTTGATATGATAGGTTTTACCATCTTTCTGAAACTTTCTATACTTTTCAGTATATTCAACACAATATCCTTGTTCTTCAAACCAGAGTTTGGTTTTCTTTTTATAATAATCACCACGAGAACTATTACTCATTACTTACCTCTTTTTATTATGACATAACTAAGCTCCCATTAGAATACTATGTAAATTTATATGGCATTCCATAATCTTATTAGGTGATGTACTCTTCAATGCCTCTGTGCAAGCATTATATAAATCCCATTTGTTATTTCCACCCTCCCATTGCTTACTCGCAACAGGTATCTGAGAGACTTTTGATAAGACCTTACGGCCATATAACAAACCAATTAGCTTATATGACTCATCATCATTCAAAGCCATCGCCCTTAACTCTTGTGCATCATCTACTATTTGGTCAAATTTAGTCCTTCCACGATGTATAGCATCAAGAATATCTCTATTCATATCTTCTAACACATTCTTCGTGTGCTTCCTGAAAATAGTTACTTCTCCAGCTAGACACAAGTTATCACATATGAATACACTAGCACCAACAGCTATTCCTACCCTTATTGACTTATCATAGCTATTTCTAAATGCTATTGATAAACCCATCTCATCATTATCCGGGTCTCTATATGTAAGTTTAGCAAACATTCTTTGACCATTACTGGCCAATGCAAATTCAGATAGTACATGGTCCATATCCCAAGCAAGAAGGTCTTCTGCGGTTTTACTAATATTTATAGCCAAATCATAATGACTTACCGGCTTATATGTTCTTGTTTCTTCCGGTAACTTAATAGACCTTAAATCATCTAATGTTGATGCTGACCCTCCACAATGTAATTTAATTCCTGTTGGCATTTTAATTCCCCTTTATTACTAATTCTGTTAGGCTTTTATACCTATAATTATACCATATATATACTATAAGAACAAGGCTGCAACCCATACTACCACTAGGTTACAGCCTCTATATGGTATGTTAATATTTGTTATATACTAGATGTTGTATGATAAAAAAAAGTTTGTGTATACATAGATATTAATGTATACTTTTATCACATGGTAGTTTTCCTTCAGTCGCCGGTGCTACGGCATCGGCGGCTCCCCTCACTAGATGACTATCCCACAAAAGTGATTCTGTTTCAACCACCTCCTTATCTAACCAACCAATTTCTCCCATAATCATAAGCCACATGCTATATGAACTGGGAACCTCTATTCTTTCAATTTTTTCAATTGGTTCAACTAGTTCATCATCATCAATAGGAAAATCATCCTTATCAATAAAGAAGAATACCTTAGAATCGATCCTAACATAAGACCATGTTGGTATTTCTTTGCTATCAATGATCTCTTTTATAACTTCTAAATCTTCGTATTCCCACCCACCTGTACTAAGCCTATTTCTTATATGAATAAAGTTTGGCCTAATATTTGTTGCTGATTTATATAAGTCATATTGAAGAGATGTTGAATCTTCTTCATACTCTGAACCTAGATTTGCCAAGTGCCATGAGTATCTATTACCATTCATACCTTTTCTCCTTTTCCAGTTATTAAATCTATATCACTTAGAATCTTTTCTGCTAATTCTTTGCTAAAGAATGCTTCAGCACTCGCAGCTAATATAGCAGAATAAATTGATTCTTTATGTAATTTAGCTATTGTTGTAAAACTTTTTATTGATATAATCATGAAAAATTGCACTACATGAATTGCTGATGGAACATTTAGCTGATGTTCTATTAATAATTCATTAAGGTGTTCTGTTAATTTAGTCAGAACTACCTCTGTCTCTGGACATTGGTGGCTATCATCAACATGAATATATTCATGACAGGCCGAACATTTAGTAAAATTAGTTTCCATGCAACTCTCACAATACCACTCACCTTCAATATAAGTAGCACTATCTTCATCAATAATAGTGCTACAACTTATTCCGTCACACCTATTTTTCATAATTTTCCTCTTTTGGACATTCCTGAAAGGTACAAAAAGTTATCTTTTTCTTAATTCCAACAGCAGTAAGAATCTGTTTGGCATGGTCTATATGCTTTATTGCTGCAAATTTACCTTCAGCAACCCAACCATATTTACATAGTATTGGTTGCTGAATGCCTTTAGCCTTAGCCTCTCTCTCTTGTTCTTCATCGCTAAGGTTTTCATCAACCCTCAAGAAGTAAATATTTTTCCAACCTCTGATTGTTGATATAGCATCTTCATTTCCCTTACCAGATCTTGCATGATAAACAGCAATTTCTACCACTTTCTGAATCATTCCAGTATGGCTATTCACCTCTACTGGTTCTTGATCTTCAATAGTAAATGAAGTAATATGTAGAGGAGCAGACCTTTTAGATTTTGACCTAGTTTTTTTAGGTACATCAACATTGGTTATCATATCTGATATAATATTACAGAGTTCCTTGCCAACTTCTTCAATCCGAACCCTAATCATATCAGGAATATTTGATGGAAGACTAGAACAACTAATCATTACCTGACCAGTCATTTCATTGGTTACCCTGTTTAGTTCATTAGCAAGAGCTTCTTTATTGTCCTGAAGCCCTTTAATACGGGCTTCAATGAAATTAATAGAATTATATTTCTCCCACAAG
>CETR01131982.1_pt1 | contig 10671 bp, 10 predicted proteins | sample 531281 | NCBI WGS metagenome assembly CETR01 (sample SAMEA2622568, study PRJEB7988) | marine metagenome | biome: marine biome (ENVO:00000447); feature: mesopelagic zone (ENVO:00000213); material: "saline water (ENVO:00002010), including plankton (ENVO:xxxxxxxx)" | depth 696 m
TGAATTTCATATAACACCGCATCCCGAATGGTTTCTTCAGAAAAACGAATCACATTCGATTCGATTGGATATCGGTTAGGTGGCGGAGTGGTAATGGTCGATAAATCTCTTGCCGCCATCAAACTAAACTGAAGCGTACGCGGAATTGGGGTTGCCGTGAGTGTCAATGTATCGACATTTTCTTTGATGGTTTTCAGCTTATCTTTTACCGCTACTCCAAACTTTTGCTCTTCATCAACAATCAGCAGTCCCAGATCTTTAAATTTAACTGCCTTGTTTACTAATTGATGCGTTCCAATGATAATATCTACGCGACCGCTTTCCAGATCGGCTAGCGTTTCTCGGCGTTCTTTGGCGGTTCTAAATCTATTTAAGTAATCGACTGTTACGGGTAAATCTTTTAAACGCTCCGAAAAAGTTTGATGATGCTGAAAGGCCAAAATCGTCGTGGGCACTAAAACCGCAACTTGCTTCCCATTATCTACCGCTTTAAAGGCAGCGCGAATGGCTACTTCGGTCTTCCCAAAACCAACATCCCCACAAACCAATCGGTCCATTGGGCGTTCGTTTTCCATATCTTTTTTAACCGCTTCGGTCGCTGTACTTTGGTCTGGTGTATCTTCATAAATAAAAGAAGCTTCCAGTTCGTGTTGCAAATAAGAATCGGGACCGTACGCAAAACCTTTTTGCAAGCGGCGTTTCGCATATAATTCAATTAAATTATAGGCGATATGTTTTACGCGGGCTTTGGTCTTTTTCTTCAGGTTTTTCCAAGCATTACTACCTAACTTGAAGATTTTAGGTTCTTTCCCGTCTTTGCCGTTATATTTCGAGATTTTATGTAGGGAATGAATACTTAAATACAGGATATCGCGCTCTCCATAAATCAGTTTAATGGCTTCCTGTTTTTTGCCTTCTACATCTATTTTTTGCAATCCGCCAAACTTCCCAATTCCGTGATCAATGTGGGTTACATAATCACCTACGGTAAGGTTGGTCAATTCTTTCAGGGTAATTGCCTGCTTTTTGGCATAGCCATTTTTAAGGCTGAATTTATGGTAACGCTCAAAAATCTGATGATCGGTATAACAAACATTTTTTGCCTGTTCATCAATAAATCCTTGAAATAAGGAAAGGACTACCGTTTTATACTTTACCTCTTTTTCCTGATCTTTAAAAATATCGTGGAAACGTTTGGCTTGCTGTTCGCTTCCGCAGAAAATATAATTGCTATATCCTTTTTCTTGATTTTCGATTAAATTGGCAATCAATAAATCGAATTGTTTGTTGAAGGAAGGTTGCGGCGTTACAAAGAAAACAATCTCTTTTTTCGGGTTTAGCAACGGATAATTGCTTAATTCTACCACCGAAAAATCAAGGATCTGTTTATGAATTAAGGAAGAGGTACAAAAAAGCGCTGCGGGTTCACTTTGCTTTATTTCTCCGGAAAGTTTTTGGAAAGCTTCTTCTGCCTTCTCAAAAAGTTTATCCATTTGCGCTGAAAAAAGATCGAGATTTTTAACGAATATCAAGGTATTTTCAGCGATATATTTTAAAAAGCTTTCTCTTACTTCATCGAGGTGTTTATTCTCGACATTGGGCATAATAGAAATCTTGTTCACCTTATCGGTAGAAAGTTGGGTTTCTACATCAAAACTCCTGATGCTATCTACCTCATCCCCAAAAAATTCGATTCGGTACGGCTCGTCATTACTAAAAGAAAATACATCAATAATCCCTCCTCGTACTGAAAATTCGCCGGGTTCTGTAACAAAATCTACTCGTTTGAACTTGTATTCAAACAAAACTTCATTTACAAAATCGATAGAAAGTTCGTCGTTCACTTTTATCTTCAGTGTACTTCTATCAAGTTCTTTTCGGGTAACTACTTTTTCAAAAAGCGCATCGGGATAAGTAACAATCACTGCCGGTTTCTTGCGCGAATTGATTCGGTTTAAGACCTCGGCACGCAAAAGCACATTGGCATTATCGGTTTCTTCAATTTGATAAGGCCTGCGGTAACTGCCAGGATAGAACAACACATTATCCTCTCCGATTAACTGCTCCAAATCATTTAAGTGATATGCAGCCTCCTCTTTATCATTTAGAATTAATAAAAAAGGACGTTTGGCTTCTTTAAAAGCATTGGCCACCACAAAAGAAAGGGATGAGCCAATAAGGCCTTTTAAATGAATTTTATCGGTGTTTTTTTCTGAAACGGCAATAGCGTCCCGCAATTCCTGCTGTTGCGGGGATTGTGCAAAACTTTGGGCGATAGTAGATGTACTCATTGGCGCAAAGATAATTGCTGAAATGACGACCTACAATAATGTTGGGATTTTTTAACGATATAGAAATATAAAATACGCTTATGAAAAAGCATCGCCTTTGGGTTCCCAAAGTTCAATTTTGTTACCCTCAGCATCTAAAATCCATCCAAATTTCCCGTAGCTGTATTCTTCCGGTTCGCCAACAATGGTTACGCCTTCTTCCTTCAAAGCAGCTAACAAATCGTCTAAATTTTCTACCCGAAAATTCATCATAAATTGTTTTTGTGAAGGCTGAAAATATTCGGTTTTCTCATCCATCGGGCTCCATTGGGTTGAACAATCGTTGCCTTCTTTATCTTTCCATAAAAAGGTGCAACCATATTGATCTGTATCTAAACCTAGGTGTTCTTTATACCAATTTCTAGCAGCCTCAGGATTTTCAGACTTAAAGAAAAATCCACCTAAGCCGGTAACTCTTTTTTTCATTTCTTTTGAAGGTTAGTTTCATAAATAGCTATAAAATCTTCCGGGCTCATTTTTTGGCAGAGCGCTGCAATTAATTCATACGGAATGTTCTTTACATTTTTAAAGCGAATACAGCTTTTGCCCATATCTAACTTGGTTTTCACATGTTTTGGATATTCTTGTTGAAACCATTTGAGCAATTTTTCATCGGCATAAATTCCGCTATGGTAAAGTGCCAAAAAATTCTTTTGATTAGCAATACTCATAAACGGTAAGGGCAGACTAGGGTCGCAATGATAACCGTCGGGGTAAATGCTTTTTGGGATCACGTAACCTACCATCCCGTAATTGATGCATTCTTTAAAACCGGAAGGCAAATTTTCGATAATTGTTTTGCGTAACCTGGCAAATGCTCCTTTTCGTTCTTCAGGGACTTTTGCTAAATACTCTTCGACTGAATCTGCTTTAATTTGCATATTTTATTGTTTTCTTTGTAAAATCAATGCTGAGATTAAAGATATAATAAAGCCTATAATTACGACGGTAGCAAACATCACAAAAGCTAAAATTCCTGAGCTGTCCATCGATTTGACTTCATTTTCCAATTCTAATTTTTTCTGTTCAAATTTTTCTGGAGGAACGGTTTCTTTTAAGTTTTCTATTGAATAAGCAGTGTATTCTTCTACAAAATCGGGATTGATAATTGCCGTATAAATATAATCTGCAATAGCAACGCCAACACCAACCAAAACGGCAATTCCTAAACCAATAAGTAAGGCTTTCCCAAAAGATACTTCACCATTATTAACACGATCCCGATAATGTTTTATCCCGAAGAAAATAAAAGAAAGCGAGGCCAACATCGTAGCATAACCCACAATTTCTTGAATGGAATAACTTAAACTCATGCCCAACCATAAGACCAATAAAAACAGAACTAAAGCCGTTAATAAACCGTAAACGCCAAATTTTAAAATTACTTTTTTCATAGATTAATCAATTAAAATTTCTGTTTCAAAGCTATATCGAAAGCTCTTTTTAAGCCTCATACTAAAGTACCAAATCGCTCATACTTTGGTATAAAATGGCAATTTTAAAGAATATGAAGCTCTTTTGCTATCTGGACCGCTTGCGTTCTTCGTTTTGCATTTAATTTTAAAAGTAAACTGGAAACATGCGTTTTTATAGTACTTTCTGAAAGAAATAATTTCTCGGCAATTTCTTTATTCGATAAACCTTTAGCAACCGCTTGTAAAACTTCATATTCCCGATTGGTAATTTCCAATTCTTCAATTTTATTGAAATCGACCTTGGGTTGAGGTTGAATTTCTTTTTTCTGCTGAAGACTGTTTTTGTTTAATACCACCCCAATTCCAAAAAAGACAAAGGCAACAACAGCCATAATAATTTCGATGGTGACATTCCCGGTGATGAGTGAATATTCTCCTAACCGAAATAACAATAAGATTGAAAAAATTAAAGCAGCAAAAACAAGAACTGTTTTTTTCATTTTAAGAAAGTTAACCAAAATTCGCTTTAATTTTATCAACGATCACTTGGGCTAATTTTCGTTTACTCTCCACCGTCCAACCGGCAACGTGTGGAGAAAGCAATACATTTTCGGCTTGAATCAAATATTGAAAAGGCTCCGGCATTTGCGCTGCAGAAGTAAATAAATTTTCGAAGGATGTTTTTTCATATTCCAACACATCGAGCCCCGCGCCTAGAATTTTCCCTGATTTTAAGGCTTCTACCAAATCTGAAGTAACTACACTTTGCCCGCGCCCGGTATTGATAAACCAAAAATTATTTTTAAATGAATTGATAAAATCAGCATCAATCATATCATTGGTTGCTTCTGTTAAAGGCGTATGTAAACTGAGTACTTCTACTTTTTGTTGAAATTCTTCCAAATTCACTTGCTTTGCGAATGGATCGCCCACATTATCTTGAATATCGTAACACAACACCTCAACATCAAATCCTTGTAGTTTTTTAGCGAAAGATTTCCCCATATTTCCGTAGCCAATAATTCCTACGGTTTTTCCTTCTAATTCTACGCCTCGATTTTCTTCCCGTAACCATTTACCGGCTCTTACTTCTTGATTGGCTTTATTTAGTTTATTGAATAATGAAAGCAGCATTCCCAAGGCGTGTTCTCCCACAGCATTCCGATTACCTTCCGGAGCTGAAAAGAGTTGAATACCTTGCGCCGAAGCGAATTTGGTATCAATATTTTCTAATCCTGCTCCCAACCGACCGATAAACTTTAAGTTTTTCGCTGCAGAAAGAAATGCTTGATCGAGTTTGAATCGACTACGAATGATGATTCCATCATAAGCATCAATTTTTTCTAATACTTCTTCTTTGGAGGAAGTATAATCTTCTTCATTGGTAAATCCTAAGTCCTCTAATTGTTGAATGATTAAAGGATGATTTTTGTCGAGGTGAAGGATTTTCATTTTCTTATATTATTGAACTTGAACTATAACTATTATTTACGTGTCAAATCGAGCGGAGTCGAGATTGATAAAAGCTTTTAACCCTGCTCAAGGCGACCCCCAGTATATACTAATCTTCAAAAAAAGGATCTGTAATTTCTGGAGTGATGCGTGTGGGACGATGGTTTTGTTTTTCTATCAGGCACCATAAAGTCTTGGCCTGTGCCAAAATTTTATTGTCTTCTTTTCGAATAATTTCTACCCGACGTTCACTTTTTACTCCTTGGTGACTTTCTATCCAAGTTTTTAAAATGATTTTATCGTTTAAATAAGCGGGACTTTTATATTCTATAAAATGATTAAGTACAACCCAGCCTACTCGTTCTCTTAGTTCTTCTGAAGTTTTTAAATTCCAATGTTTCTCACCCACGTCTTGCACCCATTGCAAGTACGTTACATTATTTACGTGTTTTAGGTCATCGATATGTTCCGGCTGAACTTCAATTTCATATTGAAAAGGAATAGGTGTCATTTTCTCTTTGCTTTTCTTCAAATGTAGGAATATTTTGATTAAAAAAGCTTCCGTCTTTGGCACCTTCCCTTAGAAATAGAAGGAGATAAAAGAATCCTTCCCAGCAATATTTAAAAAACTTGCAGGTATTTATCTCGTTTTATTTTGCGTGAGGGATAGTAGCGACATCCTTTTTTGCATATGAATGATTTGTTAGTTGAAATCGGAGTGACAAGCAAAAAAGATATAGCGAATAGCCCGACCCGTGAGGGTCACGCTAAAACAAACTTTTTAAAAACCAAGGATCCATTTGGCGATGGAGAAGTAAATGAGAATACCGCAGATGTCGTTACTGGTGGTGATAAATGGCCCTGTAGCCATCGCAGGATCGATGCCTTGTTTGTCTAAAATAATGGGCACAAACGTACCGATTAGGGAGGCCGTAATGATCACAGAAATTAGGGAAATAGCAACCGTTAAGCCAAAATCAAAGTCCAAATTGAGTAAGAAAACTCCGCCCAAGACTAACAATCCCGCTAAGACAAATCCGTTGAAGAGACTTAACAGCACCTCTTTCAGCAAGCGATTTAATAAAGATCCCCGTAATGAACCATTGGCCAAACCTTGTAATACAATAGCGGAAGATTGTACTCCTACATTTCCTGCCATAGCGGCGATTAATGGCACAAAAAAGAATAAAGCTCCGTGCTTTTCCATCGCTTCGTCAAAAGTTTCTAAGACGTTTACACTTATAAAACCACCTAAAAGAGCTAGGATTAACCAAGGTAAACGCGCACGGGTAAGTTGCCAAATGCTACTGTCTGCTTCTACATCTTCAGAAATACCGGCCGCCATTTGGTAATCTTTTTCGGCTTCTTCCCGTATAAAATCAAGAATATCGTCAATGGTAATACGCCCGACGAGCTTGCCCATTTCGTTAACTACAGGAATAGCTTCTAAATCGTATTTCTGCATAATACGGGCTACTTCTTCACCTTTGGTATCGACTGAAACATAATCTACTTGAGCGATATACACATCGCTAATTTGTGCGGTGCTCGGGGCGGTAATTAAGTCTTTTAGGGAAAGCCTTCCTTTGAGTTTGTTTTTGTTATCTACTACATAAATGGAATGAACGCGGGTTACATTTTCGGCTTGTTGTCGCATTTCGCTCATGCAGCCGGTAACACTCCAATTTTCATTGACTTTCACCAACTCTTTTGCCATCAACCCTCCCGCAGAATTCTCTTCATAACGCAAGAGATCTACAATATCGTCGGCGTGTTGCTCGTCTTCAATATGAGAGATCACCAGTTCTTTTACTTCCGGGGAAAGTTCACCAACAATATCGGCCGCATCATCGGTGTCCATTTCTTCAATCTCTTCAGCAATTTCTTTAGCAGAGAGGTTATTGAGGACTTTTTCACGATCTTCCTCGTCCAACTCCATCAAGACTTCTGCGGTTTTATCGCTTTCAAGCAATTTTATCACATAGGTTGCATCGTCGAGGGAGAGGTCTTCTAGGGTTTCAGCAATATCGGCGTGGTGCATATTTTCAAATTGCACCAGTAGTTCCTTGTTGTTTTTTTGTTCAACAAGGTTTTCAATTTTTTCTATAAACTCCCGACTAATCTGAAACTGCATCGTGTTGTATCTTTTGGGTGAGTTCTAAAAATTGCTGCACCGATAATTGTTCGGGTCGCTGCCCAAAGATACTATCTTCTTTTAATTGTAGACTAAGGTTAAAGCTTTTTAAACTGTTTCTTAACGTTTTTCTTCGTTGTTGAAAAGCTGTTTTTACGACTCTAAAGAATAATTTTTGTTCTACAGGCAGGCTGTAGTCTTCTTTTCTAATTAAGCGTAAGACTCCGCTATCTACTTTTGGTGGCGGATTGAATACCGTTGGCGGGACGGTAAAGAGGTATTCTGCATCGTAATAGGCTTGGGTTAGCACAGAAAGGATTCCGTAGGTTTTGCTACCTTCTTTCTCACAAATTCGTTGCGCTACTTCTTTTTGGAACATCCCAGTAAACTCCGGCACTAAGTCTCGGTTTTCTATAGCCTTGAAAACAATTTGGGTAGAAATGTTATAGGGAAAATTTCCAGTGATGGCAAAAGCTTTTCCGTTAAAGAGTTTTTCTAAATTCATCTTTAGGAAATCGGCTTCTATGACCTGAAAATTTTCGGTAGAAATAGAAGGGTGGTCTAACGCAAACGATTGGTTTAAATACTCGATAGATTCGGTATCTAGATCGGCTGCAATTACATTTTTCCCTTTCTGTAAAATGTATTTGGTAAGCACTCCCGTTCCCGGACCTATTTCCAATACATTTTCGTAACCGTTTAAGGTTAGTGTATTGCCAATTCGTTCAGCTACTTCTTCATCTTTTAAAAAATGCTGCCCTAAATGTTTTTTGGCCTTTACAGGATCTGAAGCATATTGCTTTTTAGTAGATTTCTGCTTTTTATGGGAATACTTTTTTTTCATTTTTCTGAACGTATTTTATAAATCATCGTCATTCTGGGCTTGACCCGGAATCTCCTATAGCTTTAATTTTCAATATTTTGAAGATTTGTTCCTCAATTAACACTTCGACTCCGCTCAGTGTGACAAGATGGGTAACGACACACTTTAGTGTTAATTACAACTTCAACTGAAAACTACTGTTCAGAAATGACTTCTAGTTCGGTTCTAAAAAACACGGTTTTGTCTTTAAAACGTTTTGATTGTTCACGAAGTGTTTCGGCATTTTCTTGATAATAACGCTCTAACATTGCTTTACTTTCGGCTTTATATTGTACCGAATAGGTAACGCCGCCCATAGGTTCTTCTACCAAAACTTTGGTCATTATAGCGTTTATAAATTTGCCGGTATCGAGCATTTGCGGGATGTGTTCTTGCTTCATCCAAGTAAGCCACTCGTCGTGCACTTCTTCACTTACATTGATGGTTACATTGTAAATAATCATAGCTTCAACATTTAAAGCTGCAAAATTGCATTATTCTATTTGATCGCCACGTAATATGCGGTATTTTTTTCGGGACTCGACGAAATAAATACTATCGGCAAAATTGAAAATAATCTGTTCGTAGTTTTCTTTGGCTTTTTCAGGTTGGTTAAGCTGATTTCGGTAGAGTTCAGCTAAATAGTAATAAGCATCGTCGGCCAAAATATCGTCTGCATAATATTGAATGATTTGCTGGTAATTTTTTTCTGCTTTTTCATATTCTCCCAATTCTTCAAAAAGTTGCGCTTTTCTTAACAAAGCTTCGTCTTCAATTTTTTCGCCTTTATGCTGAAGTAAAATCGTATCTAACAGCTTTAAGGCTTTTTCTTCTTTCTTCTGAAAGCTGTATAAATCTGCCTTCGCAAAAAGTTTTAAAGCGGTTTGGGTAGAATCTTCCTGTGAATTATCTGAAATTAATAGGTTTAACTGAAGGGCATCGTTCGCAATTAATTGACTCGTAGCGGTTTTTAGCACTTTTAATTGGGTTTGTGCCCATTTAAAATCGCCTTTATAGTAACTGGTTTTGGCGACTTTAAAGGTGGCTTCTTGTGCTAACTCGTTATTTTGCACCAAATTTTGTACTTGACTGTAATAAATAAGGGCTTGGTTAAACTTTTCTTCTAAGACTAAAATATCGGCCAGCACCATTTTGGTACGAGCTTCTTCAAAACGGCTAATCCGTTCTTCTAAGGCGTTTCTTAATAGCGTTTTCGCTGCTTCATTTTGATGCTCATTGAAGGCTAAAAATTTGGCATATTGTAATTGTAACCCAAGTGTATTTCTGTTTTTTCCGTATTGTTGAAATACTTCTTGGAAACGCTCATCGATTTCTGCTTTTTGATCTTCGGAAGAAATGTGTTCAATTTCAATGGCCAATAGCAACTCATAAGCGTTGAGCTTCTCGCTTTCTATATCGGCCGTTTCTATGGTATAATTTAAAATTTCCTTTGCGGTTTCCGGCTCCCCACTTTCATTAGCGATTTCTGCCAGTTCAGTGATTTTACGCAGACTTTTATCTGGTGAACGTTGGTAAATGGCTTTCTCTTGAATAAACGCTTTTTTATATTCTTGCTGCTGTGTGAATAACCAACTGAGCATCTGATTATAAAATAAATCGGGTTCTTGTTGAATACGTTTTAGCAATAATTTCCGAAGGACTTGATTGGGTTCATTGGCTGCATCTTCGGTAATATATTCTGAAAAATTTCGGTTAACGGCGTAAAAATATTCCGGTTTTTGTTTGATAAGGTCAAGATAGGTACCAAACATCTCTTCTAACTTTCTTTGTTCGCCGTAAATTCTTGCCAACTGAATAATAAAGTTGGGATTGGACTGTTTTTCCAGTGCCTTTTCATAAGCCAACGCAGCTTCTTCCAACAAGTTATATTTCTGAAATGCCTTTCCAACGGTATAAGCGTAATTGGGAATTTTATCTATTTTATCTATGGCTTGTTGGTAGTATTCTTTTGCTTTTTGCGTTTGTTCTTGCAATTGATAATTATGCCCAAGCTCTACCAATAAATTAGGGTAAGCACTATTGCGATGGGTAAAATCTAAAAGGTATTTTTCTGCTTCTTGGTATTGTTCTAATTCTTGCATACTGCTTACCAAACCTTGTAAATAGTTGAGGTTGCCGTTGCTTTTTTCGTACAGTTGTTGGTAAACCGATTTGGCTTTTTCGTATTCGCCTTGATCAAAATAGTTTTGGGCGATTTCTTCTGATTGTGAAAAAACCGACCCACTTAAACCAAGTGTAATAAATAAGATAATTAAAAAACGCATCTCGCTAAGATAACAAAATGCGTTTTGATATATTGTTTTTAATGGAAATTATCTTTTTGAGGTTAAAACCCTTTCAGGTTCGGTTTCTTTTTCGCCAAAAGAAATATGATTTTACAGCAATCTCTTTTTTAAAAACTTGAACAACCTGTAAATAAGTACTACAAGAATAACAAGTAAAACGAAATTAATAATT
>CETR01134955.1_pt1 | contig 10632 bp, 21 predicted proteins | sample 531281 | NCBI WGS metagenome assembly CETR01 (sample SAMEA2622568, study PRJEB7988) | marine metagenome | biome: marine biome (ENVO:00000447); feature: mesopelagic zone (ENVO:00000213); material: "saline water (ENVO:00002010), including plankton (ENVO:xxxxxxxx)" | depth 696 m
TTGTCTTGCTTCAGCCCGTGTACTAGCAAAACCCATGCGATAAACGACATTATCTAAACGGCACTCTAATAACGTCATTAGATTTTCACCGGTTGAACCATTTTGCTTAGAAGCTTTTTTATAATAATTGCGAAATTGTTTTTCAAGAACATCATAATATCGACGAATTTTCTGTTTTTCTCGTAATTGCACACCATAATCACTTAAGCGTGCTTTTTTTTCACCATGTTGACCTGGTTGTTTTTCAAGCTTACATTTTGATTTTAAATCACGTACGCCGCTTTTATTTAATAAATCAGTGCCTTCTCTTCGAGACAATTTACATTTTGGACCTAAATACCTAGCCATTGATAATTACTCCTAAATCTTATACACGACGTTTTTTCGGTGGCCTACAACCATTATGGGGTATAGATGTTCTATCTTCCATTGACGTAATCTGGAAACCTTGTGATATTAATTCACGAATGGTCGATTCACGTCCAGGTCCTGGACCTTTAACAAGAACAGCCACTGATTTCATACCGAATTCTTTAGCTGTTTGAGATGCTTTTTCAGTTGCAATTTGTGCGGCATAAGGCGTGCTTTTACGGGATCCACGAAAACCAGACCCACCAGAAGTTTCCCAACAAAGAGCATTTCCTTGTCTATCAGTAAATGTAATGATTGTATTGTTAAAAGAAGCATGAACATGAACAATGCCATCTGTTACGATTCGTTTATTTTTTTTTCCTGCTTTTCTTTGTTGTTTTGCAGCTTTAGTTGTAGCCATTTTACCATCCTACCATTTATTTATTTAGTCACACTTTTACGACGACCTTTTCGAGTACGCGCATTCGTTTTGGTGCGCTGTCCACGCAAGGGAAGTCCTCGACGATGACGTAATCCACGATAGCATCCTAAATCCATTAAACGTTTAATATTCATACTAACTAAACGTCGGAGATCACCTTCTACCGTTAATCTAGTAATTTCATTCCGCAAGGATTCTAGAGTTTCTTCTGAAAGTTGAGCAACTTTAGTAGAAGGTTCTATATCCAATTTTTTACATAGATGTATTGATGTTGATTTACCTATACCATAGATAGATGTAAGTGCAATTACTATATGTTTGTTATCCGGTATATTTACACCTGCAATACGAGCCATTAATCTCTCCGCATATTAATTTTTACTCTGCCACGAAGGGACAGAAGAATACTATTTAATTTATTTAAACGCAAGAATCAGCCTTGTTTTTGCTTATGTCTTGCTTCTTTACAGATAACACGAACAGCGCCACCACGCTTAATAATTTTACAATTGCGGCAAAGTCGCTTAACTGATGCTCTAACTTTCATCTAAAACTCCGATAATAAATTCATAAAAGTCCAGGCAATTTGGTGCCCTTGAAATTGGTTTTTTTCATCAATGAATCATATTGTTGTGTCATAAAATGCGCTTGAACTTGAGCGACAAAATCCATGATTACAACCACAATGATTAAAAGAGACGTACCACCAAAATAAAAAGGCACATGCCAGGTATACATTAAAATTTGCGGCAATAAACAAACTAGCACCAAATAAATAGCACCAATAAGTGTTAAACGAGTCATAATATTATCAATATAACGAGTTGTTTGCTCACCTGGTCTAATACCGGGGATATAAGCACCTGATTTTTTGAGATTATCAGCAGTATCTTTGGGATTAAACACAAGCGCTGCATAGAAAAAAGCAAAAAACAGAATAGCAACCGCGTAGACTAACAAATAAAGTGGTTGACCAGGCGACAGGGCCATGCCGATATCCGCTAGCCAATCCATTCCTCGACCTTTACCAAAAAATTGTGCTAAAGTAGCAGGCAAAAGAATAATACTAGAAGCAAAAATAGGTGGAATAACTCCAGACATATTTATTTTAAGAGGTAGATGACTTGACTGTGCTGCATAGGCTTTACGTCCATGTGTTCTTTGCGCATAATTAACTCTCACTCGCCGCTGCGCTCTTTCCATAAAAACCACAAAGCCTGTAACAAAAACCACAATCATTACAATAATAATTAAAGTCAATGCCTGCATCTGACCTTCTTTGACTTGTTGTAAAACAGAAGCAATGGCATGGGGCATACTTGAAACAATACCTGAAAAAATAATAAGCGAAATACCATTGCCTATACCTTTTTCGGTAATTTGCTCACCAAGCCACATTAAGAACATTGTGCCGGTTACAAGTGTTGTTACTGCGGTTATATAAAACGTTGCATCTGCATTTAATGCTATCTGCTGGGCTACTAACCACTTTGCCATACCTAATGATTGAAATATCGACAATAATAGCGTGAGATAGCGTGTGTACTGATTAATTTTACGACGGCCAGATTCACCTTCTTTTTTTAATTGCTCAAGTTTTGGTGAAACCACTGAAAACAGCTGAATAATAATAGACGCAGATATATAAGGCATAATTCCTATCGCAAAAACAGTTACTCGCGACAAGGCACCACCTGAAAACATATTAAACAAACCAAAAATTGTATTTTGCTGTTCACCAAAAAAATTTGCTAATTTCATTGGATCTAATCCAGGCACAGGAACGTGCGCGCCAAGACGATATATTAAAATACCTAATACAACAAAAATAAGTCTTGATTTTAATTCAGCCAAACCACCTTTGGATTGACTGACTGCTGATTTTTGTTTTTTCATATTATTCTTCAATGCTACCGCCGATGCTTTCAATAGCTGCACGAGCACCTTTAGTAACACCTAGTCCTTTAATTTTTACTGGCTGTGTAATTTCACCAGACAAAATAACCTTAACTGCTTTTATAGATTTATTAACTAATTGATGTGATTTAAGTGTATTTAAATCAACGACTGGTTCATTAAGGGCAGCAATTTCACTTAAAGTTACTTGATCAACATAACGCTGAATAGGTGATTTAAATCCCATTTTAGGTAAACGCCGCTGAATAGGCATTTGACCACCTTCAAAATTAATTTTATGAAAGCCACCTGCTCGTGCTTTCTGACCTTTATGGCCTCGACCACTTGTTTTACCCAGACCAGAACCAATACCGCGGCCAACTCGTTTTTTATTAGGCTTAGAACCTGGCTCTGGAGAAAGCATATTTAACTTCATCAGGCACTCTCCTCAACAATAACTAAATAGTTAATTTTATTAATCAGTCCACGAATAGCAGGAATATCTTTATGGATAACAGAACTATTTAATTTACGTAATCCTAATTGCTTTACAATAGCTATGTGTTTAGGTTTACGGCCTATGGTACTTTTTACTAATGTAATTTTTAAATCTTTATACATGCTGCTCATCCAAAATTTGCTCAACCGTTTTGCCGCGCTTAGCTGCTACATAATCAGGAGTACTGACATTAATCAATGCATCAATGGTAGCTCGAACAACGTTACCTGGCGTTGCTGAACCAATAATTTTTGCCATGATATTTTTAACACCTAGCACTTCAAGCACTGCGCGCATAGCTCCACCAGCAATAATTCCAGTACCTTCGTTAGCAGGTTTAAGAAATACTTTTGATGCGCCGAATTTCCAAACTATTTCATGATGAATAGTACTTCCAGATAGCGGGATATAGACCATATTTTTTTTAGCTTGTTCAGTTGCTTTTTGAATAGCTGCAGGCACTTCACGCGCTTTACCACGGCCAAATCCGACCCTACCTCGACCATCACCAATCACAACTAACGCAGCAAAGCCAAAAACACGACCTCCCTTCACCACTTTAGCGGTTCTCATTACAGATACAAGCTTTTCCATGTATCCTTCGACGATTTTATTATCATTTTTTGGCATGATGAATCCTTAAAAATTTAACCCAGCTTCTCTTGCAGCATCAGCAAGGGCTTTAACGCGACCATGATATTTATAACCATTACGATCAAAGGCCACATCGGCAATATTATTTTCATGAGCGCGTTGGCCAAGTAATTTTCCAACTTGTTGAGCTTGCTCAATCTTATTACCTTGCAAAGTACTACGAAGTGCTTTGTCAAGGGTTGAGGCTGAGACCAAAACTTTATCACCTTGTTCAGCTCGCACAACTACTTGCGCATAGATATGCGATAAAGTACGGTGAACTACTAATCTTGTCAAAGAAGCCACATTTTTATGCCGTGCTTTTGTTTTAGCGCCGCGTCGTACACGTCGTATATTTTTTTCACTCATAGCTATTTTACCTTATTTCTTTTTCGCTTCTTTACGAACAATAACTTCACCTGCTAAACGGACACCTTTACCTTTATAAGGTTCTGGTGGCCTAAATGCTTTTATTTCAGAAGCAATTTGACCTAGGAGTTGATTATCAATACCTTTAAGAACAATAGAAGTATTACTTGGTGTTTCTACTGTTACATTTTCAGGTAACCGATATTCAATAGGATGAGAAAAACCAAGTGAAAGCGTAAGTAGTTTTGCACTTGCTTGTGCTCGGTAACCAACACCAACTAATTCAAGAGTCAATGTATAACCATCGGTTACCCCTTTGACCATATTATTTAATAATGCCCGCGCGGTACCTGCCTGAGCCCAAGCATTAGGATCGTTAGAGGCTGGTTTAAATGAAATAACTTGAGGGGTATTTTCATCCTGTGTTATCTCAACAAATTTATGATAATTTTGTGTTAAATTTCCTTTTGGACCTTTTACACTCATTTTATTATTTTCAATTGTAAGCTCAACATTAGCAGGTAGTACTACCGGAGCTTTCGCAACTCTTGACATATTATTCCTCGCACCGAATTAAGCGATTTCGCAAAGCACTTCACCACCAACACCCGTTGATTTTGCGCAAGCGTGCGTCATAACACCTTTGGTAGTAGATAAAATTTTGATTCCAAAGCCAGGTACACGACGTAACTTTTTAACAGACTCATAAACACGTAAACCAGGACGACTAATGCGAATAATTCGCTTTATAACTGGTTGATTTTGAAAATATTTTAATTCAATAGTCATTGATTTAGAATTGTTAGCATGTGTTTCTGTAGAATAATCTACGATATAACCTTCTTCTTTTAATACACGAACAATCTCTTCTTTGAGCTTTGATGAATTTAAAGTAACACTACGATGATTAGCCATTTGACCATTACGAATTCGGGTCAACATATCGGCTATTGGATCATGCATACTCATGCGTTTTCTCCATAGAAAATAATTACCAACTTGATTTACGACCACCGGTAACGTTACCAGTCATTAAGAGTTGGCGTAAACAAATACGACAGAGACCGAACTTGCGATACACCGCGTGAGGTCGACCACATTGCTGGCAACGAGTGGTGTGTCTAATAGGATTAGAATTAAGTGGTAACCTAGCAAGTTTTTGTTGTGCATCCATTATTTCATCAAAATCTTTTGACGATTTAATTGTTAACTTAAGTTGCTCTCTTCTTTCTTTATATTTTTCGACCAGCTTTAAGCGTTTTAGTTCACGCTCGAGCATAGATTTTTTAGCCACAATAATTACCCTTCTTAATATTTATCTCTGTCTTTTAAAGGCAAGTTAAATGCTGTTAGTAATGCTTTTGCCTCTTCATTAGTTTTTGCTGTTGTTGTAATACAAATGTCTAAGCCACGAATTGTATCAATTTTATCGAAATCAATTTCGGGAAAAACGATTTGTTCAGTTATTCCAAGACTATAATTTCCTGTTCCATCAAATGACTTGGGATTTAAACCTCTGAAATCACGAACGCGTGGTAAAGCGATGGTAATTAAGCGATCTAAAAATTCATACATTTGTTTTTTACGCAAAGTAACTTTACATCCTACAGGCCAACCTTCTCGTATTTTAAAGCCAGCTAATGACTTTTTAGCTTTGGTAATAATAGGTTTTTGTCCTGCAATCGCTGTCATATCGTTAACAGCATGATTCATCACTTTTTTATCACCGACGGCTTCACCAACGCCCATGTTTAACGTAATTTTTACCAATTTAGGAACTTGCATTATACTTTGATAATCAAATTTCTTCATTAAAATATCGATTATTTTAGTATCATAATATTCTTTAAGTCTTGCCATTACCATCACCCACTTATTATATTGAGTCAATTACTTCGTTATTTGATTTGAAATATCTTACTTTATAATCCACACCATCTTTTTTTAGATATTTAAAACCAATTTTACCGGCAGCCTTAGTCATATTATTATAAATAGCAACATTTGATACATGGATAGGGGCTTCTTGAGTCTGAATACCACCTTTAATTTGTAATTGGGGATTAGGCTTTACATGTTTTTTAATCACATTTCCACCTTCTACAATCACTGCATCACCTTGAACTCGTGATACTTTACCAATATGACCTTTACTTTTACCTGCGATTACAATCACAGTATCTCCAGATCGGATACGTTTCATACATTATTCCTTACAAAACTTCGGCAGCTAGAGAAATGATTTTCATAAATTTAAGCCTAAGTTCGCGTGTTACTGGACCAAAAATACGAGTCCCAACCGGTTCATTCTGATTATTTAATAGAACAGCTGCATTTCCATCAAATCGTATTAGTGAACCGTCATCACGTCTTACACCCTGACTTGTGCGCACAACCACCGCTTTCATGACTGCGCCTTTTTTTACTTTACTTCTAGGTATGGCATCTTTAATGCTTACTTTAATAATATCACCTACACGAGCGTAGCGTCGATGAGATCCACCAAGCACCTTGATACACATCACTTTGCGTGCGCCACTGTTATCTGCAACATCCAGCACCGTCTGCATTTGTATCATTTTAATCTCCAGCTCTAAATTCGACCAGAAAAAGGTTGCTGATTATACCAACCTTATTAATGTTTTGAAAGTTAATTACTATTGGTTAAGAGATAACTTCTAATAAAATCCAAGATTTTGTTTTAGATAAAGGACGAGATTCCTTAATTTTAACTCGATCACCAATTTTGCTAACTTGATTTTCATCATGAGCATGCAATTTAGTCTGACGTTTGATAATTTTTCCATATTTGGGATGTTTTACCGAACGTTCAATAGCAACAACAATAGTTTTCTGCATTTTGTCACTAATAACTTTCCCTATTAATTCTCGGGCATTTGATTCAATATTTGACATAACTATTTTACCTTTTCAGCCATTATAGTTTTAACTCGAGCAACGGCTTTTCGTAACTGGGTGATTTGATGAGGTTTGCTTAATGTATCATTTGCTTGCTTCATTCTTAACTTAAACTGATCTTTTCTTAATGATAAAAGCTCATTATTTAAATCAATTGTTGTCAATTTTCGCAATTCATTCGCTGTTTTCATTACATTACCTCGCGTTCTGCAAACATGACTTTAAAAGGTAACTTAGCTTTAGCAAGATTAAATGCTTCCATTGCTAATTCTTTCGATACACCTTCCATTTCAAATAAAACTTTACCTGGTTGAATTTGAGCAACCCAATATTCAACACTACCTTTACCTTTACCTTGTCTTACTTCAAGTGGTTTTTGTGTAATCGGTTTATCAGGAAATACACGGATCCATATTTTCCCACCTCTTTTAATATGGCGAGTCATCGCGCGTCGAGCAGCTTCGATTTGTCTTGCTGTCAATCTCCCGCGCTCAGTAGCTTTAAGACCAAATTCTCCAAAACTAACATTACTGCCACGCTGAGCTAGACCACGATTGCGTCCTTTCATCTGTTTTCTATATTTTGTACGTTTAGGCTGTAGCATGATTTACAATCCTCATTTACTAATTGCTGTCAGCATGACGATTTTTGGTAGGTAAAACTTCACCTTTAAAAATCCAAACTTTAACACCAATAATACCATAAGTAGTTTTTGATTCTGCTGTCCCATAATCGACATCAGCACGAAATGTATGAAGAGGAACGCGTCCTTCTCGATACCATTCGCTACGAGCAATCTCAGCCCCACCAAGGCGTCCACTAACACAAATTTTGATGCCTTTAGCACCTGCTTTCATCGCAGATGTCACCGCTCTTTTCATAGCGCGTCTGAACATAACACGTTGCTCTAACTGCTGTGCGATATTTTCCGAAACAAGCGTTGCATCTAATTCAGGCTTTCTTACTTCTTCAATATTTAAATGAACAGGTACACCAAGTTTTTTTGAAATTTCAGTTCGTAAACCTTCGATACCGCCACCCTTTTTACCAATTAATACCCCAGGACGTGCAGTATGTATTGTAACCACGGCGTTGTTTGCTGGCCTTTCAATTAAAATACGACTAACAGCCGCAGCAGCTAGTTTCTTCTTTAAAATTTTACGTAAACTAACATCTTCATTAAGAAACTTTGCATAATTAGATCTGTTAGCAAACCATTTTGAATTCCAATCTTTAGTAATACCAAGACGAATTCCAATTGGGTTAACTTTTTGTCCCATCTTATTTTACTCCGTCTGAAACTATGATTGTTATATGGCAATTTCTTTTGCAAATGCGATTAGCCCGACCTTTTGCTCTAGGACTAATTCGTTTAAATGTTGCTGCCTCATCTACAAAAATTTGACCAATACTTAGTTCATCAATATCAGCACCGTTATTATTCTCAGCGTTAGCAATGGCTGATTCGAGTAATTTTAACATTAACCCAGCACCCTTTTTAGGGGTGAAACGTAACACATTTAATGCTTGTGAAACACTCATATTACGAATAATGTTTGATACTAAACGCCCTTTTTGGGCTGAAAGAGGAGCATTTTTTAATCTTGCTTTAACTTCCATCATAGCTCCTTATTTACCCTTAGCTTTTCTATCGCCAGAATGACCTTTAAAAGTTCGAGTCATTGCAAACTCACCTAGCTTATGACCAACCATATTTTCAGTTATAAAAACTGGTATATGCTCTTTACCATTATGTACGGCTATGGTTAAAGCGATCATTTCTGGAAGAATTGTCGAACGTCTAGACCAAGTTTTTATAGGTTTTTTTGATTTTGTTTCAACAGCTACCTCTACTTTCTTAAGCAGATGATGATCAATAAAGGGACCTTTTCTTATCGAACGCGCCACTATAGTATCCTCTTAACTAATTATTTCTTTTTTCGTCTTCTTATAATAAAACGATCAGTACGCTTATTATTTCGCGTTTTATAACCTTTAGTAGGGACTCCCCAAGGTGTTACAGGATGTCTGCCACCTGAAGTTCTACCTTCTCCCCCACCATGTGGATGATCAACTGGGTTCATTGCAACACCACGAACCGTTGGCCGAATACCACGCCATCTTTTTGCACCAGCTTTCCCTAAAGAGCGGAGACTATTTTCGCTATTACTGACTTCACCAATTACAGCTCGACAAGTAGCAAGTATTTTCCTCATTTCACCTGAGCGTAACCTAAGCGTTACATACGAGCCCTCTTTAGCAACGATTTGACCACTGCAACCAGCGCTTCTTAATATTTGAGCTCCCTTGCCTGGTCGTAGTTCAACACAATGAATCGTGCTACCTACAGGGATATTCTTTAAAGGTAAGCAATTACCATTTTCTATAGGTGCATGTTCGCCACTAATAATTGTTTTACCTACTTCTAGACCCGCTGGTGCGATAATATATCGACGTTCACCATCTTTATACAATAATAAAGCGATCAAGGCTGTGCGGTTGGGATCATATTCAATACGCTCAACTTTAGCAGGTATAGCATCTTTTAGACGCTTAAAATCAATCAGGCGATATTTGGCGCGACTTCCTCCGCCAATATGTCTAACTGTGATACAACCTTGATTATTCCTTCCACCGGTTTTTTTTAGTTTTTCAACAAGAGCGGCATGTGGTCGACCTTTGTGTATATGGTGGTGTACAACTTTTAATTCGCCACGTTTTCCTGGCGATGTAGGTTTTGATTTTAATAGAGCCATCTTTAATCTACCTTATTCAGTCACATCAAAATCGATGTCATAGCCTTTCTGTAAGGAAACAATCGCTTTTTTCCAATTACTCCGCTTACCATTTAGCTGTTTAAAACGTTTCTTTTTACCCTTAACGTTCATAACACAAACATTTTTAACTTTTACGCTAAACATTTGTTCAACAGCATGCTTTATCTCAAACTTGTTTGCTGTAATTAATACTTTAAACGTGAATTGTTTCTGTTTATCGGCTAAAATAGTTGATTTTTCAGAAGTATGGGGTTGACGTAATATCATTAATGAGCGCTCAGCATTCATAACAATTGCTCCTCAATACGCTTTACTGCATCACTGGTAATTAGAACTTTTTCGAATCGAAGCAAGCTAACTGGGTTTAAAGAATGTATGTCACAGATATCAAAATCAATTAAATTACGGGAACCAAGATATTCTTGTTCACCGACATCTTCCATAACAATTAAAGCATTCGATACATTATACTCTTTCATTTTTTGTAAAAAATCTTTCGTTTTGTGAGATTGGCACTGGAAATCACTAATAACGATAAGATTATCAAGCCGATTAATTTCAGAAAGAATACTACGAATTGCTCGTTTATACATTTTTTTATTAAGTTTTTGACTGTAATCGCGTGGCTTAGAAGCAAACGTTACACCACCTGAGCGCCAGATAGGACTTCGACTGGAACCTGCTCGTGCACGACCAGTACCTTTTTGATTCCAAGGCTTCCTACCCCCACCTCGAACTTCAGCACG
>CETR01101094.1_pt1 | contig 10624 bp, 5 predicted proteins | sample 531281 | NCBI WGS metagenome assembly CETR01 (sample SAMEA2622568, study PRJEB7988) | marine metagenome | biome: marine biome (ENVO:00000447); feature: mesopelagic zone (ENVO:00000213); material: "saline water (ENVO:00002010), including plankton (ENVO:xxxxxxxx)" | depth 696 m
CTGTGCGCGGCGGCGTTCCCGACGAGCCCTGCGATCCGCTTGAGCCCGACGAGCCGCCGCGCGAGCGACGCCGACGCGACCCGGACCGTCCGTTCGACGACCCGCCCTCCGCCGTGGAGACGGTCTCGGTGCGCGGCGCTGTCACGATGCGACCCTTCGTCCCCTCGGGGATGTCGAGATCGGTGTACAGGTGAGGGCTCGACGAATACGTCTCGATCGGCTCCGGCTGACCGAACTCCAGCGCGCGGTTGATCAGGGCCCACTTGTGCAGGTCATCCCAGTCGACGAAGGTCACGGCGATACCGGTGCGCCCAGCGCGCCCGGTACGACCTGCCCGGTGCAGGTACGTTTTCTCGTCATCCGGGATGGTGTGGTTGATCACGTGTGTCACGTCGTCGACGTCGATGCCGCGCGCCGCGACATCCGTGGCGATCAGCACATCCTTCTTGCCGGCCTTGAACGCTGCCATCGAGCGCTCGCGCGCTTCCTGGCTCATGTCGCCGTGCACGGAGGCGGCTGAGAAGCCGCGGTCTTGCAGCTCGTCGACGAGCTTCTGCGCCGCTCGCTTGGTCCGCGTGAAGATCACCGTCTTGCCGCGCCCCTCGGCCTGCAGGATGCGGGCGATGACCTCGTCCTTGTCAAGCGAATGGGCGCGGTAGACCAGGTGCCGGATGTTGGCCTGCGTGAGTCCCTCATCCGGGTCGCTTGCCCGGATGTGGATCGGGTTGCTCATGAACCGGCGCGCGAGGGTCACGATCTGCCCGGGCATCGTCGCCGAGAACAGCTGTGTATGGCGAACGGCGGGAACGCGCTGGAAGATCTTCTCGATGTCGGGAAGGAACCCGAGGTCGAGCATCTTGTCGGCTTCGTCGAGCACGACCTCGGTCGCGTTCGAGAGATCCAGGAGGCGCTGGCCTGCCAGGTCGATGAGTCGACCCGGGGTACCGACGACGATCTGCGCGCCGGCCTTGAGCTGCTCGATCTGACCCTCGTAGGCCTTTCCGCCGTAGATGGCGACGACCGAGGTCGGCCGGTTCTTGGTCAGCATGTCGATGTCTTCGTAGACCTGAACCGCAAGTTCGCGGGTGGGGACGACGATCAGCGCCTTCACGCCGGGCTCGGGATGGAGCCCGAGGCGCTGCACCACAGGGATGCCGAATCCGAAGGTCTTGCCGGTTCCGGTCTTCGCCTGGCCGATGATGTCCTGGCCGGGAAGGCCCAGCGGAATGGTCTGTTCCTGGATCGGAAACGCATCCACGATGCCGCGCTCGGCGAGCGCATCGACGATGTCTTGATCCACGCCGAGATCGGCGAAAGTCGTCACGATAGAAGCCTGTCTGGCAGCCTGTGCTGCCGCTGGTGTCGGATCCACGCCCTTCACTCAGCCGCAGGCGCGGGGCTCCGGGCCTACGCCGGAGACCGCCCCAGTCTACCGGCGGGCGCTGGATGACCCCTCGGAGCGGCCTCGCTCGGCGGGTCGGCCCATGCTGGCCCTAGGCTGTGTGCGTGGTCGACTGGAAGTTCTGGCGCAAGAGCCGTCCGCTGGCCGCGACGCTGTCGTTGCGGTCCCGGGGCGATTTCGGCGACGCCCACCGCGTTGATTTCGAAGAGCTCGCCCCCGACATCGATGTCTTCCTCGGGCAGGCCGCCTACCTGCAGCTCGGGTTCTTCGAGACGCTGAGTGAACTCATCGCTATGACGCCGTCGCTCGAGAAGAAGGAAGCGCTGTCGCGGGCTGCGGGCGCGGCGCTGACCAAGCACGAGGCTCTCGTTGGCGTCATCCGTGATCGCGGAGACGACCCGACGGCGCTGATGCTGCCCTTCCGGGAACCGCTCGATCATTTCCGCCGCGCCACCCACGGCGTGCGTCCGCAAGAGACGATGCTCTCGGTGCACATCATCGCCGGCATGCTCGATGACTTCTACCTTGCGCTGGCTGCCAGCTACGGAGACACCGGTCGTCGTGTGGCGCGCATCCTCGGTGCGGATGCCGATCGCCAGGCGGTCGTGGAGATCCTGACCGAAACGATCGACAGCGACGACGAGTGGCGCTCACTGCTGGCGATGTGGGGGCGACGCTTGGTGGGCGACACGCTCCTGGTTGCGCGCGCAGCCCTTCGACCCAAGCACCTTCAGCTGCAGGACGAGCAGAAGGTCGAGCCGGTCTTCACGCAGCTGATGGCAGCGCACTCGCGCCGGATGGACGACCTGGGACTGGCTGCCTAATCGGCGCGGCTCAGATCAGGCGACGAACCCGACGCGACGCGCCTCTTCGGTGCCGACCTCGACGTAGGCAAGTCCTGCAGTCGGGACGATGTAGGCGTTTCCGCGGACGTCGGTGAAGGTGACGTGCGTTGCGCCGGAATCCAGCGCCTGGGCGACGGACTGGCGAACGTCAGCGGCGGAATCGTTCGTCTCGAAGTTCAGCTCGCGACCCGAATTCGTGATGCCGATGCGAATCTCCACGTTCCTGCCTTTCTCATGCCGCCGTGCGGCCGGTGCCGTAGGTGCATGGCAACTCTACGACACCGTGATGTCCTCGGGGCTGGGTAGCGTCGTCGTTATGGATCGCTCGCAGGCACAGGTCGTCGCGCTGCCCGCAGATGCGAGCGGCTTGGTCGTCGGCGCGGCCGGCACCGGCAAGACATCGGCGATCCTCGCGCGAACGGCCCGCCTCTTGCGCGCTGGCGATGTTCGCGCCGACGACGTGCTGATCCTGACGCCCACGCGCCAGACCGCGACCGACCTGCGCGACCGGGTCACCGCCGACCTGGATATCGCGACCCCGGGACCCTTGGCGCGCTCGGTCGCGTCGTTCGCCTTCCAGATCGTGCGATCACGCGCCGTCACGGCGGGCGATCCGCTTCCGCAGCTTCTCACCGCTCCCGATCAGGATGCCGTCATCGCCGATCTTCTGGAGGGCGACGAAGCGGATGCCGCTGAGGGGGCATCCCGGTGGCCCGAGTCTTTGGGCACGGCGGTGCGACGGTCCCGGGGGTTTCGGTCGGAGCTTCGAGCTCTGTTCGCGCTCGCCACCGAACTGGGGCTCGCGCCGCAAGACCTCGAACGCCTGGGAGCCGACCGCGCCAACCCGGTGTGGTCAGCGGCTGGCTCGTTCTGGCGTGAGTACCGATACGTGCTCGACCGGCTGCGCCCAGCCCATCGCGACCCCGCCGAGGTGCTCCGTGAAGCCACCGAGGCGTTGCTGCTCGGTGGTGTCACCACGATGCCGAGCCTCCTCATGGTCGATGATGCGCAGGAGCTCAGCTGGGGTGCGGTGGCGCTCCTGGAAGCTGCGCGCGTGCGGGGAATCGCCGTGCTCGCGTTCGGGGATCCCGACGTCGGCTCCGGCGCATTCCGCGGTGCCGGTCCCGAAACCTTCGCACGGCTGGCATCGATGTTCACCGATCGGTTCGTGCTGCGGCATCCGTACCGCGCCCGTCCCGCCCTCGTGCGGGTTGCCCGCACTGTCGCCGGATCGATCGGAACCGCGGGCGCGGTAGAGCACCGCCTTGCTCCGGATGCCGAACCTGCCCCGGTCGAGCCGGCTGCTGAACCCGTCGCCTCGGGCGGAGCCGGCGAGATCACGACGATGTGGGCAGCGTCGCCGCACGAAGAGCTCGACGAGATTGCGCGGACGCTGCGCTCCTGGCACGTCGCCGAGGGCCTGCCGTGGCGCGAGATCGCCGTCATTGCGCATGACACGCGCCAGGTCGCAAGGCTGACGGCTGAGCTGGCTGCGCGCGAGGTTCCGACGCGCGCAGCCAGTGCGGCAAGACCGCTCGGGGAAGAGCCCGCGGTGCGGGGCTTGCTGCACCTGGTGCGCCTGGGGATGATGCCGGCCGTCGAGCGCCCCGCGGAGGAGCTGGCGGCGGCGCTGACTTCGCCCTTTGGCGGCCTCGATGCGATCGGACTGCGCCGTCTGCGCGCCGTGCTGCGGACGCAGGAGTTCGAGGGGGAGACCCGACGTGCGGCCTCGGAGCTGCTCACCGAGGCGATGGCTGAACCGGCGGCGCTGCTGCTGATAGACACGCCACAGGCGCGAACTGCTTATCGGCTCGCGCAGACGCTCGCGCAGATCCATGCCGGCGCAGCCCATGGCGACTCCGCCCACGAGCTGCTCTGGCTGGCGTGGGACAGGTCGCAGTTGGCTGGTGCGTGGCGGGAGCGGGCGCGCCTGGGTGGGGCGGAGGGGGCGGAGGCCACTCGATCTCTGGATGCCTTGGTCGCCCTCTTCGCCGCAGCCAAGCGATCGGCTGAGCGTGAGGATGAGGATCCGGCCCGCTTCCTTGCCGACATCCTTGGCAGTGAGGTGCCGGAGGACTCTCTCGCGGCGGCGCAGCGTCGCGATGTGGTCGAGATTCTCACCCCGGCGGGGTCGCTGGGTCGCGAGTTCGAGGCGGTCGTGATCGCCGGTGTCCAGGAGGGCGTCTGGCCGAACACGCGGCTGCGCGGGAGCCTCCTCGATGGCTGGCGGCTGGCAGACGAGGCTGAAGCATGGCGCCACGGTGGGACCCCCGTCGCCCTCGATGTTCTCGATCGCCGACGGAGCGTCTTGCACGAGGAGCTGCGGTTGTTCGAGCGTGCGCTGACGCGGGCCGGTACGCGCCTCCTCGTTACGGCCGTTGACGACGAGGATCAGTCGCCCAGTGCGCTGTTCTCCTATCTCCCCGAGCCGCCGCCACGTCGCTCGGACCGGCATCCGCTCACGCTGCGCGGCGCCGTTGCCGGTTACCGCAGAAAACTTACCGAGACGGCAGACCCCGCTGTTGCCGAGCACGCCGCCACGCAGCTTGCCGCGCTCGCTCGGGCGGGCGTGCCGGGCGCCGATCCGGCCTCGTGGTACGGCGTGAGAGAGCGCACGGGTGAGGGCGGCATCCACGATTTGCATCGCGCGCCGGTGTCGATCTCGCCGTCGCGCGTAGAGGCTTTCGAGGAGTGCGGGCTGGACTGGGCGATCCGCGAGCTCGGCGGCGATTCCCGCACCTTCTCGGCGGGCCTCGGGACGATCTTGCACGCCGCAATGGAGACGGCTCCCGACGGAACGTTCGAGCTGCTCGATGCCATCGTCGAAGAGCGATGGGGTGAGCTCGACTTCGAAGCTGACTGGCTTTCCAAGCAGGAACGCCAGTGGGCCACGACCCTCACGCGCCGGCTGGCGAGCTACCTGCGCGAGTTCGCCGCCCGCGGGGGAGAGGTGGCCGGCGCCGAAGCGCGTTTTCGCATCGCGATCGTCGCCGGTAGCGACGGCCCGAACGTCGTTGCGATCACCGCGCCCGGATCGCCCCCGGCCGGCACTGTGGCGATCATCAGTGGGTCGATCGATCGGGTCGAGCGGTGGGTGGAGAACGCCGACCCACGGGTTGCCGTGATCGATTTGAAGACGGGGAGATCCGAGGCCCGCGTGTCCGATGACAAGGTGGCCACTGATGCGCAGCTGGCGGCGTATCAACTCGCGGTGGGAGCGGGAGCGGTACCCGGCGCTGAGCAGGGGCAGCTCGTGGGGGCCCGCCTGCTGGTGCTCTCGAAGACTCTCAAGGGTACGGATTACCGGATGGCGCAACAGATGCCGCTAGATGCCGACACCCGGTCCGCGCTGCTTGAGCGCATCGTCGCGGATGCCGAGGCGATGGCTGCCCACAGCTTCACGGCATACCCCGACGTTCATTGCAACGATGATCACTTCGCGGTGTGCCGGCTGCATACGGTCAAACCGGTGAGCGCGCCGTGACTGGACCTGGATCGGGCGGCCCGCTTCCCGTGGCGCGGTTGTCGTCGCTGCAGATCGCCGACCTTCTCGAGCTGCCCGCGCCCACCGAGCCGCAGCAGCGCGTCATCGAGGCGCCGCTGTCTCCTGTCCTGGTGGTGGCGGGGGCCGGCAGCGGCAAGACCGAGACGATGGCGGCACGGGTCGTGTGGCTCGTCGTCAACGGCATCGTCCGCCGCGACGAGATCCTGGGTCTGACCTTCACGCGTAAGGCCGCCGGCGAGCTTGCCGAGCGGATCGACCGGCGCCTCGCCCGCATCGATGCCCTGACCCGCGAGGGCCGGATCGAGGCGATTGCCCAAACCGATGCGGAGCATCTACTCCTGCGCCCGCGCGTATCGACCTACAACGCGTTCGCCGACTCGCTCGTGCGCGAGCACAGCGCCAGGATCGGACGCGACCCTGATGCGGCGCTGCTGAGCCCGTCAGCATCCTGGCTGCTTGCGCGGCGGATCGTGATCTCCTCGCGCGATCCTCGGCTCGCACACCGCGAGGACCGGTTCGGAACTGTCGTCGACAGCCTGCAGCGCCTCGCCGGCGAGGTCTTGGACCATGGCGTCGACCTCGACGAGCTCTCGGCGTTCGGCGACCGCCTCGCGCGCAGCATCGAACCTGCCTGCAACCCGGCGCTGGCATCCCCCGGCGACATCGAGAAGTTCCACACCGCGATGAGCGCGCTTCCGCTTCTTGCCGAGCTCGTTCGCGACTACACGCGGGCAAAGGCTGCCCAGGGAACCGTGGACTTCGCAGACCAGGTATCGGGCGCGCTCCAGATCGTGACGGCCGCACCATCGGTCGCCGACGAGGTTCGCGGTCAGTACCGGGTGGTGCTGCTCGATGAATATCAAGACACCTCGGTCCAGCAGACCCAACTCCTGGCCGAGCTGTTCGCCGACGGTGCGGTCATGGCGGTAGGCGACCCGCATCAGTCGATCTATGGATGGCGAGGCGCCAGCGCAGACAACCTCGCGTCCTTCCCTGCAGCCTTCGCCCGCACCAGCGCCTGCACGCACGTGGCACTCATGACCAGTTGGCGCAATGACTCCCTCATTCTGGATGCCGCCAACGCGCTTATTGCCGACCACGGCGCTCGCGGCATTCACATCCCGCCCCTCGAGTCCAGGCCGGGGGCCCCCGCCGGTCACGTGGGGCACGTGTACGCGAACACGATTGATGACGAAGCTGCAGAGGTCGCCGCTTTCTTCGCGCGGTTGCGTTCTGAGCATGAGTCGGCGCACGGCGGCGGCGCTGCGCATTCGGGTGCGATTCTCTTCCGCACCAAGCGCCATATGACGGTCTTCGCTGACGCGCTTGCCGAGCGGGGGATCCCTCACCGCATCCTGGGACTCGGTGGACTGCTTTCGACCCCCGAGGTCGTCGATGTCGTCGCCGTCCTCCGCGTGCTCGATGACCCGCGCCAAGGATCCGCGCTGATCCGCATCCTCTCGGGTCCGCGCTTCGGGGTCGGGCTGTCGGACCTTGCGGCGCTGCGCCGGCTTGCCGACACCCTCGCGCGGCGCGGAGCCGACCTCACTCCGCTGGCACCGGAGGTTCTGGCACGGATGCGGGATTCGGTCGGACCCGACGAGCAGCCATCGATCGTCGACGCGCTCGACAGGATCCGTTCGCTGCGACCCGACAGCGGACTGCTCTCGGATTTCAGTCCTGACGGCGTCGAGCGGCTTCGGGGCGCGTCCGGCATGTTCCACCGCTTGCGCGGGGTGCTCGGAGGTCCCATACCCGAAGTCATCCGAGCAATCGAGCGCGAACTGCTGCTCGATATCGAGCTCGCGGCCAACGAAACCCGAGGCCCGGCAGGTCTCGCCGCCGCGCAGCTGCGATCGTTCCTCGACGAGATCCAGGGGTTCCTCGCCGTCGACGAGCGTGGGTCGCTGTCGAGCCTGCTCGCTTGGCTGGACCACGCCGAAGAGACAGACGAGCTCATGCCGCGGACCGAGCCACCCGAACCGGGCGTCGTTCAGCTGCTCACCATCCACGGAGCCAAGGGGCTGGAGTGGGACGCCGTCGCGGTTGTGCGGATGGTGCAGGACGAACTGCCGGCAAGGCCTCGGTCGACGCAGGGCTGGATGGGGTATGGCACGTTGCCCTACCGGTTCCGCGGTGACCGGGCGGCGCTTCCGGTGCTTGCGTGGGAGGAAGCGACCGACCGCAAGGCGCTACGGAGCGCGATCACGCAGTTCAAGGCATCCGTCAAAGAGCACCTCGCCGGTGAAGAGCGGCGGCTCGCCTACGTGGCGGTCACCCGGGCGCGCAGCGACCTGCTGTTGACCGGTTCGCGGTGGGGAGGGCAGCGCGACCAGCGCGCCCCCAGCGTCTTCCTCGACGAGATCGGTGCTGCCCTGGGGTGGGAGTCCGCCGGCTCGACTGACGACAGTGCGAATCCCTATGAGGACCGCCGTGGACCCGCCGTGATCTGGCCCATGGACCCGCTCGGGACACGCGCCGACCGGGTTCATCGCGCGGCGCGGCAGGTGCGACACATTCTGGATCGGTGGCAGACAGAGCCGCCCGTCGAGCCGGACATCGATCCCGAGATCGTGCAGCTGCTGGCAGAACGCGACGAGCGTGCCGCGCTGCGCCGTGCCGTCGGCGACGGCCCCCGCCGGGTTGCTGCCTCACGATTCAAGGACTTCGTCGTCGACACCGGCGCGGCGCTCGACGAGTTCGTCCGCCCCATGCCCGAGCGGCCTTACTGCGCGACGACCCTCGGGACACGCTTCCACGCGTGGGTCGAGTCCCGGTCGGGCCGGACCGGCCGCGGATCATCCCTGGATGATGCGCTGTGGGAGCTCGACCTCAGCGACGACGAGGGCGTAGACCTCGGCGGGGATGCAGGGGCCGCGACGGGAGAGTCGGAGGACGCCGCCCTGCGGCGACTGCAGGAGGCGTTCCTGCGATCTGAATGGGCCGAGCTCGCTCCGATCGAGGTCGAAACCGAGATCGATATGTCCTTGCGCGGCGCGGCGGGTGTGGAGCAGATCATCTGCAAGCTCGATGCCGTCTACCGACGCGAGGATCGGGGCGGAAGGATCGAGATCGTCGACTGGAAGACCGGCGCCCCGCCGCGAACGGCGGCTGATCGGAGCAATCGGATGCTGCAGCTCGCGCTGTATCGTCTCGCCTATCACAAGCGCTCTGGCGTGCCCCTGGAAGACATCGATGTCGTGCTCTACTACGTCGCCGACGACCTCACGATCCGCTCCGACCGGGTTTACTCCGAAGCGGAGCTTGCCCACCTCTGGAATGCCGCGCGTGCGGCTCGCGCGGGCTCGTCCGCGTCAGAACCGTCCTCTGACGTGAACAGTGCCGGAGAACTCGATGCAGGAAGGATGATGGGGGCCGTGACGAGCTCGGAGGCGGCGGCACTCTCGCCCTCGCTCTCCGGCGCGGGCACTGCCTCGTCATCCGCAGCGGGAGAGTCGTCTTCTGCGTCGGGTGTATCAGACGACTCGTCGAGCTGACCATCGTCCTGGGCGGGGAGCCACATCGCCAACTCTTCAGGATCGTAGGCGTCTGTGTGCATCGAGGTGTCCGCCGGCTGCGCATCGGCATCAGCGAGCGCAGCAGAGGTATCGGGCACGCTCCCCAGTACCGCCATGGCATCGTCCATGCCCGAGGACGTACGAACGACCAGATCGTCGGCGCCCACGGTGTCCGCGAGCGACGAGAGCAGCGCTTCGGCGTCGGCAACGATCGAGCGATCGTCAGCGTCGTGACCGTGCACCAGCCAGGCCGCGAACTCGAGCTCGGCGTGCAGTCGAGCTCGGGAACGGAGCAGCCCGTCGGGGGCTCGGCTGCTCGCGGCGACATACGCGTTCAGGACATCGCCTGCCGCGGCAGGTGCCGAAGCTAGCCATTGCAGGTCTACTGCCGGGTCGCCGACCGCAACGGCGTGCCAATCGACGACGCCGACCACGGTAGGAACCCCGCCGTGGTCGTCCAGAAAGAAACTCGAGGAGGAAGCGCCGCCCAAGACCACTGTCGGTTCGAAGCGCCAGAGGTCATCGTCGGCGATTGCGCGACGCCACCGCGACACGAGAGCGCGCGGCATCCGTTTGGTGTGCTCTGCCCGGTCGACAAGACGCGACGCTTCGTCTCTGACCTGCTCCGCAGACCGGACCACCAGTCCCGCCTCGCGAGCCCAGGACACGGGGAGGGCATGCGTTGCGGCCAGAGCTTCGGCAAGTGCCGGAGCCACGCCCGGGCCGGCGGGTACCTCGCCAGGGTCGACGCGGTAGCCGGCGATGAAGCTCGTGATCACGGCCGTGTCATCTGCCAGGGGCACTTCGCCGAGCAGCTCCGGTGCCGAGTACGGCAGCAACGCGCGCACGCCGGGCGTGAGCGCGCGCAAGGCCCTCGCGTCGGCGCGGAGGTCGTCGCCCGCCTCCGGGTCCGTTGCCACACGGATGACGACCTGAGCCCCGGTGTCGAGCGTCGCCTGCACGGCATCCACGCGACCCGTCGAGTTCTCGGTCAGCGGGGCGACGGCGACGATGTCGGCATCCGGCGCGACGGCTGAGACCGCCGCGGCTAGAGTGAACAGGGTGCGCGCCATGTGCCCAGGGTAGGTCTGGCAAGCGCCGCAGCCGTCGCGCCACGCCCTTGAGGGAGGTCCTCGTTCCCATGCGCTCCTCCGCCGTCCCGCCGCTGGCCCGGAGCGGTTTCGACCGTGCTGAGCACCGCAGAACGACGATCGGATCCGCGCCGGATGACGCCGCCCTCGTGCTTCCGGTGCACCGCGACAGCGCTCCGGTGACAGCTGAGGCCGGATCCGGCACCGCCTTGCACTGGTGGCCGAGCACCGACCCCGCGCTGGCAGAAGCCGACGGCGAGTAC
>CETR01103910.1_pt1 | contig 10616 bp, 11 predicted proteins | sample 531281 | NCBI WGS metagenome assembly CETR01 (sample SAMEA2622568, study PRJEB7988) | marine metagenome | biome: marine biome (ENVO:00000447); feature: mesopelagic zone (ENVO:00000213); material: "saline water (ENVO:00002010), including plankton (ENVO:xxxxxxxx)" | depth 696 m
CAAGTTTGCAAAATTATAAATTTAGATGGAATTATACCCTCCCTTTTAGCATTAGAATTCACATAATTCCCTTAACCTAAATATGATATGCATGCTAGCATAGATTTATATTTATTTACCTATCTTACTTTATTATTAACACTTAACCATTTATATTATGAAAAAGTATTGTTTACTGCCATTGCCTTGACCTTATCGATGTCTGTCATGACTTCCTGTAGGGATACCAAGGACAAAACAGAGGAGGCTACTGAAGAAGCAGCCAAGACCATGGAAGAGGCTGGCGAAGATTTGGAAAACGCCGCAAAAGATGCTGCTGATGCCATGGAAAAAGCTGGCGAAGAAGCCAAAGAAATGGGCGAAAAAGCACTGGACAGTATCAAAAAAGCCGGTAAAGAAACCATGGACGCCGCAGAAAAGGCTGGCGAGGACATGAAGGAAGCTGCCAAAAAAGCTATCGACAGCATCTAGTCCAAGACTAATTCAAAACAACTTCTCAACAAAAAGAAGGCTCGGACATTTCCGGGCCTTTGTTTTTAAAATACGTATCCCAATCCCAAAATCAAGTTGGTGCCTGGGGCAACAATCCCCGAGGAATACATTCGGTATCGCTGATTGGTCATATTTTCCAAACTCAGGGAAGCCTTTAATGCATTGGTAATTTGATATTGTGATCGAAAATTCAATGTATACCACGATGGTGCATACGGATTTCCATTGGCGTCGCTTGCATACATATAGGTTTTCCCTCGTTCGGAAAGGGCCAAATCATCATTACTGACCTCTCCGTTATAATTGACGAACACATCTGCTTTCAGTTTTTGGTCTTCCCAAATCAAATGAATGTCTCCGAAAGTGGGCGCGGCATGGCGAGATGGGCTATCCGTACCATCGTCATCCTCCTCGATGCCCTCAGTCAATGTTAGATTGGAATTCAAGGACAGGTTTTCAGTAAAATAGGTCTCCAACCCGAACTCAAACCCATACACATAGGCTTTAGCGGCATTTTGAATGGCCTGTACATTGCTGGGCTCGCCATTGTAGTCAATTTCTGTTTGACCTCCGAAGCTAAAATCCCTCCTAACTAAGGCATCGACCAAATAAGTGTAGTACGCAGCACCTTTTAAAACCACAACATCGTTGAAGTTCTTCCTGATGCCCAATTCCCCATTGTAAGCGTACTCAGGTTCCAAATCGGGGTTCGGCACTACAACAGAGCCTGGTTCCGAATCAAATATTTTCCCGATATCGTCAATATTCGGTGCCCTAAACCCTGTGGAGCCATTCAAAGTAACCTGCAAATCGGACCTTGGGAACCAGCTCAACCCCAAACTTCCGGTAAGTGCTCCGGTAATAATATCGGCTTCATCAAAAGGAAAGGGATAAAAAGTAGTATCGAATGTGGCATCCACCCATACTTGGCTATATCTAATGCCCGACAACAAGGAAAGGTTTGGTTTCAACTGATACTCTCCATTGATGTAGCCCGCGAAGGTTTGCCAAGTGGCCCCATCGGGATATCTGGAAGCTGTTTCCTCCACCTCATCGGTTTCAATATTCCGCATGCTTCCTTCGGAATTGACCTTGTTGAAAATATATTCAGCCCCGTAGTACAAATTAAGAGCTCCTATTTTTTTGTTCTCAAAATCCAAGTTTACCGATAATGCATCCACTTTTTCACGGGTGGAGTACAACGCTACATCCTGAAAACCCCTATCGTGTCGGCTTTCTTCAAAAAACTGATAGGCTGTGGTCAACTTTACCCCATCGTAGAACTTGTTTCTTCCTTTTTGAGTGATTTGAAAGTTCCCCTTGAACCATTTTTGGGGACCGTAGTACCATTCAGCGGAACGGAGTCCATCCCCATCCCTGTTTGGTCTGATCAATCTATCATACCTTGGATAATCCGAGGTTTCGGAATAATATAACCCTAAATCGTAGTTCCATGTGGTATTGGGCTTGTAGGTAAACTTTTGAAGCAAATTGATTTGGTCATAGCCAGAACTTACCTGTTTTTTGGGATCTTCGTTCGCCACCACGACATCGGTGCCGTTCTCACGAACCACATAATTGGGTCGCAAATAGGATTCGGGACCGTGCTCGCCCATCTTCAGGTCATCAAAACTGTTATAAGTAAAACTGGTGTATGAAGCCCATTTCTGCTTTCCAAAATTAAAATCCAAATGAGCTGTATTTTCACTATTGGCCGATGCAAATCTATATTTCACATTTCCAGAAAAAGCCAAACTGTCTGCATAGGAGAAGTGAGGGGTCTGAGTGTAGAAGTTCATCACGCCCCCTATGGCATCACTACCATAAATAACCGAACCCGGACCAAAGGTCACTTCTGTTTTTTTAATGGTAAATGGATCTATGGATATTACATTTTGAAGGTTCCCACCCCGAAAAATCGCATTGTTCATGCGAACGCCATCTACGGACAGTAAAATTCGATTGGTCGCAAATCCCCTGATCATGGGGCTACCCCCGCCCAATTGACTTTTTTGCACAAATACTTTTCCGCTATGCTGCAAAAGGTCAGCAGAGGTCTGCGGATTTGCAAAAGCTATGCTTCGGGCATCAAAGGTTTCGATTTTTTGAGGAATATGTTTTTTCTGCTGCTCCCACTTGGAAACGGACATGACCACTTCCTGAAGCTCTTCGGTCTTTAAACTAAGGTACACTCGGTTTCCCCGCCTTTCAATTTGGGATTTTGTCGATGCGAATGGTTCATAGCTGATATGTCTGAAGGTTATTTTCTCATTGGGCGAGAAAATATCCAACTCAGTTTTCCCATTGTCATCTGTGACAGTGGTCTTGGACTGGTCTTTGTTATATATGGCGATATTGTCAACAGGAATACCCGTATCAGCATCCAACACGGTTATTTCTTGAGCATAAAATGTCAGGGTAGATAAAAGGGAAATTAGGGTTAAGGTTTGTTTTAGGTTTTGCATTTTTAAGTAAATACCGCATTTAATACGGCGAGAGACTTTGGCTCCCGAAATCCATGCACATGCAAACGAAAATATTGGATTATCGTTTTTAAGAGTTCCCGCCTGTTCGACTTAGTTAGTTGTATTGTCTGTAATGCCTCAAAATCCATGCCCAAAAATTTCTTAAAACTTTCCAGATTATCGTTCTGAATCAATGGGTTAAGTGATGGCGTTTTACAAAAGCTGCCTTCCATCAAATCAAAAAACGGCGAGTCTTGGTAGGATGTATCCGGATAGAAGCCCAGATACCGGGTCAAATTCAGTAAAAACAAGATGTGAAAATTGGCTGATAATTGATGGATATCCATCCAATGCAGTGCATATTCCAAGTAATTGAACAGGCTTTCATCCTGTTCTTGCTCTTGAATACTGTTGCCCAACATCTCCGCCAAAAAAAGAACCACACTGTTCTTTATCACATCGGTGTGCAAGGTTTGGTAGGGAATGGACACCTTAACATCCCTAATGCTTTCCAATGTCCCTTTGTTCTTGTGGTTGGCCACAATTTCCAATTGCATCAACGGAAGAAAATAGGCTGGTCTGATTTTAGCCTTTTTAGAGGCAAGCACCCCTTTGAGCAAATACGATTTTACCCCATCGGATTGGGTAAAGGCCCTAACAATAAGACTGGTATCCCCATACTTTATGGAGGAGAGTACTATGGCCTTTGTTGTGATTTGCATGGGCTAATAAAAAAGCAGTTACCGGAAGTGTAAAAGTAATCACTCCTTCCGGTAACTGCCAACCAAAAACCATTCTCGATGGTTTATGTTATATCACTCCTTGGGCCAACATGGCATCTGCAACCTTAACAAAGCCAGCTATATTGGCTCCTTTTACGTAGTTGCAATAGCCATCCTCATCCCCGTATTGCATACAGGCATCGTGGATATCGGACATAATTCCCTTCAATCGCTTGTCCACTTCTTCACGGGTCCAACTGATTCGCAATGAGTTCTGGCTCATCTCCAATCCTGAAGTGGCCACACCCCCTGCATTGGAAGCTTTACCTGGTGCGAACAAGATTTTGGCATCGTGAAATGCATGGATAGCCTCTGGCGTAGATGGCATGTTTGCTCCTTCTGCCACGGCGATGCACCCATTTTTGATCAATGTTGCAGCAGCGTCACCATCCAATTCGTTTTGGGTGGCACATGGCAAGGCAATATCACAAGCTACTTTCCATGGCGTTTCTCCTTTGTGGAATTCTGCTGATGGGTATTTATCGACATACTCGGAAATCCTTCCGCGTTTGTTGTTTTTCAAATCCATTACAAAGGCCAGCTTTTCCTCGTCAATACCATCCTTATCGTAGATGAACCCACCTGAATCGGAAAGCGTCAACACGGTACCTCCAAGGTGTAATACCTTTTCGGCTGCGTATTGGGCCACATTACCGGAACCTGAAATCACGACTTTTTTCCCTTCAAAGGTTTCATTTTGTGTTTTCAGCATGCTATCGGCAAAGTAAACGGTACCATAACCGGTAGCTTCCGGACGAATCAAGGAACCTCCCCAAGAAAGTCCTTTACCCGTCAACACCCCGGTAAACTCATTACGTATTTTCTTGTACATCCCGAACAAGAATCCGATTTCACGGGCTCCAACTCCAATATCCCCTGCGGGAATATCGGTGTTTGGACCAATGTGTCGGCACAATTCCGTCATAAACGCATGGCAAAAACGCATGATTTCATCATCAGACTTGCCTTTGGGGTCAAAGTCAGAACCACCTTTACCTCCACCCATGGGCAGGGTAGTTAAACTATTCTTGAATACTTGTTCAAATGCCAAGAATTTCAGAACACTGGCGTTTACAGTCGGGTGAAAACGAAGTCCACCTTTGTAAGGTCCTATGGCTGAGTTCATTTGCACACGGTAACCGCGGTTCACATGGATTTCTCCATCATCGTCTATCCAAGCAACACGGAACGAGATCAATCGCTCTGGCTCCACCATTCGTAGAAGGATATTCTTACCGTAGTAAATATCATTTTGCGCGATATAAGGTATCACGGTTTCGGCTACCTCTTGTACCGCTTGGATGAATTCTGGCTCGTGACCATTTCTGGAGATCACCTCATCCATGAACACTTTTATTTTATCATCTATATTTTCTTCCATATCTGGGTTAAAAATTAATTGTTTTTCCGTTATCGAAAAGTGCTATTTTATTGAATTATGAATTTCAGGGCAAAATTATATTATTTCAATAATTTGAATATTTATTTTTTATAAATTTTTCAAAAAATCTTAATTAAGTGCCTGTTCGAGGTCGGCAATCAAATCTTCCACATCCTCAATGCCTACACTCAGTCGGATGAGGGCATCAACAACGCCATTTTTCTCGCGTTCTTCTTTAGGAATACTGCCATGCGACATACTCGCTGGATGCCCCACCAAACTTTCAACACCTCCTAACGATTCAGCTAGGGTAAATATTTGAAGGCTCTCCACAATTTTAATGGCATCTTCATAACTTCCGCCTTTAGGCACAAAGGAAATCATTCCCCCAAAACCACTCATCTGCCTTTTGGCTACTTCGTGGTTCGGATGGTGTGCAAAGCCTGGCCAGTATACTTTATCGATTTTAGCGTGATTCTCCAAATATTTAGCGATGGATTCCCCGTTTTCGCAATGTCGCTGCATACGAACATGGAGGGTTTTTATTCCTCGAAGCGTCAAAAAGCTGTCCATGGGACCACAAATACCCCCGCTGGACTTTTGGATAAAGTACAATTGATCGGCCAATGCTTGGTCTTTAACCACTAAGGCTCCGACCACAACATCACTATGGCCCGCCAAATATTTGGTGGCGGAATGCATGATAATATCCGCTCCCAATTCTAGAGGTCGCTGCAAATAAGGCGTAGCAAACGTATTGTCCACCGCCAATAGTAACTTCTGTGCCTTTGTGATTTTGGATACGGCAGCTATATCAATAATGTTCATCATGGGGTTGGTCGGTGTTTCCACCCAGACCAATTTGGTGCTTTCATTGATTTGCGAAGTCAATTCCTGCATATCCACCATCTCCGAAAACCGAAACTTGATTCCATATTTTTCATACACCCCCTTAAAAAGTCGGTAGCTGCCCCCATAAAGGTCGCTGGTACAAATGACCTCATCGCCCGGAACCAATAATTTCATCACGGCATCAATGGCGGCCATTCCGCTGCCAAAAGCCATCCCGAATTGGCCATTTTCCAAACTGGCAATGGCATTTTCCAAAGCTGTTCTTGTTGGGTTTGCCCCTCTGGAATATTCGAAGCCTTTGTGCCCCCCAGGGGTGGGTTGTGCATAAGTGGATGTTTGATATATGGGCGGCATCACAGCTCCATAAGCCGCATCCGGTTGTTGTCCTCCGTGAATCGCTCTACTATTGAATTTCAACTCTTTTTTGCCCATGCTAAAACTATCTTCATACAAATGTATCGTTATCTTTCCGAAGTATTATTTTTGAAGACCCAAAACCTCGAATCATGAAAAGAAACCTTGCCTCTCTTTTATGTTTAATCCTCTTATTCGGTTGCCAAACTGAGAGCAAACTTACTTTTGAACCTGTTCAATTACAGGGAGAGAATTGTGAAGATTGTCCTAGAATCGACATCAACATTCCCAATGCATTGGACAGTTCCCCCATTTCCGAAGCCATAAATAGGTCTTTACGGGAGGAAATCATCAGTATTTTATCGTTTACCGAAGATAAGGACATCGATACTCCGGAGAAGGCCCTGCAATCCTTTACCGAAAGCTTTAAAGAGGTAAAGACCAAATTCCCCGACGAGGTACAATGGGAAGCCGAAATAGAGGGCGAAGTGATTTATGAGGATGAGAACATCATTACCATATTGATGAACTCCTACTCATTTACGGGAGGGGCACACGGATATGCTTCCGCCTCCTATCTCAATTTTGATAAAAAACAAGGCACGGAATTGGATAACTGGGACCTTTTTGATGATTTGGAAGGGTTAGAGGCATATGCCGAAGCCAAGTTTCGCGAACAGGAGAAAATCCCGCAGGATGCCAACATCAACGATACGGGTTTTATGTTTGAAAGTGATGCCTTTCATTTGCCCAACAATATTGGGTATACCATTGAAGGGTTAAAGTTAATCTACAACCAATACGAAGTAGCTTCCTACGCAGATGGTCCCATTGAATTGGTTTTACCATACAGCGAAATCAACCCTTATCTCAAGTACAAGGTGAAAACAGAATAGTTGCCTTGCCTAAAATAGTACCGAAGCCCTGCTCCCAATAACAAGCTAGAATCGTTAAGGTCACTATTGAAATGGTAGTAACCGTTAATGGGGACAATCAGGGAAAAACGACCGGAGATGTAGAAGTCCATCTCAAAAGAAGCATATCCTCCATAAATAAAACTACTTTCCACTTCCTCGGGTGCATCAAACGGAAAATAGGTCTCACCATCGTTAATGTATTTGTATCCTACGGATGGTCCCCCACCAAAATAGAAGAAGATGCCTCGCTTGGGAGAAGTCAAAATAGTGGTAAAATATCCTATGCCCAGCAGATAATCATCATAAGGGAATTCCACACCGGAACCGGGCTTGTCTTTGGAAAACGTCGCTGCCCAGGATACCTCAACATAATCCGTGGTGCTATGATAATGGTTTGCGTTCTACTGTAAACCATATCCGTCAGTTTTGTAGGTGGGCACCAAACCCAAGGAAAGGTTGCCTCGTTGTGAAAATACTTTTTGGGTAGGGAAAACAAGGAGTACCAGCAGTGCCCCAAAGCATAAATGGTAGTGTTTCATTTTAATTAAGATTTGGGTTCTTAAATTCTGGCAAACAAATATAACTGATTTTCAAGTAGTTATACTTCCCTGCCAATATTTTGATGAAAGAAGGGAATTTTAACCCTGGCAAAAAAACTATGCTCTCGCCAACGCCTTTTTCAAAGCTAGGATGGCCCCTAGGTGGAGTCCTTCATGAAAAACATTAAAGGACAAAGCGTCTTCGGGGCTGTTCAAACCAATTTTTGGAGTGGTCATATATTCCTGAAAATTCTTGAACCTACCATGCTCATAATCGAGCTGAATGTGCTTGACCGTACTAAAAAGGTAGGCCGATATTTTTTCCATCTCCTTTTCACTAGGTTGGCCTTCTGGAAAGGTTCCCTTTTTGTACTTGTTGACCAACTCTTCATCTATGGTAAAATCCAGACCGCTCAATTTGTACATCAATAATTGCGGGGTTACGACCACATGGGCAATGTTCCACCAAATATTATTGTTGAAGCCTTCTGGGATTCGAAACAAATCTTCTTTGGGCGTGTTCTGCAAAAAATCGTGAAGTATCTTTCTATTTTTAAGAAGAATGTCGAATGTCTTTTCCATAGGCTTCAATTTTACTATATGTTCTCTACGTAAAAATAGCCCTTTAATCTAAAAAAACTTTTCTTCGATCAGAATATATCAATCCACAAAAACAAACACCTCCCTTAAAAGCTGTTGAATTTACCCATTGATAATGGGTTTTGATTGATTTTTGGTTTCCTTTGCCTATCCAACACTGTAGTTATGAAAAAAATATACCATTTGGGCAGCTGCTCTACCTGTAAACGCATTCTTAAAGAACTGGAACCTTTGGATGGAGTGGAACTGCAAGAAATAAAATCCGAAGCCCTCACTTCTGAACAATTGGAACAAATGGCAGAGCTCAGCGGAAGCTACGAATCCTTGTTCAGCAGAAGGGCCATGCTTTTCCGCCAAAGAGGACTTCACGAAAAAGACCTCTCAGAAAGTGATTACAAAGACTTGATTCTGGACCATTATACCTTTTTAAAAAGACCTGTGGTTATAGTGGATGATCAGATTTTTGTTGGAAACTCCAAAAAAACGGTAGAAGCTGCCAAGGAAGCCCTGCATTGATGAGCAAAAGAACCCTGGCCATTTTGGCCGCTATTGGCGCTACCCTGATTTACGGTATCAACCATACCTTGGCGAAAGGTGTAATGCCTGCGCATGTTAAACCCTTTGGGTTTATTTTTCTTCGGGTTTTAGGGGCCGCTCTTCTTTTCTGGTTGATTTCTTTTTTAGGTCCCAAGGAAAAAGTCGAGAAAAGGGATTGGGGCCGTATGTTGGTTTGTGCCCTATTGGGTATGTCCATAAACATGCTTTCTTTTTTTAAGGGACTGCAACTTTCCACCCCAATCAACAGTGCCGTGTTGGTAACCATCACTCCTATAATCGTAGTGGTTATCTCAGCCTTTTTTTTGAAAGAGAGAATAACCCTGAACAAAGGCCTAGGAATCTTTTTGGGGTTTGTGGGTGCCGTCGGGCTCATCCTTTTTGGTGCAGAAGCGCGTCAAAATGCACCTAATATACCATTGGGCAACTTTTTGTTCATTATAAATGCCACTTCCTATGGTGCTTATCTCGTGGTGGTAAAAAAACTGATTGAAAAGTATCATCCTTTTACCTTAATGAAATGGTTGTTTACCATTGGGGTGGTCATTAACCTGCCACTGACATTGCCCGAAGCCCTCGAAATACAATGGTCCTCCATGCCGCTCTGGGCCATTGGTTCTGTGGCCTTTGTGGTCATAGGAACCACTTTTTTGACCTATTTGTTCAATATTTTTGCGTTAACACAGCTCAAAGCTTCGTCCGTGGGGGCTTTTGTGTACATGCAACCTTTGGTGGGTATTCTTTTCGCATTGTTTGCAGGTAAGGACGAATTAACCTTGGTTAAGGTTGCAGCAATGGTTTTTGTATTGGTAGGCGTGTATTTGGCCAGCAAAAAACCTAAACGTGTTTCTTAGATATTGATTTATAAGCTGTCTTCATCAATCAGAATAGGCCATCCATCAATTTATCATAAATTTTAAGGGTTTGATTGTGTAGCTTTCCTTTTTCAAAAGGACGACTATGACAAATTATATACCACAAATCCACCGCATAAAAAAGAAACTTCAGCAGGCAAAAGAGTTGGATGAACTCTACAAAGTGTTCGGGGCAGGCAACCATCGTTATGAAATCAATCCTCCAGTGACTCCTTCGGATATGGATGCATTTGAAACAAATTATGGTGTCCAATTACCCGATTGCTACAAATCCTTTTTATTGAAGATAGGAAATGGGGGAAGGTCTTAATTATCTTCAGGAGCGGGACCCTTTTTTGGAATTTATCCCTTTGGGCACCATGTAGATAACCTGATTCATGGTAATGTTGAAGACCATTTAAAAAAGAGATGTGCCCTACATCCCAACATCTCCGAATAAGAATGGGACAAAAAATTAGAGCCACTTTATGAAGATAATGTCTCCGACGAAGATTATGAGGAACTGAACGGCAACCTCTATGGTGGTATATTGCCAATAGGTTCACAAGGTTGTTCCTTCATTCATACCTCGGTTTTGAACGTCCCCTACAGAGGGATGATCATTAATTTAGATCGTGGCGAACTATCTCCTCCAAAATTTTCCGAGGACACCAATTTTTTGAATTGGTACGAACGTTGGCTGGACGAAATCATCTCAGGAAAATTGATCACAACTTCCCCAAGCTGGTTTGGTCATCTGAAAAGTTGAAGAATTTATAGAATCTCGATGTCCTTTGGCACCTGGACGTGCCTACGGGTGTCCTC
>CETR01135830.1_pt1 | contig 10600 bp, 7 predicted proteins | sample 531281 | NCBI WGS metagenome assembly CETR01 (sample SAMEA2622568, study PRJEB7988) | marine metagenome | biome: marine biome (ENVO:00000447); feature: mesopelagic zone (ENVO:00000213); material: "saline water (ENVO:00002010), including plankton (ENVO:xxxxxxxx)" | depth 696 m
GAAATCCCGTCTCAGATCACGGAAGTAAGCAATTGGGGACCCATTGATGAGAGTGTTAAATGGGTATGGGTTTTCTTTTTCTCAGAAGAAACCCAAGACTATGTTTTGGAATACGGCGAAGGGGTTGTTCCCATGCTTCCGAAAGAGAAAATCATTTCAACCAACAATATGAGGCCTCAAGGTGGTATTGATGTGAATACAGGACCCCTATCATTTTCGATTCACAAGAAAGGCAATGGATTTTTGGATGAAGTCTTTTTGGATTCCAACAACGATGGGAAGTTTGATACGGAAGAATTGATCGCTTCCTCCCCGGAAAAGAACAGAGGATCGTTTTTGGATTTATTGGACGATTCAGGAATAGATGCATCAAAAGCAGTCATCAATGAGGTGTTCAGGGAAAAAGGTTCGGGCCCTATGCATACTATTTTTAGGATAGAAGGTACCTATACATACAACAGGGAGGATAACAACCTGTCGCCCTTTACCATATGGTTGCATGCCTATGCAGGTAAAAGCTATATCAAGGTGCTTCATACCATGACTTATACTGGGATACCGGATAAGCACAAACCACAAGATGGTGAACATGCCAATATCGCTACACAGAACTCAAAAATCATTAAAGAGAGTACTGAGGATGATGAGGGATGGACACAGCCCAATGATCAAATTGCCGCTTGTGGACTACAATTGAAGTACCATTTAAAAGATGACGTCAACGTTTCAATGCCTTTATACACTGGAAGTTGGCAAGAGGACGATACGGCCGATACCAAAATGGAGGAATTGGCTGTAAGTGGGGAAGAACCAGTACAACTTTTACAAAAAGGCCCAGGATATCGGAAAAGTACCAGTTTAAGAAGTCTTTACCTGAACAACTTCAATAAGGATGGAGAACAGGCGGAACAAGATGCAAAAATGGATTTTGAAGCAAGTTTGACCCAAGGTTCGGAGCGATTGGCCACATCTGAAAGAGCAAAAGGGTGGATGAACATTTCCGATGGCACTAGAGGAGTAGGAGTGGGAATCAAGAACTTTATGAAGGAATATCCCAAAGGGATAGAAGTGGATCCAGGAACCGGAACATTGCTCGGAAGTATTTGGCCCAAGGAGAATGGTCCCATGAGTTTTGCCAGGCATAATTCAGAACCGGATGGGGGGATGTTGGACAATTTTGCGCAAGGGATTACCAAAACCACCGAGTTCATCTACTATTTCCATGGTAATGAGAGTTCGGAGGAAGTGGGTAAAACGATGGATTACGTAGTGGAAGCCCCGGTTGCACATGCTACACCCGAATGGTATGCCAATTCCAAAATATACGGCAATATGGCACCGGCTTCGGACCAAAGACCGGAATTCGAAAATGCCTTGCAATATAGGTACCAATGGTGGGCCTATAACCAGAAACACGAGCCATGGTACGGTATATTCAATTATGGTGATGGCAAGAGTTATTTCTTCAATGGAAAATGGGTGCAATGGACCAATAATGAACCGACCGTTGACTTTATGTTGTGGACCAATTTCATGAGGACCGGAGATCCTGAATATTTCAAGTTGGCACAGGCCATGAGTAGGCACACCATGGACGTTGACAACATCCACTGGCCCAAAAAGCGAACGTATTATGGAGAAGTCAATGATGCCATCGATTTTTGGAACTATGAGGACGAACCTGAGTCAACTCCTTATTTGGGAATTGGCAGAAGACATGCGAACGAGCATTGGTATGCATTGCTCAGTGCCCATGTTTGGATTCAGGGTTGGATCGCGGATTATTATTTGTCTGCAGACCACCGAGCCCTGGAAGTTGCTAAAATGACAGGAGATACCTATATAAAAAGGATTTGGGGTGAGCACGACCTAAGGGGAAGACGTTTGTACCTATCCGTTTTGAACTTGGTCGAACTCTATGATGCCACAAAGCTCAATAAGTATAAAACCGAACTCGACGAAAGGGTGGATTTGATGCTCGAACTACAGGAAAGACAAGGCGGGAACCTACTATTGGATAGGTATGGATATAGCCAGACCTACGTAGCACAAGGTCTGTACAAATACCAACAGATAACAGGGAACGAAGAGGTCAGGAAAGCATTACTGAAACATGCAAGATGGGTGCGTGATGTACCACCATTGAATCACGAAATGGAATCGTATTTGGCCACCATATATCCATTGTTGCTCGGATATGAAATAAGTGGGGAAAAGGTGTATTTGGATGAAGCTTTGGCAAGAGCAGAGATGTTGAAAATTGGGGAGCTCCCTAAAAAACCTGATGCATACGAAAATGCAAGTGAATACAGCGAAGATTTACTTGGGATATCCAATCTCCCCATGAGCAAAGGACGCTTTACCAATTGGCAGACGAATCAAGGACTTCGTGTATTCGGATGGACACATGCCTACAACATACCTTATTTGCTCTACTGGATGGATGAAGAGCATATCGATATCGACTAAATCTGGTTACTTTTATGGAGGGATGGTGCGCCTAGGCATCATCCCTTTTTTTTGCATATAACTAAACAACAAAATATGTCATACAAGAAAATCGGCTTTGTATTGGGCCCGCTCCTATTTGTCCTTGTACATTTCTATTTTTCAGGGGAAGGACTTTCCAATGAAGGGCGTGATATACTTGCGGCTACCTTGTGGATAGGGATTTGGTGGGTCTTTGAAGTGATTCCAATAGCAGCCACGGCATTGCTCCCCATCATTATATTCCCTTTGATGAATTCAATTTCATTGGGTGATACCACAGCCAGTTATGGCCATAAATATGTATTTCTGTATATGGGAGGTTTTATGTTGGCAGTGACCATGGAGAGGTGGAACCTGCATAAAAGGATAGCACTTCAAATTATAAGGGCCATTGGAACAAATATGTATACCATAGTCTTGGGCTTTATGGTTGCAACAGCATTTCTTTCCATGTGGATTTCCAATACGGCCACAACAGTAATGGTATTGCCCATGGCTGTCTCCATAGTGAAACAAATGAAGGATAATCCCAATACCCTGAAAGATGAAAACAAGGTGTTCAGTAAGTTATTGATGCTGGGAATTGCATATGCTGCATCAATTGGCGGTATTGCAACATTGATAGGTACACCTCCAAATTTGGTTTTTGCCGGTTTTGTCCAAGAGACCTATGGAGTGGACATCGGTTTTTGGCAGTGGATGAAATTTGGTTTGCCCGTGGCATCCGTTCTTTTGATATTGGCCTGGTTATATTTAACAAGGTTGGCCTATCCATTGAAAAGTGCACGTTTCCCTGGAGGTAAAGAGGAAATATATAGGATGTTGGTTGAATTGGGGCCGATGGGAAAGGAAGAGAAAATCGTTCTATCTGTATTTGGTCTGACCGCTTTTTGTTGGATAACAAGATCATTTTTTTTGCAAAATATAATTCCAGGGATTGATGATACCATCATTGCGGTAGGTGCTGCGATATTACTTTTCATTATACCCGCGAACGGGACAGGGCGAGCGCTTATTAAATGGAGTGAAGCTGTGAAGATTCCATGGGGGATCATTCTGCTGTTCGGTGGAGGCCTGGCCATAGCGAAAGGGTTTCAGGATACCGGTTTGGACCTTTATCTGGGAGGTCAAATGGCATTTTTTGATGGTTTTTCCTTGTTTGGCGTCTTATTGCTTGTAGTGGCTTCTATCAATTTTTTGACCGAGATTACCTCAAATTTGGCGACTACCGCCATGATGTTACCGGTTCTTGCTCCCTTGGCAGTGTCATTGGAAGTTGACCCGTTTATGCTTATGGTGGCCTGCACCACCGCAGCATCATGCGCATTTATGCTACCCGTGGCAACTCCTCCCAATGCAGTTGTGTTTGGGTCGGGTTATTTAAGGATCCCGGAAATGGTACGGTCCGGTTTTTTTATGAATATAGTATCGATTGTATTGATGACCTTGGCCGTTTATTTCTTACTGCCGTTAATTATGGATTTTTCCTTTTAAAAAGATGAATTGGGGTTATATTCAACTTGCTGTGTCCTAGCATGGCTAAAATGCCCCTCAAGGGAATATTTTGAAGTAAAACTTGTGTGGCAAAAGTATACCTGGCCAAATGTGTGGTCAGATTCTTTTTAATGCCACAGAGGTCAGCAATCTCTTTAATTAAGCATTGGACTTTTGATTGTTCAAAACAGGCAATACACAATCCCCATTGACAACTTTAGGATGGTCTTGGTATTTTTCGATGATACCAAGGGAAGTTGGGAATAGAGGAATGCCCAATCTGGATTTTGTTTTGGTGCGTTGGGATTTAATCCATAAACTTCCGTCAATATGTTTTACAATATTATCGGGATGTAGTTTTTGGACATCGATATAGGAAAGCCCGGTGTAACAACAGAACACAAACATATCCCGTACAACATTCAATCGTTCTCCATCAATTTCTTTATCTTCTAAAGTCCGCAGTTCTTCTTTGGATAAGAATTGGAAACGCCGGACATAGTATACCACCTTCGCCGGACGAAAGTGAGCCACTTTTGGACCTGATCTGTCTGTAATGTGCCAAAGGTCTTTTTTTGTGAAAAAGGACCATTTGGACCAACACCTATTTTTCCAAACAACATATAGCAGTAAGATTTTTACCGCCCCAAAGAGCATTGCTATCCAAACTTCTTTTTGAAGAACCAAGTAAGTGGGATTCCAACTTGTTTGAAATAAAAAGTTTTACCTTACCGTTTTGGCATTGAGGATTGAAGACAAGGTTATCCATTGGCGTTGGTTAAGTTCGAACGACGACCTTAAGGATTTAAAATTAGGTGGCAGCGATACTGTGTGTGTTCGTTTCCCGCTTTCGGTACGAGAAAAGCCAAGATGCCAACTCAGCTTTCTTGTTTGCCTTCCAGTGCCAAATAGCGTATAAATGGTGATTATCCAAATGCTATCACATCATGTCATTAAATTCTTATAGTCAAAAGAGGTGTCCTCTGAATGTAATTCAAAGCCTCTTCTGACACTTTTTCTATCGGTTTGTCGAATTCACTTTTTTTTAAATGCCTAGGTCACTATTTTAGTGTAGCCAAACTGATACCCATGCGAATAAAAACTCTTGCACTGTTTTTGGTGCTTGGTTCTCCCAGCCTATTTTCTCAAGCCTTTATTACAACCTGGAAGACGGACAACCCAGGCGTTTCTGAAGATAACCAAATTACAATTCCTATTGCATCTGGAGCGTCATATGATTACAATGTGGATTGGGGCGATGGTACGACCGACGAGGGAGTAACCACGTCAATTACTCATGCCTATAGTCTGCCTGGTACATATGAAGTGGCAATTACAGGGACATATCCTCGTATTTTTTTCCAAACCGAGTTTGACGATCCAGTCGAAAATGATGCTGAAAAACTTATTTCGGTAAATCAGTGGGGCGACCAAAGATGGACTTCCATGCGCATGGCATTTTCGGGCTGCTTAAATCTTGATGTTGTTGCCACTGATGTCCCTGATTTAACCAATGTAACCGACTTCGCTGATATGTTTAGAAATTGTTCCTCCTTAATTGGAAACCCATCTTTTAACCAGTGGGATGTCAGTAGTATGGTAGGAGCTTTTGCGATGTTCTCTGGAGCTACCCAGTTTAATCAGGATATCAGCAATTGGAATGTGGGAAATTTGGTTAATACCGGTGCCATGTTTCATTCGTCTTCGTTCAATCAAGACATTGGAAATTGGGACGTGGGCAATGTCAGGTTCATGGGATCAATGTTTGCATTTACACCATTCAATCAAGATATCGGTTCCTGGAATGTGAGCCAAGTGACCAATATGGGCTTTATGTTTCAAGCTGCCACTTCCTTCAACCAAGATATCAGTAATTGGGACGTAAGCAATGTGACCGATATGTTGGCAACGTTTGATGCGGCCGCATCGTTTAATCAGTCGTTGAATACATGGAACGTGAGCAATGTCACCAATATGTTTGCAATGTTCGCTGGTGCCACTTCCTTCAATCAACCTCTTGATAATTGGGATGTTTCTTCCGTGACCGATATGATCAATTTATTTAGGGGAGCCACTTCATTTGATCAAGATTTAGGCAATTGGAACGTTGGTCAGGTGGTATCAATGATTGATATGTTTAGGGAGGCTGGATTGTCCCAAGAGAACTATGACAGTACCCTGAATGGATGGGCCGATCTTCCCAGCCTACAAAATGACGTTCCCTTTAACGCGGGAAATAGTATCTATTGCGCAGGAGAATCTTCAAGACTGCGATTAATCAATGAGTATGGTTGGGTGATAACTGATGCTGGAAAAGATGATTGCCCATTTATTACCACATGGAAGACGGATAACCTTGGGGTCTCAAATGACAATCAGATTACCATTCCAACATTTCAAGGGGAAACCTATGACTATGCTGTGGACTGGGGTGATGGTAATTCAGATGCCAATGTTACAGGAGATATAACACATACCTATTTGTCACCGGGAACATATCAAGTTTCTATTTCTGGGGATTTCCCTAGAATTTATTTTAATGATGAAGGAGACAAAAGCAAATTATTATTCATTGATCAATGGGGTGACATCATTTGGAGCTCGATGGAGAATGCTTTTTGGGGCTGTCAAAATATGGATATAGGCGTTAGTGATGTTCCTGATTTATCTAATGTGACCTCCATGAGGTTGCTGTTTAAAGATTGTGCCTCTTTGATTGGGGATGGGATAGTCAATTGGGATGTAAGTACTATTCAGGATTTTTCCAATCTTTTTGATAGCGCTACTATATTCAATCAAGACCTAAATGACTGGGATGTCTCCAATGTAAGGAACATGAATGACGTTTTTCACACTGCTATAAACTTCAACGGAAACATATCAGACTGGAATGTTTCCAATGTCATTTTTATGTCTAATATGTTTAGACAGGCGTTTGCCTTTAATCAGGATGTTTCTGCATGGGACGTAAGTCAAGTGTCAAACTTTTCAAACATGTTTAATGGCGCCACGGTTTTCAATCAAGATCTTTCTGGGTGGGATTTGGGCAATGCCGAAAGTTTAAGTGGAATGTTCGGTCAAGCGATAGCGTTTAACCAGGATATCGGAAACTGGAACGTTTCAAATGTTACCAATATGGGAGGACTTTTTTGGCGCGCAGAGGCTTTTAATACCGATATAAGTAATTGGGATGTTTCAAACGTAACGGATATGATTGCGATGTTTTCTGAAGCATCTGCGTTTGATCAGAATATAGGGGATTGGGACATAAGCAATGTAGCTCGAATGGAAGATATGTTTTTCAATACTGGATTATCGCTTGAAAATTATGACAGCATGCTTTCGAGCTGGGCAGGCTTATCCAATCTTCAAAACAATGTGGTCTTTAATGCAGGTGACAGTCGGTTCTGTGAATCTTCTGATGAAAGGCAATTTATCATTGACACCTATGGCTGGACCATTACGGATGGTGGTGAAGCTCCACTATGCAACGAAGATAATGATGGGGATGGGGTTCTTGACCACAAGGACTTATGCCTGGATACGCCTTCGGGCGTTTCTGTAAATCCCAGCGGCTGCGATCTCATTCCCAACGATGCCATACAGGTTTTGGTTTTGACCCCTAGTTGTACGGATAGTTCTGATGGTTCTATAGAGGTAAGCATGAATGCCATGGGATATCTGCTTGATATTTCGCTGGAAGGCGAGGGAATTACAAATCAATTCCTAGATGTGGCCTCTGGGAATCAATTTGATATTGATGATTTGCCTGTTGGGACATATACGATTACCATAAGTATACCAGAAATATTATTTGAACGGGTCTTTGGGGTAACGGTAAACTCATTGGAATCGGTGAGTGGAAAAAGACAGGTTTTGGATACTAGGGCAAGAACCGTTTCCTATGTCGTTTCGGGCAGTAAAAATTATACGGTTTCCGTGAATGGGGAAAACCAGCACTTCCAATTTGAAGACAGCGGACCGCAAACTATCTTCATGGAAAATCTGGATGGTGAAACCAATATTATCATTACCGGTGAAAATGACTGTCAAGGGAAGATAGAGGACAACTTCTTTGTGGAGGATTCCATTTCCGTTTTCCCAACGGTGGTATCGGATACATTTAACGTGATTAGCGCATCCGGGGATATAGAGCTTGTTATCTATGGTCTAAGTGGTGCGGTAGTCCAACCTATGGAATCCCTTGAGTTCTCCAATCGAGAGGCAAAAGTAGATGTTAGTTTATTACCTTCAGGACTGTACCTGGTCAATCTAGTGGAAGGTAAAAATGTGAAAACCGTTAAAATCATTAAGCGATGAAAAAGTTTTTTAAAATAAAAGTTATATCATTGATTTTTTCGATGCTGATTTTATTGGTTTCCTGCAGTGACGGTGGTGGGAGCGACGATGGCCCGGAACCGCCTCCAGCCCAAATCGAAACGCTTCCAGTAAAGGCTATTGGCACGCTACCGACCAATGGAGAGACTTGCTCCGATTATGAGGAAGTGGTTGGTGATGAATTCAAGGTATTGGTGCTGTTCAATTGGGATGCCGCGCAGTTTGCCGAGAGCTATCTGCTCACCATTTTAGAAGGGAATTCACAGGTTTTCAATAATTCGTTCACTACTTTAAGTACAAGTGTTGAGCTTGATAGGGGGAAGACCTATACCTGGTCAGTGACATCAATAAATGAAGATGGACAAACCAATGGAGACAGTTATTCTTTTACTACCCCAGGGGTTCCCACCGGAAATTTTGTCCCCTACACTGCCGAGATAACAGTAATGTTTGATGAAGCTAGCTCGGAAATGACCGTTTCCTGGGTTGGAAGTGATGAAGATGGTGACCCTTTAACGTATGATGTCAAAGTCTTTGAAGAGGGTATGTCAATTTTTGAATCACTTGATTTGGCCGTCTCTGAAATTGGCCCTTTATCTTTTAAATTCAATACCGATTATGGGGTTGAGGTGATATCCAGGGATGACTCTGGTAGTTTTTCAATCTCCACACTGGAAGTATCTTCACCAAACTAAAGTGTACTATAACATATGCCAATGGCCTGTTTGGGGTTCGATCCCCATCTTCGGTACTGATATGACTTTTAATCAATTGATAAAAGGGTATTATCAATTTTACAGTGATGTGGCTCTTGAACTCTTGGATTGGAATCAGACATGTTACAATGGTTACGGTAAACATGTATGCAATATACCGTTAAGACTATTATTCTTTTACCAATCTTGAATACTTCTCAAATAATTTTACCTCAATTATAATTCGATTCGTTCCCTGATGAATCTCTCTATGGCAATTCGGACAAAGAGCAACGGTGTTTTCAGTGCGATTGCTAATGGTTTTATATGATGCACCTCAAGAAAGTGTCTGCCGTCATCTGTTTTGAAAGTAGCTTTTTTTCACAAGCCTCACAAAATCCTTTTTTATTATATAAAATCCGAGTTTTAACATATGGATCTCTTTGAATATAGTTCGTTGTGAATTGGACAGTCAAGGTCTTCTTATTGCCTTTAGGTTTTTCTACCGGGCCGGACTTCAAAATTGATTTTACTTGATTTTCAAATTTTTGTGTTTCAAAATTGACGTTCGGATTATAGATTTCTTCAGAAGAACTATTGGTAATCCATTTCTTCCATTCATCTGGAGCTTTTAATTCAGGTTTGAGTCATCAAATGGAAGCCTTCTACGATGAGAAATCCAATCCCAATCAAACAAATCATTTTCTAGTTCAATAAGATTTAAATGAAATAAGAAATTCTCAAAATAATCCTCCATTAACAGCTCGTTGCTCTACCTTTTCAAATTTTGATAAATATCCAACACTAATAAATCGTCTATATCCTTTTTGATTATACCCAATATCGCAATGCTTGAATATCACTAGAGGTGGGACTAACCTTCTTAATAATGGGTCATTTGACAAGAAAAATTTGGTCATCGAAAGCATTTTATGGTTTCCAATCTCCGGAATCCCTAGTAAGCGTATTGAAGGGTCTACACCTGGTGTTTCGTTGGCTCCATAATAAAATACTTTTCTATTGGCAACATCAATTATGTCATCCCAAGGTTTGACTTCTTTATTTTTTATTAATGGATTAGATGAAAAATTAAGGTATGAGAATTATCTTTTGGTCCCTTATTGCAAAAAAGGGATCCTTATTAGCCCATTTATGGGCTACGGCCATTCGAATGATTTTCTTGAAATTGTTGATGTACTTTAAAGCGGAATTATGGTTACATTTTTTTAACTGTATTCAAAAAGAATTCAAAACCTTTTATGAATTTTAAATCAACATCCCTGACGGGAATATCCGATTTACCTGATTCGGTTTTGATAAATTCGGCAACGTGGTTTCTTGTGATGTTATATCGCTTGTAAGTTCCTAGTGCAAATTCAATATCAATCAGCTTCTTCATTTCTTGGTTATGCTCATCAAAGAGTTCCAAGAGCATTTTAAATTTTGCACCTTTCTCCAAACACAATTTTTTTACATCTGATAAGGTGAAGGTATGTTGTCCTATACAAGTTGACGGTGGATTCTATTTCTAACAGTAGTAACCGTTGCACAAGCCATTGAAAAGCAAAAAAACGGATTCATAT
>CETR01054898.1_pt1 | contig 10571 bp, 10 predicted proteins | sample 531281 | NCBI WGS metagenome assembly CETR01 (sample SAMEA2622568, study PRJEB7988) | marine metagenome | biome: marine biome (ENVO:00000447); feature: mesopelagic zone (ENVO:00000213); material: "saline water (ENVO:00002010), including plankton (ENVO:xxxxxxxx)" | depth 696 m
GCATATAATTTGTTATATGCTTGACTAACCTGTTTGGTTCGAAAAAAAGTTGCAAATAAAAATAAGCCGTTAATCCCGAAAAGTCCTATCGCTGCTGCATCCCACAAAATATATCTTTGTTTCTCAGTAAAGTTCATCGTTCAATCACACAAGCAGGAACCTCAATTAACTGTACCCTATGGCCGGTTTTTTCCAAAAAACGTTCCATACTTTCACGTGGAATGACCAACGTGGAGGTGTTTACCAAAGGATGACAAAGAATCGCAGTGTCTTCCCAAATTTCTCTGTCAATAAAAACTTCTACATTATTTTCTGTGTCATTGACCAAAGCCAGCAAACTCACTGAACCTGGTTCAATTCCCAAATGAGTTTTCAAACGTTCAGGTGATCCAAAGCTTAAACGGGAAGAATCCAGTGCCGAAGAAAGAGCCTTAAGGTCCACCTGCTTGTCTTGTGGAACGGTGACTAAGAAATTCCTTGATCCTTTCTTATCTCTCAAAAAAATATTTTTCGTTGCTGCGCCAGCTAGTTTGGGAGAAAGCAATTTTGCCTCCTTAACTGTAAAAACAGCAGGGTGATCGTGACGTTCGTAAGAAATGTTTTTGGAATCAAGAAACTCGTAAATGTCTATCACAGTCACAGTTTGTAAATAGATTATACAGATTCTGCCTGCCAGACCACTTCAACTTCCACATGATCCAAAATACCTTGGATAGGTACTGATGGTTTGCGGATACGGACAACTACGATGTCTACAGAATAGCGTTCTCGCATTTCTTCGATAATCCTGTTGCCGAGGGTCTCAATCAAATTGAAACTTTTCTCTGCACAGACTTGACTGATGATATTGTGTGCATTCACATAAGAAATAGTAGAACGTTCTTCATCTTTCCATGGATCAGCAGGATTTTTCAGACGGTACTCCAAGTCTATTTCAAAGCGTTGGCCAAGAGTTTTTTCCTCCGGATGCACGCCGTGAAATCCGTAAACCTCGATGTTGCAGAGGCGGATTGTATAAGTTTGTTTACTGTTCATTATTTGCAGCTGAAAAACGTAGTTATTTGTCTGTTAAAATACGCAGCTTTTAAATCAAGACAATCCGGTTATGTGTCCATCCGGATCAATGTTAATACGCTGCACTGCTGATTCTCTGGGCATTCCTGGCATCAGCATCATTTTTCCGGTGAGTGCCACAATGAATCCTGCACCATTTGAAACCTTCACTTCACGAACCTGAAGGCGCCACCCACGCGGAGCATTGCGTTTTTTAGGATCATCTGAAAGAGAAGCCTGTGTTTTTGCCATGCAAATCGGCCATCCGTCTAACCCATTTTCTTCCAAACGACGAATTGAAGATTCTGCTTCTTCTGTGAAATCCACACCGTCTGCCCGGTATATTTCACGGGCGACAGTTTCTATTTTGCTCTTAATTGGATCACTGTCTTCATAGTAATAATTCGGTGTTCCTGGAGCTTCGTCTACAACACGCTTAATTTTATTAGCCAAATCCAAACCGCCTTTGCCTCCTCGTGCGACTACTTCGCTCAAAGAACTTTCGACTCCAATCCCCTCGCAAAACCGACGTACAATGTCCAATTCTGCCGGAGTGTCTGTTGGAAAACGGTTAATGGCCACAACCACAGGCAGTCCATATTTCTGAACATTTTCTGCATGAGTCTTTAGATTCTCACAACCTGTTTTCAAGGCCTCAAGATTTTCAGTTTTGAGGTCATCTTTTTCAACACCACCGTGATATTTCAGGGCTCTTATTGTTGCCACCAATACTGCTGCATTGGGATTCAAACCAGCCTGACGACACTTGATATTAACAAACTTTTCTGCTCCTAAATCCGCTGCAAAGCCTGCTTCAGTTATCACGTACGGAGCTAATTTCAAAGCAAGCCGAGTAGCCCGTACGCTGTTTGAACCATGTGCAATATTTCCGAATGGACCACAGTGCACAAAGACTGGTGTGTGCTCACATGTCTGTACAAGGTTCGGCTTTAATGCGTCTTTCAGGATTACACACAAAGAACCAATACAATTTAATTCACGAGCAAAAACAGGCTTTCCGGAAGTGTTGTATGCTACAACAATACGGCCAAGTCGTCCGCGTAAATCTTCCATGTCCTGTGCCAATGCCATGATCGTCATTACTTCTGAAGCAGCTACAATATCAAAACCTGTTTCGTGTGGAAAACCATCGAATTTTGATCCGAGTCCTACTTCAGCATTGCGGAGTTGTCTGTCACATAAATCAATTGTTCGCTTCCAGGTCACTTTTTCATGATCAATCTCTAATGGATTGTCAAAGTGCATTGAGTTATCAAGAACTGCAGACAACAAATTATGAGCAGCAGCAATTGCATGTAGATCACCGGTGAAGTGTATGTTGATGTCTTCCATAGGCAACACTTGGGAATAACCTCCTCCTGCAGCACCGCCTTTTATACCAAATGTCGGCCCCATGCTTGGTTCACGCAAGGCTAGTGCATGCTTGATCCCAAGTATGCCGAAAGATTGTGCCAATCCGATGGAAGTGCAAGTTTTGCCTTCGCCTGCGGGCGTAGGTGTGATTGCAGTAACAAGAATTAGCTTGCCATCCGGACGGTTTTTTACGCTTTCCCAGACATTGTCTTCTATTTTTGCTTTGTATTTACCGTATTGTTCCAGATCATCTGCATCAACCCCAAGCATTGGAGCGATTTCAAGAATCGGTTTCATCGCTGCATTTTGCGAAATTTCAATATCAGAAGGAATGCTGGGCATTTTAGGGTAAAGAGTTTCTAATTCAGTTTGGTCTGTTTTCATGGATTATTTATATTAAAGTTAAATTAAACTTCTGGCTATATTCAACAGAATGAAGAATGATCAGTGTTGATGAATAGGCATTTTTTTACCTATAGCAACCGTGACAATAACCAGTATTGCAAAGACAATTGTCTGTAAATTAATAGTTTCATTTATCAAAAATGCAGATGCAACTAGAGTGACTATAGGTTGTAATAATTGTGTCTGACTGACACGGGCGACTCCTCCTAAAGCCAGCCCTTTGTTCCAGAAGAAAAAACCAAATAACTGACTGACTAAAGCCAAGTACAAAAAACTTAGAAGTACATTCAGGGGCAGACTACCAACTGCTTCTTGTGGTGCCTCCAGCCAGGCTGGAACAATAATAAAAGGGAATGATATTACCAAGGCCCAACAAATTACCTGCCAGCCACCTATTTCTTTTGAGAGCTTTCCTCCTAGAGCATAACCAGTTGCAGCACTCACGATTGCACCCAGTAAAAAAAAATCACCGGTTTGGAACTCACCTACCCCTTGTAAAAGTGAATAAGCAATGACGACGGCACTGCCGACAATTCCACAAATCCAGAAAGCGACAGATGGTTTCTCATTGGAAACCACAGCACCGACGATGGCTGTTGCTAAGGGCAAAACACCCAACACGACTCCTCCATGGGATGCTGGAACTGTTTGCATAGCCCATGCAGACAAAATAGGAAAGCCGACAACCACTCCCGATGCGACCACCAAAAGCTGGTAAAATTGGTTTTTACTGGGTCTGGTCTGTTTTGTAGCTATCAGCAAAAATGCAGCCACAAACGACGCTATGACAGCACGTCCCAAACCGATGAAAACAGGCTCAAAGTAGGGAATAATGAAACGTGTAGCCGGTAAAGTTAAACCAAATGAGACCACACCCACAAGTCCTAAGAACATTCCTTTGGATTCATCACTCATTCTTAGAGTTATTTTTATTATTCAACATTCGGGAACATTGACTGCGAGACCGCCCAAGGAAGTTTCCTTGTAGAGGTGTGACATTTCTTTGCCGGTTTTGTACATTGTGGCAATCACCTTGTCAAGAGAAATAATATGGTTACCATCACCACGTCTTGCCAATCGGGCAGCATTTAGGGCTTTTATTGCTCCCATCGTGTTGCGTTCAATACAAGGGATTTGAACCAGACCGCCGACAGGATCACAAGTTAGGCCTAAATTATGTTCCATGCCAATTTCGGCGGCATTAGTGATTTGTCTTGGTGTGCAATCCATCACTGCAGCTAGTCCTGCTGCAGCCATAGAACAAGCAACTCCAATTTCACCCTGGCACCCTACTTCGGCTGCAGAAATTGAAGCCCCCTCTTTGAATAAGATACCAATTGCCGCGCTGGTAAGTAAAAAAGTGATAATTTTGTCTTCGTTAAAATCCTTGCGAAAACGTTGGCAATAGTGCATCACGGCAGGAATTACTCCACCACCACCATTTGTCGGGGCAGTCACAATGCGTCCCCCGGCAGCGTTCTCCTCATTGACTGCCATGGCAAATAAACTTAACCAATCTATCAGTTCTACAGGTGAAGGTTCCTGATTCCTTTTTAACTCTTTGTACAATCCTGGAGCACGCCTGCGAACATTAAGGCCTCCAGGCAAGTGGGTTTCTGTTGAGGACATTCCTCGCTGTGTGCATTCCTGCATTACACCCCAAATCTCGAGCAAACCTTCCCAAATATCAGATTCTGAACGCCATGTTTGTTCATTGATCCACATCAATTCGCGGCATGTCATTCCGGTTTTTGCGCAGAGCTCTAGGAGTTCTTCACCTGTGTGAAAAGGAAATGGTACCTGCGGACCATCGATTTCAGTTGTATTTTGGATCTCTTCTGCATTCAGCACAAATCCCCCACCTATGGAATAGAAATCTTCTCCTCGTAATTTTATGCCGTCTGCATCAAAAACACTGAATCGCATACCATTTGAGTGGTGTGGTAATAAATCGTCATTAAAAAATACCAATGATTTCTTTTCGTCAAAAGGAACAATGTGTTCATTCAAAAGGTTTAATTTCTTGCTGTTACGGATTCCCTCCAACCTTGCAGGAATTAGTTCAGGATCAACTGAAGCTGGTTCTTCACCTTCTAAACCCAGTAAAATTGCGTTATTTGTACCATGACCCGTTCCTGTTAATGCGAGTGATCCAAACAACTCTGTTTTAAGCGAAGCAATTTGTGTCAGTGGAAAATGCTCGATGCAATTGAACAGAAATCGTTTTGCGGCAAACATCGGCCCAACCGTGTGTGAACTTGACGGTCCTATTCCAACTTTAAATAAATCAAAGACGCTGATACTCATTTTGCTCACTTCTTTAATAAATAAACTATGCTCGACGACTTCGGCGGCGGCTTCGTTCGCGTTGTTCTCCGCCTTCTCCTTCAGGTGAGTGTACCCGAAACTTTTTAATCCAGTTGGTACAATTAGAATCATTACCCATCATGATGTCCGCACCCATTACGGCTTGCAGTACAGGATTGTGGAGCGGATTTGTAATCGCGGAGGTCAGTCCGGAGGCAATTGCCATTGTTAAGAATGCGGCATTCACTCCGTTACGATTCGGTAAACCAAAACTCACATTCGACGAGCCGCAAGTGGTGTTGACTTTCAGCTCTTCCTGGAGTCTTCTTACCAAACTCATTACCTGTTTTCCAGCAGAATTAACTGCCCCAATCGGCATAACCAATGGATCAACCACAATATCAGAATACGGTATACCGTAATCTGCCGCTCGTTCAATAATTTTTTTCGCTACTGCAAAACGCACGTCAGGGTCTTCGGAAATTCCGGTCTCATCGTTTGAAATTGCTATAACTGCACAACCGTATTTTTTGACTAGCGGTAGAACTACATCAAGCCTTTCATCTTCTCCTGTGACAGAATTCAATAAAGCTTTACCCTGATAAACTTCTAGTCCTGCTTCCAAGGCCGCTACAATCGAAGAGTCAATTGAAAGAGGTACGTCCGTTAGTGACTGAACAAGTTTAATTGTTTCAGCTAGAATTCTGGGTTCATCTGCCAGAGGAATTCCAGCATTTACGTCAAGCATTTGTGCTCCAGCAGCAACTTGTGCTAACGTGTCCTGTTCCACACGGCTGAAGTCACCCTCTGCCATTTCCTTGGACAATAATTTACGTCCGGTCGGATTGATGCGCTCCCCAATCATCACGAACGGACGGTCAAGGCCGATTACGACTTCTTTGCTGTTAGAACTAATTATAGTATCAGTCATTTTCTTTGTTTTAATATTTCAAATTTCAGGCTTAACGTTTTGTCCACAAATGTCGCCAAGGAACGTACATTATTTTCGTAGTGTTGCTGGTGTTCTTAGCGGCTAAAGAAGGATCCGGGTTTCATGTTATTCCTGTTCCCTGTCTTCTGAATCCAGAATTCTTTCTATGCCTTTATTTTTTACCAGTACTTGCAAGGCATCGTCAGAATAATGAGCCTCCAATTCTCTGGCAGTCGAATCCGCAATAGTTTGCGCGTCACCTTGACATGGTTCAATTTGGCGGCGCCAGTCGTCAAGGTACTCCTTGCTTCCCTGCCTGCCGGCACGCATTGCTGCCTTGTCGATGGCTTTCATAAAACGCTCAGTCAGTTTTGCTCTGACAGAAATTCGTCCTTCTCTGACAATAACCTGGGAAGGAATGTCTCGCCAAAAAATGATAGTTCGTTTTGCCATTTTTTATCCTGTTGCCGACAAAACGGACAAAGCTGGTTCCAGTTCTCCATACCCAGTGAAACGGTACTCGTATTTAAGTCCAAGTCGTTCTGCAAATTCCTGCGCCTGCGCTTGCAGTTCATGATTTTTAGTTTGCGCCAGATAGACCAGTTTCCGGTAATTCCCAAAGTAAATTTGCAAGAGTTGGGGATGACTGTCAATTTTCATGCCCTGCCAAATCAGTTTTTCAAAACTTTTTACTAAAAAATCAGTGAGAAAGTAACTGCCGATTTCTTCTTGAACAATTTTCTCAAAGGTTTTGCTTCCTGAATAAAACTCATAGCAGTGTGCACCCGGTAAGCGTTGAGCTCCGAATTCTTCCAACATCGCATCCAGTTGACCTCCAGTTCCACAATCTGCGTAACCGACAAAGATTCGAGAAAACATTTTATGGGCATTTTGCAAGTTTTTCCGTAACTGCTCTAATATTTTAGCCTGTTCATTGTGCAATTTTGCAGGCAAGTAACGGGTTTTCAAATGCGCCCAGCCGTTTGCGCGTATCAGCATGGTGATTTCTTTGGCTAATGCACCGCAGGCAATGACCAATATTTTCTCGGACGGTTCCTGTCTATCGGCCCACTTATCAGTATGTGTTGCTTGCCTTTTTGCTTTGGTAAACCGATACTTCCGTCCGTTGTTTTGTCTTTTTTTCACACGTTTCATTTAGTACTTTAGTAGTGAAAAATTATTATGCCGCAGCTTTTGAAACTTTTCCTCCGCGTCGCTGCTCAACCATCATCTTGGCCGTCTCGACTGCCACCGCTGCGTCCCTGCAATATGCATCGGCCCCAATAGCTTTACTAAACTCCTCGTTTAAAGGAGCACCACCGACCAGTACAATCAAATCGTCTCTAATCCCGATGTTATCCAGTTCTTCGATAACAACTTTCATGTAAGGCATTGTCGTAGTCAACAACGCTGACATACCCAAAATGTTGGGTTTGTGTTCTTCGATAGCCTCCAAATAATTTTCAACCGGATTATTGATGCCGATGTCAATAACCTCAAAACCTGCACCTTCCCACATCATGCCCACCAGGTTTTTACCGATATCGTGAATGTCGCCTTTGACCGTGCCGATGACGGCTTTTCCTACCGGAGGTACACCAGTTTCGGCCAGCAGTGGACGTAAAATTGCCATTCCACCCTTCATAGAATTTGCGGAAAGCAAGACTTCCGGAACAAACAAAATTCCATCCCTGAAATCAATCCCCACAATCCGCATACCTTCAACAAGCGCGTCACTGAGAACTTTATCCGGATCCCAGCCCCGCTCCAATAAAATATTGGTGCCTTCTTCTATCTCCTCTTTGAGTCCATCGTAAAGATCATCGTGCATTTGCAGAACGAGATCTTCATCCGAAAGAGATGATAAATCCAATTCTTCATCTTCTTCTATCAAATCATTTTGTTCTTCAGTCATATTGCTTCCATGAGGTTTGTTAGTAATTTAACTCAAGGCCACTTACAAATCTTTACACAAGCGCAAAGAATCATAGATTGCTGAGTGAACATTCCGGCTGGCGACCGCATCTCCCACCCGAAATAATTGAAATTTTCCGTCTGGATTGTTGACTATATTTTGCGTCTTTCCGGAAACCAACGCTTCCAAATCAATTTCACCGCCGTTGCTCGATTGATCCCGCAATTCTAAATAAAGTTCATCCAACGGCAAAGTCCCGTGTTCCACAACGATTTGCTCCGTTGTCCGCTCCACGTTTGAGTGAGTATATTCGTTGTACAGCACGGCAATCAATCCAGAAGCATTGCGGCGCACGTCGATTAAACGATGATCGAGTGTAATCGTAACATCGTTTTTGTGGAGCGCACGCAAATACGCCGGATAATTCGTGCCGCCCACATCCGGCGCGATTATGCGTTCCGGAGTCACGTATTCGAGTTTTATTTCCGGATTTGCCAAAAATTCAGCACAAGAAATTCCAGGATGCTGCCCGTTGTCGTCAAAGAGCAAAATGTCTTTTTTCGGCTTTATGCTTCCTGCCAAAATGTCCCAACTCGGAACAACCAAATCTGAGCCCTCCTGCAAAAATTCCGTATTTGGCAAACCTCCGGTAGCCACAATCACCACCTCCGGAGTCTCGGCCAAAATGTCTGGAACTTCGGCGTGACAATTGAAACGCAACTCCACGTACAACCGTTGTACTTCGGCAAAAAGCCAATCCACAATTCCGATAGTTTCCCGCCGTCGCTCGACTTTTGCAGCCAAAAGGAGTTGTCCGCCCGGACGGTCATTTGCTTCAAAAACAACCACCGAATGACCCCGTTCAGCACATACACGTGCCGCTTCCAATCCGGAAGGTCCAGCACCGATAATTGCTATTTTTCGTGTACTTCCTGAAGTTTTCGGCACAAGGTGCGGCATCGTTTTTTCGCGTCCGGTGGCAGGATTGTGAGCACAAAGTGCGTCGCCGTTTTCATACAAACGATCCAGACAATAGCCCATGCCGACGCAAGGCCGGATGCGTTCTTCTTCTCCGGATGCAATTTTTTTAACGATGTGCGGGTCAGCCATGTGCGCCCGTGTCATGCCGACCATATCCAGCAAATTTTCCCTCAAAGCATGACGGGCCGTTGCAACTTCGTTGATGCGGGCGGCATGAAAAACCGGCAAATCAAATTCACGTTTGATTGCCCCGGTAAACTCCAGATGCGGAGCCGCCACAGTTCCCATATTTGGGATAATGTGCGACAATCCTTCTTGCGTGTCAACATGGCCTTTGATGACGTTAATAAAATCGAGTGCGCCGGTGTTGACCAGCATCTCACCGATTTTAAGTCCTTCTTCGAGGCGTAAACCGTCCGGCAAATCTTCGTCAAAAACCATGCGGATTCCGACGATGTAATCGCTCCCGACCTGCTTGCGGATTTCCTCCATAATTTCTAGGGAAAACCGCGCCCGATTTTCCAAAATACCGCCGTAGTGGTCGGTGCGCAAATTTGTTCTAGGCGACCAAAAGGAATCCAACAAATGCCCGTAAGCCTCGATTTCCACACCGTCCAACCCACCTTGCTGACAGCGCCGTGCCGCTGCTCCGTAGGCTTTGACAATCCGGCGAATATCGCTTATTTCGGCAATTTTTGGGAAGCCGCGATGCGCCGGTTCCCGCACACAAGAAGGCGCGACAATCGGTAACCAATCCCCTGCGTTTGAAATGCTTCTGCGCCCCATGTGTGTGATTTGACACATCAATGCTGCACCATGTTTATGAACGCCGTCCGCCATTTTTTGGAAATACGGAATAATCTCGTCATTTCCTGCATACAAATTTCCAAACACCGGGGGCGAATCCGGAGCCACCAGTGCTGAGCCTCCGAACATGGTCAAGGCGATTTCGCCTTTGGCTTTTTCCTCGTGATAAAGTCGGTAGCGTTCTTTGGGAAATCCGTCTTCGGAATAAGCCGGTTCGTGGCTCGTGCTAAGCACCCGATTTTTCAAGCGCAAATGTTTGAGCTGAAACGATTGCAATAATGGGTCAATTGTTTTCATTTATCTTAATAGTTTGCATCCGGGAATGATTCTTTCCTTTGCCGGATGAAAGCCAAAAGTGCTTCATCGACCGCCGGATCAATGGGCGGCATGTCGTAATCGTTGAGCATTTTTTTCCAAATCTGATTCGCACGTTGGGCAGTATCCAAACTGCCGTCGGCTTCCCATTGTTCAAAACTATTGTTGTCCGCGACACTGGAGCGGAAAAATGCGGTTTCAAAATTGGCCCGTGTGTGGTCGCAACCCAAAAAATGTTGACCGGGGCCGACTTCCCTAATGGCGGCCATTGCTTGTCCATTTTCGGAAAGATCGACTCCATTCAAAAAATCGTGGATCATTCCCGCTTGGTCTATGTCCATGATGAATTTTTCGTAGCCCATTGACAGTCCGCCTTCAAGCCAGCCTGAGGTATGGAGCATGAAATTCACTCCGGCTAACATGGCATGTTGCAGTGTGTTTGCCGCTTCATAAGCCGCTTGCGCATCGGGAATTTTTGCGCTA
>CETR01086889.1_pt1 | contig 10563 bp, 9 predicted proteins | sample 531281 | NCBI WGS metagenome assembly CETR01 (sample SAMEA2622568, study PRJEB7988) | marine metagenome | biome: marine biome (ENVO:00000447); feature: mesopelagic zone (ENVO:00000213); material: "saline water (ENVO:00002010), including plankton (ENVO:xxxxxxxx)" | depth 696 m
CCATCCACTCCAATGCTCTGGGTTTTACGAGATCACTTAAATTTAGTTGGAACCAAATACGGATGTGGAATCGCGCAATGCGGGGCTTGCACCATTCATTTGGATGGCACGGCGACCAGAGCTTGCATGCTAACCGTTTCTTCCGTAGGAAATTCCGAAATCACGACCATCGAAGGCTTATCTGAAGAAGGCGACCACCCTGTACAAAAAGCGTGGTTGGAAGTGGACGTGCCCCAATGTGGGTATTGCCAAGCAGGTCAAATTATGACAGCCTCTGCACTATTGGAGAAAAACCCAAACCCAACAGACGAAGAAATTGAAATGGCCATGAACGGCAACATCTGCCGTTGTGGAACGTACACAAGAATCAAAAAAGCCGTGAAATTGGCGGCTAAATCATAACCCATAAAACTAGTATCATGACACTTGTAAAGACAAAAATAGGACGACGTGCCTTTATTCGGAATACAGGCTTGGCTAGTGGTGGACTTGTTATCGGGTTTAGCTGGTTGGCTTCATGTAAAATGACCCCGGAGCAGGTAAACAGCCTGCCCAAGGAGTGGTTTGAACTAAACGGTTTCCTTAAAGTAGGGGACAATGGTATGGTGACCATCATGTCACCCAATCCCGAAATAGGACAGAACGTAAAAACATCCATGCCCATGATCGTGGCCGAAGAGCTCGACGTGGCTTGGAAAAATGTGATGGTGGAGCAGGCTCCACTCAACACGGATATATTTACGCGCCAATTGGCGGGTGGTAGCCAGTCTATCCGACAAGGATGGGAAAGTCTACGAATGGCGGGAGCCACGGCCAGACATATGTTAAAAGATGCCGCAGCCCAAGCTTGGGGCGTTCCTGCAGATGAAATTACCACTAAAGACGGGGTTCTGACCCACGAAGCAAGTGGAAATTCCGCAGGTTATGGAGAAATGGCCTCTGCCGCTACCAGTATTGAAGTGCCTGAAGAGGTACAGTTAAAGGACAATGGTAACTTTTCCATTATCGGTACGGACAAGAAGAACGTGGATGGTAAGGAAATAGTGACAGGAAAACCATTATTTGGTCTGGATGTCTATAAAGAAGGCATGCTAACGGCCATGATTGTACATCCACCGGCTTTTGGAATGAAATACAAAGGAATGAACGCGGATGCGGTTAAATCCATGCCAGGTATCAAGGATGTGTTCCATTTTGAAGTATATCCCGAAGGTATCGAGAAACAATGGTCCGATCAAGGGGGTATTCCCGAGCTTGTAGCTATTGTCGGGAATAGTACTTGGGAATGCATGCAGGCAAAAAAATCACTTGAGGTTGAGTGGGAACAAGATTCCACCGCCGAAAGTACATCATACCACGAAGAGGCATTAGCGGAACTGTTGGAAACTCCATCGGAAACCCCTGCAAGAAAAGATGGTGATGTAGATGCAGCTTTTGCGAAAGCCGCAAAAATTGTGGAAAGTACGTATTCAGCGCCCTATCTGGCACACAATACCATGGAGCCCATGAACTTTTTCGCGCATGTAACGCCCGAAAAAGCAGAATTGCTGGGGCCTATACAAACACCGGAATTTGCCGAAAAAACTGTAGCGGCCCGATTGGGTATGCCATTGGAAAAAATAGACATTATGATGACCCGTATGGGAGGTGGTTTCGGTCGCCGACTTTATGGACCATTTGTAATAGAAGCAGCAGTGATTTCCCAAAAAATGAATGCACCCATCAAACTGGTGTATTCTAGGGAAGATGACATGACACAAGGTACATACCGACCCTCATACAAAGTAAAATACAAAGCAGGATTGGATGAAAACGGTAACCTGATCGCTTGGCATGTAAGAGGTGCGGGTACCAATGATGATTTGATTTTTGAAAACCGTTTCCCAGCAGGAGCCGTGGACAATTATTTGGCAGAAAAGCATAGCTTACAAACCAATGTGACCACGGGAGCATGGAGAGCCCCGAGATCTAATTTTGTCGCGGGAGCAGAGCAGGCTTTTATGGATGAGGTGGCGGAAGCTGCAGGAAAGGACCCATTGGAATTCCGTTTAGAGCTTTTTGATAGAGCTATCAACAACCCAGTAGGTGACCCAGAGCAGAACGATTACGACCCGGAACGTTATGCGGGAGTGCTTAAATTGGTCAAAGAAAAGGCCAATTGGGGTGCGGAAACCGGCAAGGCACGGGGCGTAGCTGCGTACTACTGTCATAACTCCTACGTGGCCCAAGTAATTGAATTGGAAGATGGTGGCGATATGCCAAGAGTGGATAACATCATCTGTGCGGTGGATTGCGGGATTGTCATCAACCCATTAGCCGCCAAAAACCAGATAGAAGGAGGTATGATTGATGGCATTGGTCACTCCACTTATAGTGCCATGTCTTTTGAAGATGGTAAGCCACAACAATCCAATTTTGATACCTATCGTCTCATCCGTCATTCCGAAGCACCAAAAAACATTGAAGTGCACTTTGTGGATAATGGCATAGATCCAACAGGTTTGGGAGAACCTTCTTTACCACCTGCCATTGCAGCATTGTCCAATGCATTGTACAAGGCAACAGGAAGACGTTTTTACAAACAACCTTTCATTAATGATAAGCCACCATTGGTAGGCTGATCATGATGGATTAAAATATGAAAATTTGAACTGGTCAGTAGCTGTTTTTTACTGGCCAGTTTTTATTGGGGTATATTGTTTTTTTTGATTTTTGAAGATAATAAACTGATAATCAAAAAGTTATTTTAAATAAAATTTTTTGTAAAAAAAGTTGCAGTATTGGATTTTTATTTATGTTTGCCCCATAAATGAGTCCATCCAATTAGGACGCATTGCCTACAAGCTTTGAAGACTTTTTTCATGTTCGGGCTTTTGGGGATAAGAAAGTCTACCCAAAAAGCCGTCTTAAGATTAAGACACCGAATATACGGGCTGACTTTCGAAGAACTACATCATTTTAACCGTGATTTTTCACGGACTCCTTACTTTGTACCTTATACCGTATTCGAATTTCGTATCTGATAGATTTTGATTTTCAAACGTCTATTTATCTTATTATTTTACAATACAATTACGAAATTCAAATGAAAACAAAATACATCGATTTAATCGAGCAGACCTATGATTTTCCCCAAGAGGAATTTCAATTAAATGATAACAAGCTTCAGTTCCATGGCATAGACCTTAATGATTTGGTGCAACGCTACGGTACCCCCTTAAAGTTTACCTATTTGCCCAAAATATCTGATAACATTCAGAGGGCGAAAGGCTGGTTCAACTCTGCTATTGAGAAACACAAATACGCTGGGAAATACCACTATTGTTACTGTACCAAAAGCTCTCATTTTGAGCATGTACTGAACGAGGCATTGAAGAATGATATCCATATCGAAACCTCTTCGGCTTTTGATATCAATATTGTGGAGCATTTAAAGAATGCAGGTAAGATCACAAAAGACACCTATGTCATTTGCAATGGCTTTAAACGCGACCAATACATTCAAAACATAGCTGGATTGATCAATGGCGGGCATCGCAATTGCATCCCTATTATCGATAATTATGAGGAAATTAACCTGTTGGGCGAAGCGATTGAGGGCAAATTCCAAATTGGAATCCGAATTGCTTCCGAAGAAGAACCCAAATTTGAGTTTTATACCTCTAGATTGGGTATTGGGTACAAAAACATTGTTCCGTTTTACAATCAGTCCATAAAACCCAACACCCAAGTACAGTTGAAGATGCTTCATTTCTTCATCAATACAGGAATTAGGGATACGGCCTACTATTGGAACGAGCTTTTGAAGTGTTTAAAAGTGTACATCAACCTCAAAAAGGTATGTCCAACCTTGGATAGCCTTAACATTGGAGGCGGTTTCCCTATTAAAAACTCCTTGGCCTTTGAGTATGATTACGAGTACATGGTGGACGAGATCATTCATCAAATAGGTCAGGCATGCGACGAAGCTGGTGTGGCAGTACCCAATATCTTTACAGAATTCGGAAGCTTCACAGTAGGGGAAAGTGGAGGAAACATCTACGAAGTGCTGTATCAAAAACAACAGAACGACCGTGAAAAGTGGAATATGATCAACTCATCTTTCATTACCACTATGCCAGATTCTTGGGCCATTAGCAAGCGATTCATCATGTTGGCCATCAACCGATGGAACGATGAGTACGAACGCGTTTTACTGGGCGGGCTTACCTGTGATAGCGATGATTATTACAATTCGGAGCAGCACATGAACGCCATTTATTTGCCCAAATATCGAAAGGACAAGCCTTTGTACATTGGATTCTTCAATACGGGAGCTTACCAGGAAACCATTGGTGGTTTTGGTGGATTGCAGCATTGTTTAATTCCCAATCCCCAACATATTCTTATTGATAAGGATGAGAAGGGGAATGTCAAAACGCGTGTTTTTGCCGAGCAGCAAACCGCTGGAGAGTTTCTTTCCATACTCGGCTATGCCAACAAAAAATCTGCCGATGTTTTGGTGGAGGCCAACGATTTGCCCGTACCTAGCAATAACTGAAAAAGAAAGTATTTAAAAAAATGAAAACCGAAAGAACATACGCTGGTATTCCAAAGGAATACGGCTCGCCCGAAAAGGCAAAAGTGGTATTGTTGCCAGTTCCTTATGATGGTACCAGTACTTGGGGAAAAGGAGCGGACAAAGGTCCGGAAGCCTTCTTGGAGGCCTCAGAAAATATGGAGGTCTATGATATTGAAACCGATAGTGAAGTCTATAAGCAGGGAGTGTATTTGGCAGAGACACTTGATGGCTTTGATACACCGGATGCTATGGTGGAATCGGTTCACAAGGCCGTGAAAGAATACATCAACCGAAACAAGTTGGTGACCATGGTCGGTGGGGAACATTCCATTTCCATTGGTGCCATTAGAGCTTTTAACGAGTGTTTTGAAGACCTTACCGTGCTTCAAATTGATGCACATGCCGATTTGCGCAAGGAATATGAAGGTACTAAATACAATCATGCCTGTGCATTGTACGAGGCCAACGAGACCACCAACTTGGTTCAAGTGGGCATTCGCAGTATGGATTATACCGAAACATTGGTAATGGACAAGGATCAAGTATTTTTTGCCCATGAGATGATATCCGATGATTTTTGGATGGATTCCGCCTTGGATTTGATGACGGACAATGTTTACATCACTTTTGATTTGGATGCTTTTGACCCTTCTATTTTGCCATCAACGGGAACACCAGAGCCAGGAGGTTTGTTCTGGTACGAGACCTTGGATTTTTTACGTAGGGTCTTTAAAGAAAAGAACGTTGTAGGGTTTGATATTGTGGAGCTATGTCCGAACGATATTGATAGGTCCTCCGATTTCTTGGCAGCAAAGCTCTACTACAAAATGTTGAGCTATAAATTTTCAGATAATAACGATTTCGTGGAATAAAGCTTGAAGTAAACACAGCTACTTCAAAAATTCCAAAAACATATTAATTACAATGAGTAACAAAGGAGAAATATCACAATTCATACAAAAATACTTTTTGCACTTTAACTCTGCGGCCCTAGTGGATGCCGCTAAAGGCTATGAAGACCAACTGAACAAAGGTTCTAAAATGTTGGTTTCCCTGGCCGGAGCGATGAGTACAGCCGAACTTGGAAAAATTTTCGCTGAAATCATCCGTACTGATAAGGTCCATATTGTTTCCTGCACAGGTGCCAACCTAGAGGAGGATCTAATGAACCTCGTGGCGCATTCGCACTACAAACGAGTGCCCAACTACCGGGATTTGACCCCAGAAGAAGAGTGGGACCTGTTGGAAAATGGATTAAACCGTGTTACGGACACCTGTATTCCAGAAGAAGAAGCTTTTAGAAGGTTGCAAAAACACATTTACGACATCTGGAAAGAAGCAGACGAAAAGGGAGAACGTTATTTTCCACATGAGTTTATGTACAAGCTATTGCTCTCCGGAGTATTGGAGCAGTACTATGAAATTGATATTAAAGACTCGTGGATGTACGCTGCGGCAAAGAAAAATCTGCCAATCGTAGTTCCAGGTTGGGAAGATAGCACCATGGGCAACATTTTTGCCAGCTATGTGATCAAAGGCGAACTAAAGGCCAGCACGGTAAAGTCAGGCATTGAATACATGACCTTTTTGGCAGATTGGTACGCTAAAAACTCGGAAAATGGTATTGGCTTTTTTCAGATTGGTGGAGGTATTGCCGGAGATTTTCCTATCTGCGTGGTACCGATGCTGTATCAAGATTTGGAGCAGACCGATACTCCGTTTTGGAGTTATTTCTGCCAAATCAGTGATTCCACCACCAGTTACGGTTCCTATTCGGGAGCGGTTCCCAACGAGAAGATCACTTGGGGCAAACTGGATATTGATACACCCAAATTCATTGTAGAGTCGGATGCGACCATTGTGGCGCCTTTGATTTTTGCCTACTTATTAGACATGTAACCATGAGAAAAGGACAAACCACAGTTTTAAAAAGAGTAATCGTAGATTACAAAAAGTTGGATAAGAACATGCTCAACCTTCTTGTGGAAAAATTCCCTGATGGTTACGATGATGATGATATTGTAACCTATAGGAATGCCGATAACGAAGTAGTCGAGTGTGTAGAGGTCAGGACAGAGGATACTGCTTATTTGGTTAAAGTAAGCAAGCGTCTTGTTATGGCCATGGAGGATTTTGATGACTCGGAAAACGACGATAGCGAAGACTCCGATTTGGATACTGGCGAGTTGGAAGGCTCCGAAGAAGAATAAACATCACCTAACCTTAACTAATGGAATCAAAGGCAATGGCCCTTCACTTGGCAACAAGCATTAATATACTTGCCTGTCGGAGAGCTTTGAACAAAGAATTGATTTATGGCGATAGGGATGAACTTTTTTATTCCGATGCATCACGTTACCTTTATATTTTCAGATACGGTGTTGTTTCCTTTTTTGGATATAGCGAAGCGGAGATAACGCAACTTTTAATGGAAATCAAACCATTTTGCGAAGAATGGAGGCAGTCGGATATTACCGAGACGATGGAAATGGAATTGGTGCCCGGTCGTGAAGAGTCGATGATCGATCAGGATAAGGTGATTTTGCCAAAATCCAATGTGGAGGGTATCCGATTGGCCTTATTGCATTTGTCGCAATCCGTAGCCTTGGATCATTTTGCAGGGCTATCGGAACAGGCGATGAAGGAAACCCGTCAGCACACCACCTATCTGGAATTGAATGGAAAGTTGGACATAGGAGGGAAGAAGTTGAAAAAACACATTGCAAAAGTGTTGAACATTAACAACCAAATTTCTGAAAACCTATATATTTTTGATTCCCATGAAGTAGTGTGGGAAGATTTGGAGCTCGACCGATTGGACAAAGGCCTTAAACAGATTTTTGATCTAAAGGAACGGTACCGAAATATAAAGGAACAAGGCAATGTGATCAAGGAAAACCTCAGTCTGTTCATGACTATTATGGACCATAGGGAGAGTAGTAGGCTCGAGTGGATCATTATTATTTTGATTTTGGTCGAGGTCTTGGACTTGTTCATTATGCGATTAATCAGTTAAATACATATTTGTTTTGAGCGATTTTAAAATATTGGGTAGCGAAGAATGGTGCCAATTTGATGATATGAGAATTCCGGCCATCAAGGCCAGAGTGGATTCCGGAGCAAAAACATCATCTATTCAAGCCAGTAAGATTAAAGTTTTTACCAAAGGGCTGGAAGAATGGGTGCGATTCGAGGTCAATCCCGTTCAAGACAATAGAAGCATATCCATTTTATGCCAGGCCAAACTGGTGGATGTACGCCATGTGAAGAGTTCGCAGGGTATTTCGGAAGAACGCCCCGTAATTAGGACCAATGTCAATATTAATGGCGAAATTTTTGAAATAGAACTGACGCTGGCCAATAGGGACACCATGGAATATCGTATGCTATTGGGCCGCGAGGCAATCAATGGTAGATATTTGGTAGATCCATCGCAAAGTTTCATCCAAGGCGATATCACAGATGATGAACTGGAAAAGAAATATCAGCCCTATACCACAGAGAAGAAGGGGTTAAGAATTGGTCTATTGGCCAGTAACCCGAATCTTTACAGTAACAAAAGAATCATTGAGGCTGGAGAAATGCGTGGTCACAAAGTGGTTTTCTTGAATGTGGAGCACGTTTACATGAAGCTGGATGCTGCTACACCTGAGATTAGATACCGAGGAGGAAACATTTTGGACAAGTTCGATGCGGTGATTCCTAGGATTAAACCAGCCGTTACTTTTTATGGTTGTGCATTGTTGCGTCAGTTTGATACGCTGGGTGTGTACTGCCTAAACTCCGCTGATTCCATAGGTCGATCTCGCGATAAACTATTTGCCTCTCAATTATTTTCTAAAAACGATATTCATATTCCTACTACAGGTTTTGCAAAATCCCCAATGGATACCAAGGATTTGATACGCATGGTGAGCGGTGCTCCGTTGATCATTAAGTTGCTCGAAAGTACACAGGGTAAAGGAGTGGTTCTTGCTGAAACGAACAAGGCCGCGGAGAGTGTGATCAATGCGTTTAAAAGTGTACAGACCAACATTTTGGTACAAGAGTTTATCAAAGAGGCCAATGGACACGATATCCGCTGTTTCGTGGTCAATGGTAAAGTAGTGGCTTCCATGCAAAGAACTGCCCAAAAAGGAGAGTTTAGGGCAAACATTCACCAAGGCGGTGCAGCTTCCAAAGTAAAAATCACACCTGAAGAGCGAAAATTAGCCATCAAATCAGCCAAAGTATTCAATTTGGATGTAGCAGGTGTGGATTTGATCCGCTCCAATAAGGGTCCTTTGCTTCTGGAAGTAAATTCCTCACCTGGATTGGAGGGTATTGAGAATACAACTGGAAAGGATATTGCCAACGTAATGATCGAGACCATCGAGAAAAAGCTGAAATACAAGCAGTAAACCCACAGGAGGTTTTCAAGTGGTTGAAATTCAGAATATTATACATTTTCACATATATTTTCCTACACGAGGCTCCAAAAACACGAATATAAATTGAAAACGGGCATCCGTAAACGGAGAAGCCCCATTGGTTAATTGTACCCCTTCAAAATCAAAAGACAATAGTATGTTTGTCTCAGTTAACAAAAGCATAACTACTTACGTTAAAAACCTTAAAATAAGATTGGGGTGATTATAAGGTACTTTGTGTTCTTTACCAAATATCTTATTTACAATTAAGGTTTACGTTGCTCCAAGGGGTTTTTGAGGTTGAGCCCCTTGGTTGTAACGGTTCTCTAAGATCAAATTATGTTCCCATAAATTTGACCTACTTTTTCGGAAAAGGGCCGTTTTTAACGGCTCTTTTTTATTTTGACCCTTTTCTCGCCGTCAATCATTCACAATTGTTCACATCTTTTAAGAAAACCAGAAATGTTGAGGGTGTAAGTTTTTGGACAAAAAACCTACTTTTGTAATGTAACATTTCAGTAGAAGATTTATGTCAGAACAAGTGGAAAGAATCAAAACATTGATTATTGGATCAGGACCTGCAGGCTATACTGCGGCCATTTATGCAGCAAGAGCAGATTTAAAACCAGTTTTATATACGGGAATGGAACCTGGCGGGCAGTTGACAACAACAACCGAAGTGGATAACTTCCCAGGGTATCCCGAAGGTATTGATGGACCGGCCATGATGATGCAATTGCAGCAACAAGCGGAACGATTTGGTACCGAAGTGCGCATAGGAATGGTAACCGCCGTGGAATTGAGCGATGAAGTAGGTGGAAAACACAAGGTAACTGTGGATGAGACAATTGAATTGGAAGCTGAAACCGTGATTATTTCTACAGGAGCTTCTGCCAAATATTTGAATATACCAAGTGAACAGCGTCTTAGAGGAGGCGGTGTGTCTGCCTGTGCTGTTTGTGATGGATTTTTCTACAAAGGTCAGGATGTGGCCATTGTTGGAGCAGGGGATACCGCTGCCGAAGAGGCATCATACCTAGCGAATATATGTAACAAGGTGACCATGTTGGTTCGTAAGGACTACATGAGAGCTTCAAAAGCGATGCAACATAGAGTGAATAGCATTGACAATATTGAGATCAAGTACAACACTGAAGTTGAAGAAGTACTGGGGGACCAAGTAGTAGAAGGTATACGGGCTGTGAACAACCAGACTGGGGAAAAAGAGGATATTCCCGTTACCGGATTGTTCATTGCGATTGGGCATAAACCCAATACCGATGTGTTTAAAGGACAGTTGGACATGGACGAAACAGGTTACATTATTACACAACCTAAGTCCACCAAAACAAACAAACCCGGTGTTTTTGCCAGTGGTGATGCCCAAGACAAAATTTACCGACAGGCAGTTACTGCTGCTGGAACGGGCTGTATGGCCGCTTTGGATGCAGAGCGCTATCTAGCTTCGGTTGAGAGTGAAGAAATGTTGGCTTCATAACCATAACAACCATGGAAAACAAAAAAGGCACTGAAATTTCAGTGCCTTTAGGACTATCTCATAAAGTGTGTAAATAGAAAATTAGCGGGGGCATG
>CETR01097491.1_pt1 | contig 10485 bp, 10 predicted proteins | sample 531281 | NCBI WGS metagenome assembly CETR01 (sample SAMEA2622568, study PRJEB7988) | marine metagenome | biome: marine biome (ENVO:00000447); feature: mesopelagic zone (ENVO:00000213); material: "saline water (ENVO:00002010), including plankton (ENVO:xxxxxxxx)" | depth 696 m
ACCCTGAACGTGTCCGCCAAGGGCATCAAGGTGATCGACGCGCGCGGCATCGAGTCGGTTGTGAAGGACCTCATCGCGAAGGGTGTGAAGCTCTAATGGCGAAGAAGGCTCAGGACGTTCGTCCGATCATCAAGCTGCGCTCGACCGCCGGCACGGGGTACACCTACGTGACGCGCAAGAACCGCCGCAACAACCCTGACCGCATCGTTCTCAAGAAGTACGACCCGGTCATCCGCAAGCACGTCGAATTCCGAGAGGAGCGCTGATCCATGGCTAAGAAGAGCAAGATCGCGCGCAACAAGCAGCGCCAGGAGGTCGTGGACCGCTACGCCGCCAAGCGCCTCGAGCTCAAGAAGCAGCTCGTGGACCCGAACGCGACCGACGAGCAGCGCGAAGCCGCTCGCGTCGGCCTGCAGAAGCTTCCCCGCAACGCGTCGCCGGTGCGTCTGCGCAGCCGTGACGCGATCGACGGTCGCCCCCGCGGCGTGCTGACCAAGTTCGGCATCTCGCGTGTGCGTTTCCGCGACATGGCCCACCGTGGCGAGCTGCCCGGTGTGACCAAGTCGAGCTGGTAAGCCAGCCCGCGAACAAGCACTGTCGAGCTGGTAAGCCAGCCCGCGAACAAGCACTGTCGAGCTGGTGAGCCAGCCCGCGAACGCAAGGCCCGGCATCCTCACGGATGTCGGGCCTTGCGCGTTCCTTCGCTCTGGCGTTCCCCCGCGAGAGGGGGGCGGACAGTCACGGGAGTCACACGCGTCACTTCCGTGACGCGACACGCCGCGAATCGGACGCCGATGCCCGCGAAATCCGCGGAATTCCGGGGTTCGTGGGTATATTCGAGGTCGGTCGGCAAGAGACCAGCCGAGAGCCACCTAGCTTTCGGTCCATGCACGAGGGCGGGGACTTCACCGCCTTGGAGGACAACCACAATGGCTGAAAAGTCCATCACCAAGACCGAGCTCGTCGCGAGCATCGCAAGCGCGACCGGTCAGAGCCAGGCCACCGTTTCGGGCGTCGTCGACGCGCTGTTCACCACTGTCGCCGAGGCCGTCGCCAAGGGCAGCAAGGTGTCGATCCCGGGCTGGGTCTCGTTCGAGCAGGTCGCCACCTCCGCTCGCACGGGCCGCAACCCGCAGACCGGTGAGGAGATCAAGATCCCCGCCGGCAAGCGCGTGAAGGTCTCGGCCGGCGCCAAGCTCAAGGCTGCCGCCAAGTAAGACCTATCGTCTTCACCTCGAAAGGGGAGCGTCCGTCCGCGGATGCTCCCCTTTCGCGCGCGTAGGCTGAGGGGATGGATTCCCGCCTGCTGCGGGCGATCGGCCCGGCGACGCTCGTGACGGTCGCCGTCGTCGTGATGGTGGCCTCCCTCGCGTACGGCGGCGGCGCCGCGCCGCTGGTGATCGCGGATGCCGGACCCGTGGTCCGCTGGGGTCTGCCGACCACGACGCTGATCTTCAACCTCGCGGCAGCCGGGCTGCTGGGATCACTGATCCTGGCCCTGTTCGCCCTGAAGGCCGGCGACAGGGCTTTCGATGTGGCCCTGGACGTGGCATCCGTCTCGGCAGCCGTCTTCACCGTCGCCGCCGGTGTCACGGGCTTCTTCACGTTCATCGACGCCTTCAACGCACAGGTCACGCTCGGCCCCGAGTTCGGGGCGCAGTTCGGCAAGTTCCTCACCGACACCGAACTCGGTCGCGCGTGGCTGCTCACCACGGTGTTCGGGGCACTGCTGACGGTGCTCACCTTCGCGGTCCGCTCGTGGACGGGAACCTTTCTGGTCGCTATCCTCGCGATCGCTGCCCTCGTCCCGGTGGGCACGCAGGGCCACTCGGGCGAGGAGGCCAACCACAATGCTGCGGTGATGGCCACGGTGCTCCACATCGAAGGAGCGGCTCTCTGGCTCGGGGGACTGCTGCTGCTCATCGTCATCCGGCCCCTGCTGCCCGCCGAGCGGATGACGACAGTGCTGCGCCGGTACTCGACCATCGCGATCGTGGCGTTCGTGGTCGTCGCGGCATCCGGGTACGTGCGCGGTGTCATCGGCGTCGTGACGTGGGAGGCGATGCTCTCGCCGTACGGCGCGATCCTCGCCCTGAAGATCTCCGCGCTCGTCGCCATGGGGCTGCTCGGGGCCTGGTACCGGCTTCGGCTGATCGATCGGATGCGCGAGAGTCGCGCATCCCGGTTCTTCTGGTGGCTGATCCTCGCTGAGATCGGGTTCATGGGACTTGCGAGCGGTGCCGCCGTCGCGCTCGCGCGCACCCCACCGCCGGTCGACACGTCGCTGCCCGAGCTACGGACGCCGGCCGAGTTCCTCACGGGCGCGGCGCTACCGCCCGAGCTGACCCCGTGGCAGTGGGTGGCCGCGTGGGAGATCGACCTGCTGTGGGCGCTGCTGTGCGCATTCGCGGCGTTCTTCTATCTCGCCGGCGTCTGGCGCCTTCGTGCCCGCGGCGATCGGTGGCCGCTGTATCGCACGGTGCTGTTCCTCTCGGGCCTCGTCATGCTCGCCTGGATCACCAACGGTGCACACAACGTCTACCAGGAGTACCTGTTCAGCGTTCACATGTTCGGGCATATGGCGCTCACGATGGGCATCCCGCTGCTTCTGGTCGCGGGAGCCCCGGTCACCCTCGCACTGCGTGCTGTACGCAAGCGGGATGACGGCACGCGCGGTGGCCGCGAGTGGATCCTCTGGGCCATCCACACGCCGTTCGCGAAGGTCGTGACCAACCCGTTCTTCGCCGCCGGGAACTTCGTCCTCTCGCTCTGGCTGTTCTACTACACCGACCTGTTCCGCTGGAGTCTGTACGACCACCTCGGGCACGAGTGGATGATTTTCCACTTCCTGATCACGGGCTACCTGTTTGTGCTGTCGCTGATCGGCATCGATCCGGTGCCCTACCGCCTTCCCTACCCGTTCCGCCTGCTCATCCTCATCGGCGTCATGGCGATGCACGCCTTCTTCGGTATCGCGATCATGATGAACAGCGGGCTGATGGTGGCCGAGTGGTTCGGGGCGATGGGCCGCACGTGGGGGGCGACGCCGCTCGAGGACCAGTACATCGGCGGGGGCATCGCATGGTCGATCGGAGAGATCCCGACCCTCATCCTCGCGATCACCGTCGCCATTCAGTGGAGCCGCAGCGACGAACGCGCGCAACGGCGCGAGGACCGGCAGGCCGAGCGCACGGCGGATGCCGAACTCGAGGAGTACAACGCTCGGCTGGCGCAGCTCGCCGAGCGCGACGCACGCGTGGGGCGCTGAGCTCGGCCGACCCTCACCCGAGCAGGATCGAGGCCGTGCCGTCGGGAAGGATGTCGATGGTGCCCGTGACCACGAACGGGACATCGACACTCACATCGCTCACGCTGCCGTCGAACAGGGAGCGAGAGCGAAGCTCGATGTGCGCCATGGCGGCTGCCTCAGCGATGCGCCACCCGGCGCCGTCGGCCACGAGCGACACCGTCGGGTCCTGCACGATCGACCACGTCGGCAGAGTGACGATTCGATCGGTGAGATCGAACCCGAACGGGCAGGCGGTGGGCTGCAGAACCTGCTGCAGCGTGCACTCCTCGAGGAAGGCATCCACCTTGTCTTGCACGAGGGTGACGAACTCGTCGGATGCCGTCGCGGTGACCGTGACCGGGACACTTGTGAACGGGACGTCGGAGAGCATCGCAACTCCCGGCGAGGTCGCGGTGGGGGTGTCGACGGTCACCGAGTAGATGCCGGGTGAGAACACGAGCAGGGGAATCGACGCTGACAGGTCGGCGGCGACTCCGTCGGGCGAGACCTGCCGCTTGTCCACGCTGAAGCCGTTCACCGCGAACTCCGCCGATCCGTTGACGGTGAGATCCATGACCGCGATGGGGCTCTGCGCGAACTCCCAGCGCGGGAAGATCCCGATCATGCCGTCCTGTACCACCGAGAACGTCGTGGATGCGTCGTGGCCGCCCGCGGAGTACGCGAGGGTCACCGCGACGGTGTCGCCGCTTCTCGTTTCAGACACGACACGGATGTCGCTGAGATCGCCGAGCGCGCTGGAGCGAAGGAAGTCCTCGGAAGCGTTGGCGGGGAGCCCAGCGGCCTCCAGGTCGGCTGACGAGACCGCGACCCCCGGCACGGCAAGCGCCTGGGTGGCATTGCCGTCAGCGAGCAGGTTTGCGTAGCGCACCACGAAGGCCGACGGGCTGTAGAACTGCGCGTAGAGGGTCGCTCCCGCGGCGATGAACGCGGCGATCAGCAGTAGGCCGACCGCCGAGAGGATGATGAGGTCGCCGGTGAGTGAGCGGCGCGCGTCCCGGCGGCCGCGGCGAGACGCGCGCTGCGCGGCGCCTGTCGCGAGTGGCGTCTCGGGCGCGACGGCAGCACCGCCCGACGCGTTCTCCCCCGTGGTGCTCACGGCACCAGTCTAGGAACGACGTGCTGTGAGGACGCCCTGCCGCGGCGCGCGCTGGGTAGCATGGCCCGGTGCAGGCGCCCGAACTCTCCGCAGAGCAAGAGGCGCTGTTCCGACTCATCGAGGACACGCGCGACCACGTGTTCGTGACCGGTCGGGCCGGAACCGGCAAGTCGACGCTCCTGCAGCACCTGTCCTACCGGACCAGCAAACAGATCGCCGTCTGTGCGCCCACCGGTGTCGCTGCCCTCAACGTCGAAGGCCAGACGATCCACTCTCTGCTGCGCTTGCCGATCGGTTTGATCGCGGACGCCGACCTCGAGCATCCGGATGCCACCCGCAAGCTGCTGAACGCCATCGACACCCTCGTGATCGACGAGATCTCGATGGTCAACGCCGACGTCATGGACGCCATCGATCGTTCCCTTCGGCAGGCACGAGGTCGGCGTGCCGAGCCGTTCGGTGGAGTGCAGATCGTCATGTTCGGGGATCCGTACCAGCTCGCGCCGGTGCCGCCACGACATGGCGACGAGCAGCGGTACATCCGCGATCACTACCGGTCGTTCTGGTTCTTCGATGCGCGGGTGTGGGCGGGGTCGGACGCGGCGCTTCCCGGATCGGAGGGGTCGTCGCTGCTGGATCTCGGGCGGTACGGCGCATCGCTCCAGATCCGCGAGCTCGCCGAGATCCATCGGCAATCCGATCCGGAGTTCCGCCGGATGCTGGGAGCCGTGCGCCACGGTCGGGTCACCGCCGACATCGCCCAGGTGCTCAACGACACTGGCGCTCGCACCCCGCCGGTGGGTGGGGCCGACGAACCTCCGATCATCACGCTTGCCACACGCAACGACATCGTCACCCGCATCAACCGTGCTCACCTGGATGCGCTGCCGGGTGCGACTCAGACGGCGCACGCCGAGATCAGCGGTGACTTCGGACGTGGGGATGCCGCGTATCCCGCCGACGCGGAACTGCAGCTCAAGGTGGGTGCTCAGGTCATGTTCTTGCGCAACGACGTGTCGACATTCGGCCAGCCGCCTCGGTGGGTGAACGGCACCATCGGAACCGTGACGCGGATCGCCGGCGGCACGGTGCGCGTGGAGGTCGATGGTGAACAGATGGATGTCGAGCCCGCCGTCTGGGAAAGGTTCCGGTACGCGTACAACTCGTCGACGCGGTCGATCTCGCGCGAGATCGTGGCGGAGTTCACCCAGTTCCCGCTGCGCCTGGCGTGGGCGGTGACGATTCACAAGTCGCAGGGGAAGACGTACGACAGAGCCATCATCGACCTGGGCTCGGGTGCTTTCGCGCCCGGCCAGACCTACGTGGCGCTGAGCCGCCTGACCTCGCTTGACGGGCTCTACCTGACGCGCCCGTTGCGGCCCCGTGACATCCGGGTCGACCCCGATGTGCAGCGGTTCATGGCTGCCGTCCGCGGGCGAGCCTGAGGATCGCTCAGGCGATCTCGGCGATGCTGCCCGAAGCCTTGGCGGCGGCAAGGTCGACGAAGACATCGGTGTTGAACTGGTAGGCGCGGAGCACTTCGTCGATGACGCGCTCCTGTTCGTCGGCGTCCCAGGGAGCGGCATCCAGTTGCTCCCGATACACGTCCTTGAACGCGCGCGGGTCGGCGATGTCGTCGAAGACGTAGAAGCCGATGCCGTTGGTCTCGAAGCCGAATTGACGCGCCATGAGCTTGCCGATGAACTGGCCGCCCGAAAGGTCGCCGAGGTAGCGGGTGTAATGGTGGGCGACGAATCCCCCGGCCCAGGTGGAGCCGACCTCGTTGATCCGGTCGACGTAACGCTGGGTACTCGGGAGTGGGGCGATCCGGTCGCGCCAATCCGGTCCGATGAGGAACTCGAGGTCGGCCTCCAGCGCCGGAATGCGGGTGAGCTTCTCGCTGATGAAGGGCGCGGCGACGGGGTCGTGGCGCATCACCTCGGCAGCGCGCTCGATCGCGTCGTACATGAACCAGTGCTGGGCGACCAGCGCGATGTAGTCCTCGCGCGTGCCCTCGCCCTTCATGAGATCGCTCATGAAGCCGGCGTGTTCACTGCCCGAGTGGGCATTGCTCGAACGCTCGCGCAGGGCGGCCGAGAATGGGGTCACGGGTGTCATGGGCACCAGTGTACCTTCAGGTAAGCAGAACCTGACAAGCCCAAAGTCCCCGTGGTTGCGGGTCGGCGCCACTCACTCGTGCGGTCGGGGCTGGACTCCCAGACGCTCGCACGCCGCGTCATAGAGCTTCACGATCTCGGCCCGAATCTGCGGGCGCTCCGTGATGGGGCCCCCCGGCCATGGCACGGACACGGTGACCGTCGCGCCATCGCCCATTTCGGCATCCCACACGCCGCCGTTGCCGTCGAGATCCGACATGACCGCACTCACGGCATCCGCCTGCCCGAACGCCCTGACGATCAGAAGATTGTCGCCGCCGTGGTCGCCGTTCATGTGGGCAAGGACGCCGGTGCGGATGCTGTCGTCGAAGCGATACGTCATGGTCACAGCGTAGGGGCCGTGATCTTCGTGTGATGTTGATGTGTTTGAATGCTGAATGCACGAACAACGGGGGTTGGGTATGGGTGCGACGATCCTCAGGAGGCGATGGAGCGCCCTCGGGATCGCGACGGTTGCCCTCGCGGCCACCCTGGTTGGGTGCGCTCCCACGGAAACCGTCGAGATCGACGTGCCGGCCCAGGTCGAGGGCGGCTTTCCCGCCGACACTCAGTCGCAGCTGGATGCGGCGCTGGCCGAGGCCATGGCCGCGACCGGATCGTCGGGCGCCATCGTGGGCGTCTGGGCGCCCTGGAGCGGCTCCTGGGTCGCCGGCGTCGGGACGCAGTCTCCGTCGAGCTCGCAGGAGGTCACCTCCGACATGGAGTTCCGCGCAGCGCGCGTGACGCGGGCCATGACCTGCGACGTGCTCTACGCGCTCGTCGAGAAGGAGGTCGTCGCCCTTAGCGACAAGGTCTCAGACTACGTCGGGGGCGCATCCGGCCTGGAAGACGTGACCCTGGGTCAGCTGTGCGACAGCTCGTCGGGCCTCGGCGCATCAGCGCCCTCGCTCTGGAATGACTGGCTGAAGACCCCGAACCGCGAGTGGCCCCCGCTCGAACTCGCCGCCTACGGCATGGGGCGAGAGCGCACCACCGATCCCGGCGACGCCTTCGTCGACTCGGATGCCGGTTACTTCTTGCTCGGTCTCGCGCTCGAGACGGCGACGGCGACATCCCTGCCCGACCTCGTCGAGCAGTACGTCACGGAGCCTCTCGCTCTCGATTCCACGTGGCTACCCGGTCCGGAGCCGGCGACACCGTCCGGTGACAGCGACACGCCGTCGCTGCGCGGCAACAACTCGCTGCCGGGCGAGGACGGGCAGTTGCTGTGCGCCGACCCCCTCGATATCACCACGCTATCCGCGAGCATCGGCTACGCCGACTCGGGAGCGGTCTCGACGATCACCGATCTTGGTCGCTACGCGCAGGCGCTTGCCACCGGCGCACTGCTGGCAGATGACCAGACGCGGTTCGATAGCCCCCGCGCGGTGTACCCGGGCGCACCGACCTGGTACACCTATGACGGCGGAGCCTTCACCGCTGGGGGCCTGATCGGTCAGCACGGCGCGATTCCGGGGTATCTCACAGCTGCCTACGCCGACCCCGACACCGGCCTCACTGTGGCGGTCGTCCTCAACAACTCCGCGGCTCCCGCGGGGCTTGCCGCCAACCTCGCCTGGGAACTTGCCGCGATCGCCTCGAAGGCCCCCGCCGCGGCAGGCGAAACAGCCCCCGCGGCCGGGCTGCCGTGGACCGCCGAACAGCAGGCCGAGACCATCCGCGGCGCAGCGGTGTGCCCGCTGCCTCAGCCGTGACCACGGACGCGGGGTGAACGCACCGCGCGCCGTCCCCCTGTCGTCGCCGCCGTTCGCGGTCGGGATGGTCGTCACGGGTCTGGTGTGTCAGGAGCTCGGGGCATCGCTCGCCGTGCTCTTGTTCCCCGCCCTCGGGCCCCTCGGGATCGTCTTCCTGCGCCTCGGCTTCTCGGCCGTCATCCTCATGATCATCGCTCGGCCGAGCCTTCGCGGTCATACGCCGGCAGCCTGGCGATCGGTCATCGGGTTCGGTCTGGTCCTCGCCCTCATGAACTGCCTGTTCTATCTGGCGCTCGCACGACTTCCTCTCGGGGTCACCGTGACGATCGAGGTACTCGGACCGCTCGTGCTCTCGGTGATCGCCGCGCGTCGCGCCAGCGCCTGGCTGTGGGCGGGACTCGCGCTCGTCGGGGTCATCGCCCTGGCCGGCGGCGGCTGGGACCGATTGGATCCCCTCGGCGTGCTGTTCGCCCTGGGAGCTGCCTCTAGTTGGGCGCTGTACATCCTCGCTTCTGCGCGGGTGGGGCGTGAGTTTCCGCGCCTCGATGGGCTCGCTCTCGCAATGGTCGTGGGGGCGCTTGCGGCACTGCCGTGGGGGTTGATCGCCGCCGGTGGCGCGCTCGTGCGCGTCGATCTGCTCGCGTTGGGCGCGGCAGTGGCAGTGCTGTCTTCGACCATCCCGTATGCACTCGAACTGTTGGCGCTGCGACGGCTGGCGGCATCCGCCTTCGCGATCTTGATGAGTCTCGCCCCGGCGACAGCGACCCTTGCCGGCTGGCTGCTGCTCGGTCAGGGCATGACGTGGCTCGAGATCGTCGGAGTCGCGTTGGTCATCGCCGCGAGCATCGGTGCGGTGCGTGCAGCATCAGCCCGAACGACAACCGGCGCGCGGGGACCGGATGTCGCGCCAGCTGAGCCCTTGCCGTGAACCCGTGCCGCCTGCCGCGAGCTACTGCGCGGCCGCGTCGCCGAGGATCGTCGACACCAGGTGCGCGGTGAGGGTATCGGAGCCCTCGAAGAGCACCCGGGTCCGCACACCCTGGTGATCGCGAGGGCCGAGGCGCTGCCCGCGCATATCGACGACGGTCGAGCCGCGAGAGGGTCCGTCGGTCGTATCGATGACGACGGGAACTCGCAGGCCAGGGCCGATGCCCGGGGCGCCGGCCGCGGCCATCGCCGCCAGCGGGTCGTGGAGCGGGCTCAGCCGGGCGCCGAACTGAGGCACATAGAAGTCGAGGTAGTGATCGAGGATCTCGCCGACAGCGCGGGCGAACGGATCAGCGGAGGCGAGCAAGAGGCCGCGGTCGCTGTCGGTGAGGATGTGATTCATCGTGACGTCCAGGGGAACGAACGTCACATCCCAGTCGGCCCGCGCGAGGGCGTCGGCAGCCTCGGGGTCGTTGAAGATGTTCGCCTCCGCGACGGGGGTGATGTTGCCGGGGACGAGAGCTGCGCCACCCATCGTCGTGACACCGGCGATCCGCGACGGCAGCGAGGGGTCTCGCTCCAGAGCGATCGCGATGTTGGTGACGGGCCCGATAGTGAGGATGTGAAGCGCGCCAGCGTGAGCGTGGGACAGCTCGAGAAGAAGGTCTGCAGCGTCGCGATACGAGGCCGTGTTTCCTGCCTCGGGAAGGGCGACACCACCGATGCCGTTGGCGCCGTGCACGTGTGGCGCGCCGCCACTGTAGGGGTGGCTGAGGTGGTCGTGAGCGCCGACAGCGACGGGGATGTCGGGCGCGCCCGCCAGCGCCAGGAGGTCGAGGGTGTTGCGGGCCGCCTGCGCGGCATCCGTGTTGCCGCTGACCGTTCCGATGCCGACCAGCTCCACCAGGGGCGAGCGCAGCAGGTAGGCCAGGGCGACGGTGTCGTCGATACCGGTGTCGCAGTCGAGGTAGAGCGGAAGTGGCGCAGTCATGTCGCTCCCGAAGATGAGGTGAGCGGACGGCGCTGTCCGGGGCGCGTCGCGCACCCCTTCGGTTATATCGCGCTCGGCACTTGCGCTCGTACCTGCTGCGACGGTGCGTGATGGAATATGGACATGACATCCCGAGGTCTGGGCCCGCTCTGCGTGGTCGGAAGCATCAACGTCGACATCTCGGTCACCGTCGGTGAGCTTCCGATTCCGGGCGAGACGGTGCGCGGTGTCGGACCGGTCCGCGGCGCCGGAGGCAAAGGGGCGAATCAGGCAGCTGCAGCCGCTCGACT
>CETR01134308.1_pt1 | contig 10462 bp, 9 predicted proteins | sample 531281 | NCBI WGS metagenome assembly CETR01 (sample SAMEA2622568, study PRJEB7988) | marine metagenome | biome: marine biome (ENVO:00000447); feature: mesopelagic zone (ENVO:00000213); material: "saline water (ENVO:00002010), including plankton (ENVO:xxxxxxxx)" | depth 696 m
CAGGAAACCCACGGTTTTATGGATGGTGGGTGCAGTTGTCATTAATATAATATAGAATGTATAGAGCTTACTGGCAATTTTATAAAACCATTTTTCCATTTATCATTGCATTTTCAATTTTGAGTATGCTTTATCTGGGATTAATTTGGGGGTTCTTGCTTTTTGCAACGATTGGCTTGTCCATTGGTTTTTTTGGTTTCCGAACGTTTTATAATGATCAATTCTATTTCTATTTTAATCTTGGAATTACCAAATGGAAACTTTTTAAGGCTTCATTTTTAATCAATCTTTTGGTTGGTATCCCCATTTTTTCAGTGTTACTAATTTTTATAAGTTTCCTCTTTGGCGATATTCAAATTACATAACGCTTCAATAAGTTTCGGGGAAAAAGAAGTTCTTAAAGATGTTTCATTTTCAGTGGAAACTGGCGAGATTCTAGGAATTTTCGGAAGAAACGGCTGTGGAAAATCAACTTTGTTGAAAATGATATTCGGAACTTTACATAAAGGTTCAATACATATAGCTATCAATGAGCAGAAAATATATTCTTCTAAAAACATTACTGAAGAAAGTATTGCTTACTTGCCACAACATTCCTTTTTACCTAAAAATATTAAGGTTCGCGACGTTATTCCTATTTACTTTTCAGAAGAAAAAAAGCAGGATGCCATTTTTTACGATATGTTGATTGCAAAATTAGCCGCAAAAAAAGTTGGAGAACTCTCTCTTGGTCAGGTTCGTTATTTTGAAGTTTTATTGGTTGGAAATCTGGACCATCCTTTTATTATGCTTGATGAGCCTTTTTCAATGATAGACCCTTTATATAAAATTGAAATAAAAAAACTTTTAACCAAGCTAAAAACGGCAAAGGGAATTATTGTAACCGATCATTATTATGAAGATGTTCTTGAAATAACAACTCAAAATGTACTTATAAAAGAAGGAATTGGAATCCCTATAAAAAGTAAAGAAGATTTAAAAAAGCTTGAATATCTCGGTGAGAATTCTTCATAAAAAAAAGCTCCATTTCTGGAGCTTTTTCAAAAATTTATTTAAATGAATTACATTTTTGGCATCAATACCTTATCAATAGTATGAACAACACCGTTTGATGCATCCATATCAGCACTTGTTACGGTAGCTGTATTTCCTTTAGCATCTTTAATCATTACTTTACCACCTTTTTCAGACAAAGTTAAAACTTCACCATTAAGAGTAGTAACATCAAGTTTGTTATTGGCTTCTTTAATTTTAGCCAAAACATCTGTTGCATTCATCTTACCTTGAAGAACGTGATACTTTAATAATCCTTGAAGTTGTTCTTTGTTTTCTGGCTTCATCAAGTTATCCATTGTTGCCTTTGGAACTTTGTTGAAAGCTTCATTGGTTGGTGCAAATACAGTGTATTCACCTTCCGATTTTAAGGTTTGTGCCAAATCGGCTGCTTGAAGAGCGCTTACTAAAGTTGACAGGTCTGAATTGCCCATTGCTTTAGCAGCAATTGAATTGGCTTCCATCTCAGCCATTTTAGCCGCGTTCATTTCTTCAACTTTCATTAAAGAATCTTTTTCGCGTTCCATACGCATTTGTTCAGCCTTGGCTTGTTCCTCAGCTTCTTTCTTTTTCGAATCTTCACAGCTTGCAAAAAGCATTGCTACTACTGCTAGAGACATTACAATTGTTTTTAGTTTCATAATAGTTTTGTTGATTTAAAGTTTGTACCAAAGATATTTCAAGAGCAGTGAAGTTTTTCACAATTGAAATTAATCTTTAGTTAAACTTTTTATAAATTTTCTAGAAGAAGAACAATTAAATGGCCATACTATTAAAGTTTTACTAATGGGAAAAATCAAAACAATAAAATTGTATCTTTAAGTACTAACTAAAATTTTTAAAATATGATTAAATCGAAGTATCAAAGCGTTTTGGATTTAGGTGAAAAATTAAACATCCAAAATGGTGATGTAAAAGAGGAAAATGGCCAATTAAAAGTTTGGGGGACAGCAAAAAACCAATATGAAAAGAACCTTCTTTGGGATGAAATAAAACGTGTAGGAGGTGAAAACCCTACTGATATTATGGCAGATATAAAAGTTGCCGATACTTCTGCCTATGCCCACCATACTGTAAAAAGCGGAGAATCATTGAGTAAAATTGCAAAGCATTATTATGGTGACGCCAACAAATACAATGCTATTTATGAAGCAAATAAAGGAAAATTAAAATCTGCAGACCTTATTCATCCGGGTGATGAACTGGTTATTCCGAATATTTAATATTCCTTTTTATAGAGAAAACCGCCAATTTATACTAATTGGCGGTTTTTTTATGGATTAATATTTAAAGGCCGCTAATATAGCTTCCGTATAAGTCTTTAAAATGCAAGCCATTCCCCAAACTGAATTTGCTCAACTTCTTGTTCTCTGCCAATGCCCAAAGAATTACTTCTTTTAAAAAATAACCGTCCTTTTTAGAAGTTTCAGGTTGATATTTTTCAATTAATTGCTGCAACGGAATAATCCGGTCCAATTCATTTTTATATTCTTCATCAGTATAGGAATCCAGCAGTTCAAAATCATTTTCTTCAAAAAACCATGCAACTACTTCTGCATACGGGTCTGGATCACCATCTTTTGTGAGTTTTTCTATCTTTGGAAATTTCTCCTTAAAAATAGTATTCACGGCATCTGTAATCAATTGTTGCGCAACCTGTGAAACACCCTCTTGTTCCCCTTCGTAAACCAATTCAATCTTTCCGGTTATGGAAGGAATTATGCCAACAAAATCTCCCAGACGCACGCTGGTTTCTTCTTCGCCATTATGTAAAGCTCTCCTTTCAGCAGTGCTTAAAAGGTTTTCAAAAGCAGTAATACTCAATCGGGCGCTTACGCCACTTTTGGCGTCAATAAAATCATTTTCACGCGCCTCAAAACTTATTTGCTCCAAAATATCTTTTGCCAAATCGGGTACATAAACGTTTGACTTTGCGTTGATAGCCTCTTTTGTTTCCTGTTCCGTTATGGTCCGTGCAGTAGTAATATCCTCTGGATAATGCGTTAAAATCTGTGACCCAATTCTATCTTTTAGCGGGGTAACAATACTTCCGCGGTTTGTGTAGTCCTCAGGGTTTGCAGTGAAAACGAACTGAATATCCAACGGCAACCGTACTGCAAAGCCTCGAATTTGCACATCGCCTTCCTGCAAAATATTAAACAGCGCAACCTGGATACGCGGCTGTAAATCTGGCAATTCATTAATAACAAAAATGCAGCGATTGCTACGAGGAATCATCCCAAAATGAATAACGCGGTCATCTGCATAGGTCAATTTTAGGTTGGCGGCTTTTATGGGGTCTACATCGCCAATAATATCTGCAACCGTAACATCGGGCGTTGCCAATTTTTCTGAAAAGCGATCGTTCCGATGCAACCAACTAATTGGAGTATCATCTCCCTTTTCGTGCATTAGGTTCTTGGCGTAACGCGAAATGGGGTTGAAAGGATCATCGTTAATCTCGCTCCCTTCCACAATAGGAATATATTCATCCAAGAGCCCCACCATTTGTCGCGCCAATCGGGTTTTTGCCTGTCCGCGAAGTCCCAAAAGATTAATGTTATGTTTTGAAAGAATGGCGCGTTCCAGTTCTGGAATTACGGTAAGTTCATAGCCGTGAATTCCCACAAAAGGCGTTTCCTTCTTCATTATTTTTTGAAGTAGATTGCGGCGCAATTCTTCTTTGATTGATTTCGGTTCGTAACCCGCTTTTTTAAGTTCACCGAAGGTTTTTATTTTTTTTATTTCCATAACTTTTATTTCTATATTTTTTAACCAGAGAGGTCACAAAGTTTTTCACTAATGTCGCAAAGGATATTTCCAATAAAACTCGATTGCTCGCGATAAATCGCAAACCTATTATTTAATTCGCTTTCTGCGGTTGGTTTCATAATCACTAAAAATCATTTCCCCCAAACCTTTAAGGCCTGTGTAAAATGCCTTCCCTTGATTGGCAGCTGTAAAATGCTCCACAAACTGCATCAAATAGGGGTCTTCGGCAATCATAAAAGTGGTGATTGGGATGTGAAGCTTTCGTGCCTGTGATGCCATTGCGTAACATTTGTTTACAATATAACTATCCAATCCGTTACTATTTTTATAATACCTTCCATCCGGGAGCCTTACGCAGCTAGGTTTTCCATCGGTTATCATAAAAATCTGTTTGTTGGTATTGCGTTTTCTTCGCAATAAATCCATTGCCAATTGAAGTCCCGCAACTGTATTTGTGTGATAAGGCCCTACATTCAAATACGGCAAATCCTTAATTTTAATTGGCCAAGCATCATTTCCGAAGACTAAAATATCCAGCGTATCTTTTGGGTAACGGGTGGTTATAAATTCCGAAAGTGCCATTGCCACTTTTTTAGCTGGAGTTATGCGGTCTTCGCCATAGAGAATCATGCTGTGGCTGATGTCTATCATCAAAACCGTGCTCATTTGGGTTTTGTACATAGTCTCTTCAACCACCAAATCGTTTTCAGACAGTGTGAAATCCCCCAAACCGTGATTGATTTGCGCATTTTTAAAACTTTCCGTCATTGAGATTTGTTCCAGCGAATCGCCAAAGCGATAATCGCGAAATTCTCCTGCCTGCTCATCTCCCCTTCCCGTTTGCTTGGTTCGGTGGTTACCGGCACCACTTTTTCTGAGTTTTCCAAAGATTTGCTCCAAGGCTCTTTTGCGAAGTGCTCTTTCGGTTTTTTCGGTAATAGCCAACCCATTTTTGCCGTCCATTTTTATTTCTTCGCGCAGATAGCCTTTCTTTTTAAGGTCTTCCACAAAATCATCCAGCGTATAATCATCGGTAGTTAGATTATATTCTTCATCCAATTGCTTTAACCAGTCCATCGCTTCATCAACATCACCCGAAGTATGGGTAATAAGTTCTTGAAAGACTTCGAATAGTTTTTCAAAGGGTGATTGGTCTTTTGGAGTATGTTTTGTGAAGATAAATCCGCTCTTGGCTTCTTTCTTATTCATATTCTAAAAGTATAACAATCCTAGTTTATAAAAAAAGTGGAAACGTTAAACTAGTTCTAAATTATACTGTAAAAATGCTACACTATACCAATGGCTTCTGAATGATTGATTGCTTTCTCGCTACTCTTGAAATAGCAAGTAGCAACACCCATAGATTCAATATTTAATAGAGAATTTTGGGTTGTAGTTTTTTTCCGTTTTGAAGTCTGCCGAATATAGATTGCCTTTATGTTTTTGGGGAAAATTTTTACAACCCGTTCATATAAATAGGGATCTTTTTGGGAGTCATCGCCCATTAGCACATATTCAAGTTTTGGATAAAACATAATTATATCCTTTATCTTTTCAAACTTATGGTCGTGGCTACCTCGTCCTGTGAAAAGAAAATCGGAGATACCTGTTTTTATTTTTTTGAGTTTTATTACCGCTTTTGGAAGTTTGTGTAATCGTGCAAAAGAATCTATAAATTCATAAAGATTCCACTCACTGCTCGATACGTAGAAAAATGAATTAGAGGCCGTTTCGTTTTCCTGCCCTGCCCTGCTCAACGCTTGATAGTGTGGCACCACATCTTCAAAAACTTTTCTTTTATTAATATTCTTAAGAAGCAGTACATAGAGTTTTTTAAAAAAATTTCCGCTGTGTGAAACCAAAAAAGTATCGTCAATATCTGAGATAACCCCTACTTTACTCTCAAATGGTTTCAGTAATTCAGAATTCTCTACAATACCGTAATCATAAAGTTCACAGCTCACTTGGTACGGGTGCCAGCCACTCTCAAGTTTTTCGGAATAGGGAATGGTAAATCTGAAATAACCATCGGCCAAGGTTTTAGTAGTTACTTCAATATTCTTGAACTTGAACTTCACCTCAACATTTTCCATAGGCTTTATTCGAAACATATGTATTACGGATACCGCATGCCGAATTCCCTTTCGGTCCAATCTGTATTTATCGGGTGCCCACGATTTAAATACGTGGCCAAAGACCACCAATTCCTCATCATTAACATAGCCGCGGTACAATTTTAAATCAAGTTTCACTAATTGAGATTTCGTTAACGGTTTAGCATTTCCAAAATAGGTATTTTTAATTTCAAATTTTATTAATGAAATCAGAAAATTATATTTTATTGGTAGTAAACCCAATAGCGGGCGATAGTGATAAATCTTCCATAATCACAGCGGTGGAATATGAAGTGTCCCAACGCGATTATAAGCTGAAAATTTATGAAACTACCGGAGATAATGATAAAGAAGCCATAGATTCCTTAATAGGAGAATACAATCCATCCCGAATTTTGGTAGCTGGAGGAGACGGGACCATTTCATTGGTAGCGGAATGTATTTTGGCAACTGAGATTTGTTTAGGAATACTCCCAGCAGGTTCGGCAAATGGAATCGCGGTAAATTTTGATCTGCCTGAAATTCTTTCAAAACAAATAGATATCGCACTTTCAGACTGCACAATGAAGCTGGACGTACTTTTTATTAATGGAAAACTATGTCTTCATATAGCAGATTTAGGGCTAAATGCAGAACTTATTAAAAACTATGAAAACTCTGGCGTTCGCGGAAAATGGGGCTATTTTCTGCAATCAATCCCAACACTTTTCAATTCTGAATCGCCATTTCATTTTACTGTTGAAACTGACGGCGGAACTCTTGAAGAAACAGGAATTCTGCTTGCGATTGCGAATGCGAGCAAATTTGGAACCGGGGCAACTATTAACCCAAGCGGGAAAATGAACGATGGCAAATTCGAAATTCTAATCTTCAAAAATCTGGATTTTATTGAAATCTTTAAGACGATAAGCGACCAACCCAATATGTCTTCAGATTTTGTACATGTGATTTCAACCAATAAGGCACAAATTAGTTCAAGAAAGAAAATACCTTTTCAGATAGACGGAGAATTTTTGGGCGAAGTTGACACCGTAAGCGCAACTATTCAAAAAGAAACACTTTTAATGGCGGTGCCAGAAATGTTCTGTAAATTACATACTCCAAACCATTAACAATGAATATTAAAAAAGTTTCCTTTACCAATAAAGATGAAGAACAACTGGCAGGGCGTTTGGAACTTCCGTTAAACCAAAAGCCCCACAATTTTGTCATTTTTGCACACTGTTTTACGTGTACCAAAAATTTGAGCGCAGTTAAAAATATTGGTAGGGCGCTTACAGATTCGGGTTTTGGGGTTTTAAGATTTGATTTTACAGGATTGGGCGAAAGTGAGGGCGATTTTGAAAATACAAATTTCTCCGGTAATGTGGAAGATTTAGTTGAAGCAGCCAATTTCCTAAAAGAAAACTATGAAGCTCCCACCCTAATTATTGGTCATTCCCTAGGGGGCGCGGCGGCAATATTTGCCGCTAATAAGATTGCTTCCGTAAATGCCGTTGCAGTCATCAATGCTCCCAGCCACCCTTCGCACGTTATGCATTTGCTTAAAGATAGCGCACAGGAAATCGCCAAAAACGGAAAGGCAAAAGTGAATTTGGGCGGAATAGATTTTACTATCAAAAAGCACTTTTTGGATGATCTGGAAGATAAATCGCTTATAAAAATTGTAAGCAGTTTTAAAAAAGCATTGCTGATTTTACATTCTCCACAGGACACGACTGTAGGTATTAAAAATGCCGAAGAGATATATTTAGCGGCGCATCATCCCAAGAGTTTTGTTTCGTTAGATGGGGTAGACCATCTGTTAAGTAAAAAAGAAGATTCCAATTACGTGGGACAAGTAATTGCAGGCTGGGCTTCCCGGTATGTGGAAATTCCACCTGCTGAAGAGGTGAAAAGTAAAAGTAAGGTTGCGGCAAGTTTGGATGGAGATGAAATGTTTACTACACATTTAAAGCTTGGAGACCATTATTTAATTGCAGATGAGCCTACAAGTTTTGGAGGAAACAATTTTGGACCTTCCCCTTACGAATTTCTTTCCGCTGGGCTCGCTGCCTGTACGGTAATGACCATACAAATGTATGCCAGAAGGAAAAAATGGAATGTTGAGAACGTTAGCTGCCATATTAACTATTCAAAAGATCATGCAGTGGATTGCAAGCATTGTGAAGAAGATACAGCCAAAATAGACACCTTTACCCGCGAAATTAAACTAGAAGGAAATCTTACTGAAGAACAAAAAACAAGGCTCCTTCAAATTGCTGATAAATGTCCTGTCCATAAAACTCTGCATACAAAAACACAAGTAATTACCAAGCTTATTTGAATTGCTTTTTAGATTCCAAATGCTAAGGTTATTTTAAATTTTTGTTTAGCCAATATTGAAATCTTACCTTTAAGAAAATAAAACCAACATTAACTATAAACTATTACCAATGAAAAATTTAAAAATATTAATTGCTGCCACTGCAATCTTCGCTTTTGTGGGCTGTAAAAATGAAAAAAAAGATATGGATGAAACGAATGATACCATCCAAGTAGAATCAGAAAACCAAACAAATGAAGTTAAGGAGGAACCCAAAACAGTTTCCGTTTCAATGGAATCCAAAAGTGGAAGTACCGTTAAGGGGGAAGCCTATTTTACGGAATCCAATGGAATGGTAACTCTTGAAGCTAAGTTTTCAGGGCTTAAGCCAGGCACACATGCCATCCATATACACGAAAAAGCAGATTGTAGTGCTGAAGATGCCACCTCCTCTGGCGGTCATTGGAATCCAACTCATTCCAAGCACGGAAAGTGGGGCGATCCGGAAGGATATCATAAAGGCGATATAGGAAATTTTGAAGTAGACGATAACGGAATAGGCCGTATATCTATGCAGACTGACGAATGGTGTATAGGCTGTGGTGACGAGAATAAGGATATTCTTGGCAAAGCTGTAATAGTACACGAAGGCAAAGACGACTTCACTACCCAACCTACTGGCGATGCTGGAGGAAGAGTAAGTTGTGGAGGCATTATAAAATAATAAACCACAAATCTTAAAAAAAACCACCCACACAAGTCGGGTGGTTTTTTTTTATAATCTTTTCAAGAAATATAATTTTAAAAATGGCTATAAATCGTTATCATTGAAATTTATTTTAATCATCAATTTGCATAGCCCCTTATGATTACAACTCTACGTACCCTTTTTATTTGTTTTCTTCTATTCTTTACCATACATCCTATCTTCTCCCAAGACCGTACAAACTATGAGCTTCTTTGGGAAATTAAGCACAAGACGGGAAACAAAAAATCTTATTTATTTGGAACACTTCACCTAAAGGATGCTCGAGCTTTTAAGTTTAGTGATTCTGTTATTCCTGCGATAAAAAAATCGGAAATGTTCGCTCTGGAAGTACATCCTGATTCAGCGACAAACAGTTTTGGCGATAGTTATTACAATTCGAATATAGAGAATGTATATAAAAAAATCCTTTCAAAAGAAGAATATAAAAAGTTGAAGGCTCGCTTCTATGAAGTCAATAAAATTGATTTGGACAGTTTCCCATTAAAACACCCAAGTTTAATAGAGTCTATGCTAACTTTTGAAGAGGATAGACCAGATGACCGCCGTACATTTCTTGATGCTTATTTATACGGAATTGCCTACAATTCCAAAAAAATTATAACCGGGCTTGAAGAAGTAAAGGATCAAATTCCCGCAGTTGAAAATATGAGCGATATGGAACTGAGGGAAAGTATTTTGTCAATTCTGGACAATGCGGGAGATGAAAATAATAATGAGTATGATAAAATAACAGAGCTCTATTACGAAGGAGATCTTGAAAAAATTTGGAACTACATTAATGATAGCCAGGCTAACGATACTATAATGATTAAAAGGAACAATGTTATGTTCAATAGTCTGGATAAAATAATGAAAACCCATAGCGTATTTGCCGCGGTGGGCGCAGCACATTTGCCGGGAGACAGCGGTTTGATTAACCTACTTCGTGAAAATGGATACCAGGTAAGTAAAGTAGAGGCAACTTTTAATGATTACGAAAAACAATACGACATTGCTCCAGACCTGGATAGGTGGGTTACGGATAGAAATGAATTTTTAGGATACAGTGTTTTAACGCCCAGTAAAGCGGTGCCAGTTGAAATTAATGAATCCATAAACGCCATGACCAGTACCGACCTCATTTATGGCGGCACCTTTGTTTATATGGTCGCAGACTTAAGAAACCAAATTTTAAAAGAGGGTTTTGATTTCGTTGAAAATATCATAAATACCCAAACCCAAAAAGATACAGACTCTATTATTAGCAGGAAAACCTTTGTAAAAGATGGAGTTGAGTTTACAGAGGTTTTAATTAAAAAAGCAGAAACCCACACACGTTTGCAGGTTGTTTTTAAAGATAAAATAATCTATACGTTTATGACTGAAAACACTTTAGAGGAAATCACATCAGTCTACGCAAACGCCTTTTTTGATTCCGTTAAACTTTTTACCCCAAAAATAGATGCGGCG
>CETR01082004.1_pt1 | contig 10432 bp, 8 predicted proteins | sample 531281 | NCBI WGS metagenome assembly CETR01 (sample SAMEA2622568, study PRJEB7988) | marine metagenome | biome: marine biome (ENVO:00000447); feature: mesopelagic zone (ENVO:00000213); material: "saline water (ENVO:00002010), including plankton (ENVO:xxxxxxxx)" | depth 696 m
AACGGTGCGGGAAAGACCACGACGATGCGCATCATCCTCGGGGTGCTTGCCAAGGATGCGGGGTCGGTCACCATCAATGGTGCAGCGCTGACCTCTGCCGACCGACGCCGTTTCGGGTACATGCCCGAAGAGCGCGGGCTCTACCCGAAGATGAAGGTCGGTGAGCACATCACCTACCTGGCGCGGTTGCACGGCTTCGACAAGGGCGAGGCGGAGACCCGCGCTACGGCTCTGCTCGAGCAGCTGGGACTCGGGGAACGCCTGAACGACACTGTCGAGAAGCTCTCGCTCGGTAATCAGCAGCGGGCGCAGATCGCAGCGGCGCTGGTGCACGAGCCCGACGTGCTGATCCTCGACGAGCCCTTCTCGGGGCTCGACCCGCTCGCGGTCGACGTGGTAGCCGACGTCTTGCACCGCCGGGCAGCTGCCGGCGTCTCGGTGCTGTTCTCGTCCCACCAGCTCGACGTCGTCGAGCGCCTCTGCGATGACATCGTCATCATCGCCGGAGGCGAGATCCGCGCCGCCGGCAGCAGTGAACACCTGCGCCAGCAGCACTCGGGACACCGTTACGAACTGCGCACCGCCGGCGACCTCGGCTGGCTGCGCGACCAGCCGGACATCACGGTGGTCGAGTTCGACGGCGGGAACGCCCTTTTCGATGCGGCGGATGACGCCGCCGCACAGCGCATCTTGCAACGCGCAGCGAGCGAGGCGAGCATCGAGAGCTTTGCCCCGGTTCGCCCGACGCTCGCGCAGATCTTCAAGGAGGTCATCCAGTGAACACCGCCGCTTCGACATCCACGCCCCGAGGCTTCCAGAACGTCTGGCTCGTCGCCGAACGCGAAGTGGGCTCCAAGCTGCGCAGCCGCGCCTTCGTGATCTCGACGGTCATCACCCTGCTGATCGCGCTCGCCGCCGTCATCTGGGGTGGGTTCTCTGCCGGCAATCCGTCCGCCACCAAGGTCGCAGTCACCTCCTCGACGGCGGCTGCAGTGGAGAAGGTTCCCGGGGTTGAGGTGACGCAGGTCGCCGACCAGGATGCCGCGGAAGCACTCGTCCGCAGCGGTGAGGTCAGCGCGGCTGTTGTCGATGACGCCTCCTCGCCCACCGGCTTGGTCGTCATCGCCGAGGACTCGCCACCGACGTCGCTGCTGATGGGCCTGTCGGAGTCGCCGTCAGTCAAACTGCTCGACCCGGCGACTGTCGACTTCGCCCTGCGGTACTTCGTCTCGATCGGGTTCGGAGTCGTCTTCCTGCTGGCGGCGTCTTTGTTCGGCGGAACCATCGCCCAGAGCGTCGTCGAAGAGAAGCAGACCCGCGTCGTGGAGCTGCTTCTGTCCGCTATGCCGGCGCGAACACTCTTGGCGGGCAAGATCATCGGAAACACCATCTTGGCGATGGCGCAGATCTTGCTGCTGGCCACGATCGCCGTGGTCGGCCTGATCGTCACCGGGCAGAGCGAGGTCCTCCAGGGCCTTGGCGCCCCGATCGCCTGGTTCGCGATCTTCTTCCTCTTCGGGTTCGTGCTCCTCGCGTCGCTGTTCGCGGCGGCGGGTTCGCTCGTCTCGCGGATGGAAGACATCGGCTCGACGACCGCGCCGCTGACGATGCTCATCATGGCCCCGTACTTCCTCGTGATCTTCTTCAACGACAACCCCGTCGTGCTGACCGTGATGTCGTATGTGCCGTTCTCGGCGCCGGTCGGGATGCCGCTTCGCCTGTACCTCGGGGAGGCGCAGTGGTGGGAGCCGATCCTGTCGCTGGTCATCCTCATCGCCACCTGCGTCGCCGCGATCGTGTTGGCGGCGAAGATCTACGAACGCTCGATCCTGCGGATGGGCGCTCGCGTCTCGTGGCGCGAGGCGCTCAAGACCCCCTGATCCACCGGTCTCGTATCGCACGGTTGGTCTCGCCTCGGCTTTCGGGGCGGGACCAACCGCGCTAGCGTGGAGGCACTCGGGACATCACCGCACACGAGGGACCCTCATGAAGCGCGCAACCGCCGTCATCGTGGTGATCTTCAGCGTCCTGCTGACAGCGTTCGCGACAGCAGCTGGGATCTTCATCGGGCTGCTCCGCCGCCGCGATGAGGCGTTCGTGCGCCGGTTCACGCGACTGCAACGCGATGTGCTGAACCCGACAGTGATGAAGAACGCGGGCGAGGCCGGCCAGAACACCGCCGTCATCGAGACCGTCGGTCGCCGGACGGGGAACGCGTACGAGACCCCGATCTCGCCGGTTCCGGATGCCGACGGCTGGAGCGTCGCTCTGGTCTACGGCCCGCAGACCGCGTGGGCGCGCAACGCCATTGCCGCAGGTGAGGCAGTCCTGCGGATCGACGGCGCGCGCCACCGCGTCGACGGGATCGAGGTGGTTCCGATCGCCGAAACAGCTTTCGCACGAACCCAGCCCGGGCTCATGAAACTGTTCCGCGTCGAGCAGGCGGTGCGGATGCGCGATGCCGGCGTCATCGAGCCCGAGCCGCACGTAACGCGCTGACCCGGCACTACTCCCGGTCAGCGGCGCGGCCGTGGTGGCCGGCCAGCGCATCGGCGGCGCGAACGAGCGCGAGGTGCGAGAGCGCCTGCGGCGTGTTCCCCGCCTGCCGCTTGCCGTCCACGTCGTACTCCTCCGAGAGCAGTCCGACATCGTTCGCGAAGCCGCACAACCGGGTCATGAGCGCCATCGCGTCATCGACACGGCCGCTGTTCGCGTACTGCTCCACGAGCCAGAACGAGCACGCCAGGAACGGATGCTCGGTGCCGGCGAGTCCGTCCACACCACTTTCCGTGCGATAGCGGTGCAGCAGCCCATCCACCATGAGCGTGCGCTCCATCTCGGCCACGGTCCCGAGCATGCGCGGATCGTCGTGGGCCACGTATCCGACCTGCGCGAGCAGCAGGAGCGACGCATCCACCTCTGTCGTGCCGTAGTGCTGCACGAAGTGTCCGCGCTCGGCGTCGAAGCCGCGCTCGTCGATCTCGTTCCGCATCCGATCGCGCAATCGCTCCCACTTCTCGAGATCGCCCGACAGCCCGAACTCACGCACGGCGCGCGCTCCGCGGTCGAAAGCCGCCCAGATCATGACTCGCGAGTGGGTGAACAATTGCGGCTCGCCACGGATCTCCCAGATGCCGTTGTCAGGCTTGTCGAGGTGACGCTCGGCGAACGCGAGCATCGCCTTCTGCAGCGCCCACGAGAAGTCGGTCTCTTCGACCCCGGCGACACGCGCCGCCTCAAGGGCCACCATCACCTCTCCGATGACATCACCCTGGTACTGCACCTGTGCCCCGTTGCCGATCCGCACGGGGGCCGCGCCCTGGTACCCGGGAAGGGAGGTCAGCTCACGTTCTGTGAGATCGCGTTCCCCTGCAAGCCCGTACATGATCTGCAGTTCCTTCGGGTCACCCGCGATCGCCCGCAACAGCCACTGCCGCCACCGGGCAGTCACCCGCAGGAAACCGTGCGAGATCAGAGCCTCGATCGTCAACGCCGCATCGCGTAGCCATACATAGCGGTAGTCCCAGTTGCGTACTCCCCCAAAGTCCTCGGGAAGGGAGGTGGTAGCCGCCGCGACGATGCCGCCCGTGTCTTCGTGCGTGAGCGCCCGAAGCACCATGAGCGAGCGCACCACCTCGTCTTCGAAGGGCCCGTCGTGGTCGACGCGGCCTGCCCACTCGCGCCACCAGTGCAGCGTGTGGGTGAGCAGTCGGTCGACATCAGCGGGGTCGGGAGCCTCGAGATGAGACGGAAACCAGGTCAGGGTCAGATCCAGGCCACTGCCCGATTCGACGGTGAACGATCCGCGATGGACATGGTCGTCGGGGTTCATCTCGACGCCGCGCACCAGCACGGCATCCGGGCCCGCGATCGCCAGCAGTGCCGGCGCAACATGGCTGCCCACCTGGCGGACCCAGGGCAGCGCACGGGCATAGTCGAAGCGCATCCGCAGCTCCGTTGTGAAGTCAACGTGCCCGGAGACGCCCTCGACGCGACGCACGAGCTCCACCCGACCGCCGTCGATCGGCATGAACTCTCGCACCTCAGCCACACCGGTGGGTGTCTCCCAGCGGGTGACGAGCACGAACGTGTCGTCTTCGTAGTACCGGGTCACCGTGGCGTCGGGGTCGGCAGCGCGGATGGTCCAGTGGCCGTGCTTCTGTTCGCCCAGCAGCGCTCCGAAGATCGACGGAGAGTCGTATCTCGGCAGGCACAGCCAGTCGATGCTTCCCTCTCGGGAGACAAGCGCAGCCGTGCGGCAGTTGCTCAGAATCGCGTAGTCCTCGATCGGGGCAGCCATGACCCGATTCTGTCAGTCCGCGATGCCTTGCCCGCGGTATAGCGAGGATTCGATACGAATCCGCTCCGAGTTGGACCAGCCCCTGGTCGCGGTTCACGAGGCGTCGATAGGGTGGCGGCATGGCCGACCAGACGACGACCCTCCTCATCCTCGGCGCCTCGGGCGACCTCACCTCCCGCCTGCTGCTTCCCGCGCTCGGGCAGCTTCTGTCCAGGCAGCCGCAGCGGCGCGTCCGTCTTCGCGGCGCAGGCATGGATGACTGGACCGACGCGCACTGGCAGCAGGTCGTACGCGACGCCTTCGCCTCGAGCGACTCTGCGGCGGCATTCGAGAAGGTCGCCGAGACTACCTACACGAAGGCCGATATCACCGCGCCCGATGACCTCACAGCGCTGCTCTCGGAAACGGAGGGCCGCATCGCTCTCTACTTCGCGGTGCCCCCGGCGATCGCCGCGAAGGCGTGCGAGTCACTGTCTGCCGTCGACCTGCCGCCCGGCCTCATCCTGGCCCTCGAGAAGCCCTTCGGCAGCAACGCAACGAGCGCCCACGAGCTGAACGCGAAGCTCGCGGCCCTCGTGCCCGAAAGCCAGGTGTTCCGGGTCGACCACTTCTTGGGACGGTCGATGTCGCTGAACATCATCGGCGCACGATTCGCGAACCGGGTCCTCGAGCCGGTGTGGTCTGCCGAGCACATCGAGTCGATCGACATCACCTATGACGAGAAGCTGGGGCTCGAGGGTCGCGCCGGGTACTACGACAAGGCCGGCGCGCTTCGCGACATGATCCAGAGCCACCTGCTGCAGTTGATGGCCCTGGTCACGATGGAGCCGCCGGCGACCCTCGGCGAGCAGGACCTGCGGGGAGCTACGACATCGGCGCTTCTTGCGACCCACATCTGGAACGACGACCCCGTCGGCTCATCTCGCCGCGGTCGCTATACCGCTGGATCGATCGATGGGCGAGAACTCCCCGACTACGTGGACGAACCAGGCGTCGTACCCGACCGCGACACCGAGACCCTTGCTGAGGTCGTGCTCGAGGTCCGCAACAACCGCTGGGCCGGCGTGCCCATCACATTGCGCTCCGGCAAGGCGGTCGGTGACCCGGTCAAGGAGATCTTGATCCGCTTCCGCCCGGTTCGGCACCTCCCTGACGGATTCACGGGCGCGACCCACGGGTCGCGGCTGCGGTTCACGCTCGGGCCCGACCGGATGTCGCTGGGGCTGAACGTCAATGGAAGCGAAGACCCGTTCGCGCTCACGTGGGCAAAGCTCAGCGCCGATCTCGGCGAGGGGGCGCTTCTGGCCTACGCCGAAGTCCTCTCGGAGATTCTCGATGGGGATCCGACCCTGTCGGTGCGGGGGGATGCCGCCGAGCAGTGCTGGCGCATCGTGCAGCCGGTGCTTGACGCCTGGGCAGCCGGTGATGTCCCGCTGCAGGACTACGCGGCAGGTTCGCACGGGCCTGACGGCTGGCCCGACCACGACTACTGAGGCATCGCCGCGCTACCGCTCCACAAGCACGCCGTCGGCATCCGCCCACACGTGTTTGCCCGGGGTGAACGTTACGCCGCCGATCTCGACCGGAACATCGACCTCGCCGACACCGTCCTTGGCGCTCTTACGTGGGTTGGAGCCCAGCGCCTTGAGGCCGATGTCGAGCTGGCGGATCGCCTCCCGATCGCGGACCGCCCCGTAAACAACGACTCCGGTCCAACCGTTCTCGACAGCGGACGCCGCGATGAGGTCTCCGACCAACGCAGACTCCAACGAGCCTCCGCCGTCGATGACCAACACGGCTCCGTGCCCTGTGGTTGCGAGGATCGCCTTCACCAGGGCGTTGTCGCGATGGCAGCGGACCGTACGGATGGGCCCGTCGAACTCGATCCGGCCGCCGATGTCCTGCAGCTGGATGCCGAGCGAATCGAGCTCGTCGCCGCGTTCATCGAACAGGTCAGCTGTTGCAATCGTCATGCCCTGACGGTATCTGCGCGCATCGCCGGGTGAGTGGGTCGGCAGCCGGAAAGATTCCGCAGACTTCCGAGCGGCGCAACCGCGGGTCCGTCACGACCGGATCGGACGATACTCGAAGGATGACGACCCACCCCGCAAAGCATCGCCCCGTGCGCGTCGGCGTGCAGCTCGCGCCCCAGCATGCCTCCTACTCCCAGATCCGCGATGCCATCCTTCGCGCCGAAGATCTGGGAGTCGACGCGATCTTCAACTGGGATCACTTCTTCCCGCTCACCGAACCGCTGGAGGCCGCACACTACGAGGCGTGGACGATGCTCGCCTCGATCGCCGAACTCACGGATCGCGTGGAGTTCGGCCCGCTGGTCAACTGCAGCTCGTACCGCAACCCCGACCTGCAGGCCGACATGGCCCGCACCGTCGATCACATCAGTGCGAGAGGCGGGACGGGTCGGCTGATCTTCGGCACGGGCTCCGGCTGGGCCGAGAAGGACTACCTCGAGTACGGCTACGAGTTCGGCACTGTCGGATCACGGCTGAACGATCTGCGCGACGACCTCGGCCGCATCCGTCGCCGGTGGGAGTTGTTGGATCCGGCCCCGACGCGGGACATCCCGATCCTCATCGGCGGACAGGGCGAACAGAAGACACTCCGGCTCGTAGCCGAGCACGCCGCCATCTGGCATACGTTCACGCCGATTGAGAAGATCCCGCACAAGCTCGACGTACTTCACGATTGGTGTGCCCGCGTCAATCGGGATCCCGCCGACATCGAGATCGCGACGGGCTTCACGCCGCGCGGATTCGGGCCGCTGCTGGAACAGGATGCCCTGGAGCGGCTGCATCCGCTCGGGGTGCGATTCATCATCCCGTCGATTGACGGGCCGGACTACGACCTCTCCCCCGTGAAGCCGCTGCTGGAGTGGCGAGACCGGATGAACGGAGCCTGACGCGGCGCGGGGAATACCAACCGGAACTCGGTGTTGACGGAAAAGGACGACGGGGTCCGTTCCCACATTCCTCAACACCGGGAGAAATCATGACCACCATCGCCCCGTCCAATGCCCTGCTCGATGTCCTCGCGAACCGCCGCAGCACTCGGGTCTTCGACGATCAGCGCCCCGTCGACGAGTCAGCGTTGTCGGCAGCCCTCGAGGCTGCGCGCTGGGCCCCGTCGGCGGCAAACACCCAGCCATGGCGAATGATCGTCGCACGGCGCGGAACTGACACGTTCTCGCAGATCTCGGATGCGCTCACGGGGTTCAACCGGGTCTGGGCGATCACGGCGGGAGCCTTCGTGGTCTTCCTTGCCGATACCGAGCACGACGGCGTGGAGTTGCCGTGGGCCGAGTATGACGCGGGCCAGGCCGCTGCTTACTTCACCGTGCAGGCACACGCCGACGGCCTGATGACCCATCAGATGGGAGGGTTCGATCGCGCCGCCATCGCTGCCGCGTTCTCGCTCCCTGAGACGGTTCGCCCGCTCACCGTCATGGCCGTCGGGAACCTCGGCGATCTCGACGCGGCAGACGAGGCGGTCCGCGAACGCGAGGCCGCGCCACGCACCCGCCGGCCGCTGTCGGAGACAGTTCTGGCCGACGCCTGATCGCACGGGGCATAGGCGCGGGGCTCGAGGTCATCATCTGATCTCGAGCCCCGCGGTGTTTCTCGGCGTCAGTCGTCCATCAGTTCGGCTTCGATGATGTCGTCATCCTCGCCCGGACGCGGCGTCGGGGCGGCGGCCGGTCCATTACTGGTCAGGACCAGCGAGTCCCCGTCGACCGCAACATCCACCCGGACGAGGTCTCCGTCACGTACCCCGCCCGACAGCAGCGCCATCGCCAGGCGATCCTGAATCTCGGACTGGATGAGACGGCGCAGCGGACGAGCACCGAACACCGGGTCGTAGCCCCGCTCGGCAAGCCACCCTCGTGCGTCAGGCGTGACCGCGAGGGTCAGCCGGCGCTCGTGGAGGCGCTGCTGCAGTCGGTCGACCGTCAGTTCGACGATCTGGGCCAGATCGTCCTGCGAGAGCGCCTGGAAGATGACGATGTCATCGAGCCGGTTGATGAACTCGGGCTTGAACGCCTGGCGCACCAGAGCGAGTACCTGTGAGCGCTTCTGCTCCAGCGGCATCGTCGGGTCGATGAGGATCGGCGAACCGAGATTCGAGGTCAAGATGAGGATGACGTTCGTGAAGTCCACGGTGCGACCCTGGCCGTCAGTAAGGCGACCGTCATCCATCACCTGCAGCAGGATGTCGAACACTTCCGGATGCGCCTTCTCGACCTCGTCGAGCAGGACGACGCTGTACGGACGTCGCCGTACAGCCTCCGTCAGCTGTCCACCCTGCTCGTAACCGATGTATCCGGGAGGGGCACCCACCAACCGGGCAACCGAGTGCTTCTCGCCGTACTCCGACATGTCGATGCGCACCATGGCGTGCTCGTCGTCGAAGAGGAATGCGGCGAGCGCCTTCGCGAGCTCGGTCTTGCCGACTCCCGTGGGGCCGAGGAACAGGAACGAGCCTGTCGGTCGGTTCGGGTCGCTGATCCCGGCGCGCGATCGGCGCACCGCATCGGCGACCGCCTTCACTGCCTCCTTCTGCCCGATCAGGCGCTTGCCGAGCTCGGCCTCGAGGTGCACGAGCTTCTCACTCTCGCCCTGCAGCAGGCGCCCCACCGGAATACCGGTCCACCCGGCTATGACAGCCGCGATGTCTTCCTCGGTGACCTGCTCGTTGACCATCCGGTCTTCGCTGGGTTCCATGCTCTCGGCCTCGATGATCCCGCGCTCGAGCGCCGGGATCTCGGCATAGAGCAGCCGCGACGCGCGCTCCAGGTCACCCTCGCGCTGAGCGCGCTCGGCCTCGCTGCGCGCCGCATCCAGGCGGGTCTTCAGTTCACCGACACGGTTGAGGATCGAGCGCTCGGTCTCCCACTTGGCCTGCAGCTCCGAGAGCTTGTCCTGCTCGCGCTTCAGGTCCGCGCGCAGTTTCTCGAGGCGCTCGCGCGACGCGTCATCCTTCTCCTTCTTGAGAGCGAGCTCCTCAAGCTTGAGCCGGTCGACATGGCGGCGCAGCTCGTCGATCTCCAGCGGTGCCGAGTCGATCTCCATCCGCAACCGGGATGCTGCTTCGTCGATGAGGTCGATGGCCTTGTCGGGCAACTGCCTGCTCGGGATGTAGCGGTGCGACAGGGCAGCCGCCGCGATCAGCGCGCTATCCGAGATCGCGACCTTGTGGTGCGCCTCGTATCGCTCCTTGAGTCCGCGAAGGATCGCGACGGTGTCTTCGACGTTGGGTTCGCCGACGTAAACCTGCTGGAAGCGGCGCTCGAGCGCGGCATCCTTCTCGATGAACTCGCGATACTCGTTGAGGGTCGTCGCCCCGATCATGTGCAGCTCGCCGCGAGCGAGCATCGGCTTGAGCATGTTGGATGCCGCGACCGATCCTTCGCCACCGCCCGCGCCCATGAGCACGTGGAGTTCGTCGATGAAGGTGATGATCTGACCTTCGGAGTCGGTGATCTCTTTGAGCACCTTCTTGAGACGGTCTTCGAACTGCCCGCGGTACATGGCGCCGGCGACGAGCGCCGAGATATCGAGCGCGATGAGCTCCTTGCCCCGGAGGCTCTCGGCAACATCCCCTGCAACGATGCGTTGAGCGAGACCCTCGACGACGGCAGTCTTGCCGACGCCCGGTTCGCCGATGAGGACGGGATTGTTCTTGGTGCGGCGGGTCAGGACCTGGCTGATACGCCGGATCTCGGCATCCCGCCCGATGACGGGGTCGAGTTTGCCCTGGCGGGCACGGTCGGTGAGGTTGATACCGAACTGTTCGAGCGCGCTCTGCTGCTCGTCCTGGTCGGCCATCGGGGTGGTCTGCATGATGCCTCCTGCGCGGCGACGTGGGTGGCGGTTCGTCCGCCGAAATCTGCGTGAGCTCAAACTTGAGCCGTTCTGACTCAATTTTATCACCGCGTGGTCGATTCGGGAAGAGCTTCGCCGATAAACGGGGCCTCGGGATAGCGTGGGTTCTCATGCGGAGCCGACGATGACAAACGTGAGGGTGTTTCTGACCCAGATGACCCGCGCGGTGTGGTTCCGGGCCTCGCTGTTCAGCCTCGCCGCCGTGCTGCTCGCCCTCGCGGCGGGGTTCCTC
>CETR01030526.1_pt1 | contig 10346 bp, 3 predicted proteins | sample 531281 | NCBI WGS metagenome assembly CETR01 (sample SAMEA2622568, study PRJEB7988) | marine metagenome | biome: marine biome (ENVO:00000447); feature: mesopelagic zone (ENVO:00000213); material: "saline water (ENVO:00002010), including plankton (ENVO:xxxxxxxx)" | depth 696 m
ATTGCCTCTGTTTTGGCCATGCGTTTGAACGTTTCCAAAGCGAAAAATGAGTATCCGTTGGATGCATAAAGCATTCAACATTGCATATCACAGACCTTTTGCTTCCATACAGGCCTTCAAATTGATGCTTGGGATTTTAAGATAAAACCAATGAATGTCCTAACTTTACCAATTCATTTTTGATAATATGAGCAAGGAAAAGCAAAGACGAGAAGCACTTCTATACCACGCAAAGCCGCAACCAGGTAAAATAAAGATCGTACCCACAAAACCGTATTCCACCCAAAGGGACTTGGCCTTGGCCTATTCCCCAGGGGTTGCCGAACCTTGTTTGGAGATTGAAAAGAACAAGGACGATGTATACAAATACACCGCAAAAGGAAATATAGTAGCGGTAATTTCCAACGGTACAGCGGTATTGGGCTTGGGAAATATCGGTCCCGAGGCCTCAAAGCCCGTAATGGAAGGGAAGAGTCTGCTTTTCAAGATTTTTTCTGATATCGATGGAATCGATATTGAACTGGATGCCACTGATGTGGATAAGTTCGTTGAGACGGTCAAGGCCATTGCCCCGACCTTCGGGGGAATCAATTTGGAGGATATCAAAGCTCCTGAAGCCTTTGAGATCGAACGGAGGTTGAAGGAAGAACTCGATATCCCCGTAATGCATGATGATCAGCACGGTACGGCGATAATTTCCGCCGCAGCCTTGCTAAACGCCCTTGAAATTGCCGAAAAAAAGATTGAAGATGTAAAAATCGTGGTAAGCGGGGCAGGCGCAGCGGCTGTTTCGTGTACAAAACTCTACAAAGCCTTTGGTGCATCCGCAAAGAATATCGTAATGTTGGATAGCAAGGGGGTCATCCGAAGCGACAGGGACAACCTTACTTCTCAAAAAGAAGAGTTTGCCACCGATAGGAAAATCGACACTTTGGAGGAAGCCATGAAGGATTCAGATGTGTTCATCGGACTCTCCATCGCCGACATTGTTTCCCCTGAAATGCTGAATTCCATGGCCGAGAACCCCATTGTGTTCGCCATGGCCAATCCAAATCCAGAGATAGAATACGATTTGGCCTGCAAGACCAGGAAGGACATCATCATGGCCACTGGTCGTTCCGACCATCCGAACCAAGTGAACAATGTACTTGGTTTCCCGTTTATCTTCAGGGGGGCTTTGGATGTGCGTGCCACAAAAATCAATGAAGAAATGAAGATGGCCGCCGTAAGGGCCCTGGCCGATTTGACTCGTGAGCCCGTTCCGGAACAAGTGAACATTGCCTACGATGCCACAAGGTTGGCCTTTGGAAAGGACTATATCATCCCCAAACCCTTCGATCCCCGGTTGATCGCCAAGATTCCACCGGCTGTTGCCAAAGCGGCCATGGATAGTGGAGTGGCTAGACTGCCAATTCAAAATTGGGAGAAGTACGAGGAAGAACTCTATCAAAGATCCGGCAATGACAACAAAGTGGTTCGATTGCTACATAACAGGGCCAAGGTAAATCCAAAACGAATTGTTTTTGCCGAAGCTGAATTGCTCGATGTGATGAAGGCCGCTCAGATCGTTCATGAAGAAGGCATCGCAATGCCGATCCTGCTGGGAAACAAGGAAATCATAGAGCACTTGAAAAAGGAGCTCGAGTTTGACACAGAAGTGCCGATCATCGATCCACGTTCCGATGAGTTCAGTGAAATGCGTACCAAGTATGCCTTGAAACTTTGGGAACTGAGGAAGCGAAAGGGCGAGACCAAGTACAGTGCTCGTGTCAATATGGGCAAGCGGAATTATTTTGGAGCCATGATGCTCAAGGAAGGAGATGCCGATGGAATGATTTCTGGATACTCCAGAGCCTACCCCAAGGTACTGCGACCCGTTTTTGAGGTGCTGGGAAGGGCCAAAAATGTGCAAAATGCCAGCACTGTGAACATTATGATCACAGATAGAGGGCCGCTCTTTTTGGCCGATACCTCCATCAATATCGATCCCAATGCGGAAGAACTGGCCGAGATTGCACAAATGACGGCCAATGTGGCCAAAACCTTTGGTTTCAATCCCGTTATGGCATTGCTCTCCTACGCGAATTTTGGTTCGTCAAACCATCCGAATGCCCAAAAAGTAAGGGAAGCCGTGAAAATTCTACATGAAAGGAACCCTGATTTGGTGGTCGATGGAGAAATCCAGACCGACTTTGCACTCGACCCGGAGATGAGCAGCAATAACTTCCCGTTTTCCAAGATATCAGGGAAAAAGGTCAACACCTTGGTTTTTCCCAACCTGGAATCCGCGAACATTACCTACAAATTGTTGAAAGGCCTCAACAATGCCGATTCCATCGGACCGATCATGGTGGGGCTTACCAGAGCGGCGCATATTTTGCAACTCGGGGCCAGCGTGGACGAAATGGTCAATATGGCCGCCGTTGCCGTTATCGATGCCCAAGAGCGTGAGAAACGAAGAAAAGCTAAAATGCAAGGGGAGTGATCCCGGTCAAATAGATTTTTTATGATTACCCACTTACGAGGAAAACTAGTAGAAAAAAATCCAACCTACGCCATAGTGGAATGCAATGGGGTGGGGTATTTCCTGAATATTTCCCTACATACTTTTTCCTTGCTCACAGATGAAGAAAACATCTTTGTCTATACCGATTTATTGGTAAAGGAAGATTCTCATACCTTGTTCGGTTTCGCCGAGCGGGCGGAGCGCGAAGTGTTCCGATTGTTGATATCGGTCTCAGGGGTCGGGGCGAGTACTGCACGAACCATGTTGTCCTCATTGTCCCCATCCGATGTCAGGGATGCCATAGCCAATGGCGATGTGCCCACAATCCAGTCTGTGAAAGGGATTGGGGCCAAAACGGCCCAGCGTGTAATCTTGGATTTAAAGGACAAGATTTTAAAAGTCCACGACATGGGCGAAGTTTCACAAAAATCAAACAATACAAATAAAGAAGAAGCGTTATCTGCATTAGAGGTTCTTGGTTTTACCAGAAAGCAATCTGAAAAGGTGGTCGACAAGGTACTTTCCCAAGACACTTCGTTAAGCGTAGAGAACATTATTAAACAGGCGCTGAAAAATTTGTAACTAGTTTGAAAAAAGGGGCAAAACCAATACTTAAACCAATACGTTTTAAGTACATTTTCTTTGTTTTTTGTCTACTGTCCATATCCAACCTAATGGCACAGGAGACCAATGAGCAGGCTCAGGATTCCGTGAAAACAGGAGTGGATCTTGGTCGCCTTATCATGGGGAATCCGGATAGCATTGTTGCAAAATACACTTACGACCCCAAGACCAATACATACGTTTATACGGAGAGCATAGGGGACTTCGATGTCAACTACCCTATCATCCTTACTCCCGAACAATACTACGACTTGGTGGAAAAGGAGCAGATGAAGCTCTATTTCAAACAAAAAGGGGATGCCTACGCAGGAAAAAAAGAGGGTAGTGAGGAAGCGCGGCGAAATCTTTTGCCCAATTTTTATGTGAACAGCAACTTTTTTGAGACCATTTTTGGGGGAAACACCATTGAAGTGATTCCACAAGGGTCAGTGGCCATGGACTTGGGTGTGCTGTGGCAGAAAAATGACAACCCGGCCCTATCCCCTAGGAACAGAACGAACCTTTCCTTTGATTTCGATCAACGAATCAGTTTGAGCTTGTTGGGAAAAGTGGGAGAGCGGCTTCAGGTATCCGCACAATATGATACGGAAGCCACATTTGATTTCCAGAACCTTGTCAAATTGGATTATACCCCGACAGAGGACGATATCATACAGAAAATTGAAGTGGGTAACGTGAGCATGCCGCTCAATAGTTCCTTGATTACGGGCGCACAGAGTTTGTTCGGTGTCAAAACACAACTTCAGTTTGGTAGGACGACCGTAACGGCTGTTTTTTCAGAACAACGGTCACAAAACAACACAGTGGTCGCCCAAGGGGGCGGCACGGTCAACGAATTTGCATTGACGGCATTGGATTATGATGAGGACAGGCACTTTTTCCTAGCGCATTATTTCCGTGACAATTATGATCGTGCATTGGAATTCTACCCATTCATTCAAAGTAGGGTGCAGATTACCCGTTTGGAGGTTTGGGTGACCAATAGAAACCAGCAAACAACGAATGTTAGAAATGTTGTGGCCATTCAGGATTTGGGTGAGGCCATTTCCGATAATACCCGTATCGGTGTCAACAATGGAGATCCAGCAGGATTTTTCAATAACCAAGCCGTTGCCAGCGGACTTCCACAGAACGGCGCCAATGCCTACGACCCCAATCAAATCGGGAGTGGGGCACTGACACCGGCCATTCGTGACATCGCCACGGTGGAATCCGGGTTCAATGTGCCCGGATATACCGTGAATCAAGGATTTGATTATGCGATTTTGGAAAATGCCAGAAAGTTGGTTCAAGGAAGGGATTATGAGTTCGATTCCCAATTGGGGTACATCTCATTGAGTCAGAGTTTGAGCAACGATGAGGTGCTGGGTGTGGCTTTTCAGTATACCTATGATGGGGAAGTTTATCAGGTAGGGGAGTTTGCCAATGGAGGTGTGGATGCCACCACGATACCCCCGAATTCCAATTTGATAGAGAACAATGCATTGGTCTTGAAATTGCTTAAGAGCAACATTACCAACGTGGTAGACCCTATTTGGGATTTGATGATGAAGAACATTTATTCCACAGGGGCCTATCAATTGAGTCAAGAGGATTTCAAACTGAACATTCTCTATTCCGACCCCACACCAAGAAACTATATTACCCCGGTTGACCCCAATGCCGGATGGCCCGAAGGATTGCAAGATCAAATATTGCTGAGTGTCTTCAATCTGGATCAGCTCAACATGTACAATGATGTACAGCCGGGCGGGGATGGATTTTTTGATTACGTTGAAGGAATAACGGTGGATTCGCAATCAGGGCGAATTATCTTTACCAAGGTGGAACCCTTCGGGGAGTATCTCTTTGAGAAGTTGGGCGGCGGTACTTATGATGTGGAAAATGACCAAGGGTATAACCCGAACCAGAGGAAATATGTGTTCCGTAACATGTACGCCAAGACCAAGGCGGCATCATTGCAAAATGCGGAAAAGAACCGATTCCAGATCAAAGGGCGGTATACTTCGCAATCCAACAACGGTATTCCGATCGGGGCCTTCAATGTGCCGCAGGGTTCGGTTACCGTGACCGCGGGTGGAAGACAGTTGCAGGAAGGCATTGACTATACGGTGAACTATCAGGCGGGTACGGTACAATTGCTCGACCCCAGTCTGGAGGCATCGAATACCCCCATCAACATTTCAGTGGAGAACAATGCGGTATTTGGTCAGCAGACCAGGCGTTTTGCAGGGGTCAATGTAGAGCACAAGTTCAATGATAAGTTTGTTTTGGGCGGTACGTTCCTCAATTTGAACGAGCGTCCCCTGACACAGAAATCGAATTACGGGATTGAACCCGTCAACAATACCATTTTCGGACTGAATGGAAATTTCAGTACCGAAATGCCATTCTTGACAAGACTGGCCAATAAGTTGCCGAACATTGATACGGATGTGCCTTCCAACCTGTCTTTGCGCGGCGAGGTGGCGTTCTTGCGACCCAATTCGCCCAAAAACGCGGACTTTAGGGGTGAAACCACTACTTATTTGGATGATTTTGAAGGAGCACAGGCGTTGATCGATATTCGTTCCTCCTTGGGATGGACCTTGGCCAGTCCGCCAGTGGAATTCATAAATGATAGAACAGGGATTGATGTGGGCCACGAGCGTGCAAAAATGGCGTGGTACACCATCGACCCTATTTTTTATACCAATCAGAGACCATCGGGGATGTCGGACAACGATATTTCCCTCAACTCGACCCGTAGGGTCTTCATTGACGAGGTGTTCACCGAAACGGATATTGCCCAGGGACAGACCCAGGTGCAGAGCACGCTCGATGTTGTGTACTACCCGAACGATAAGGGACCGTACAATGCCAATCCAAGTTTTGAATCCGAGACACCGGCTGCCAAATGGGGTGGGATCATGCGACCATTGAGCAGCACCAACTTTGAGCAGTCCAATGTGGAATTTGTCCAGTTTTGGGTGTTGGATCCCTATATTGATGGGGAAACTGCCGATGGCAATGCAGGTGAGCTTGTATTCAACCTGGGTAATATTTCCGAGGACATCCTAAAGGATGGTAGGAAACAATACGAAAATGGATTGCCCGCAAGTACCAATAACGAGGTGCCAAGGGAAACCGTTTGGGGGCAAGTGCCCTCCACACAATCTTTGGTGTATGCCTTTGATGCGGATGAGGCCAATAGGACGGCCCAGGATGTTGGTTTGGATGGCTACGATGATGCCCAGGAAGCTTCCATATATAATGGTCCCGCAGAAGACCCTGCTTTGGATAACTATCAATATTACCTGAACCGCGAGGGCGGTATTTTGGAACGCTATTTTGATTTCAACAATACACAGGGCAACTCGCCAGTGGCGGTGACGAACACCAATAGGGGTTCGACCACGCTGCCCGATGTGGAGGATATCGACAGGGATTTGACCATGAACACGGTAAACAGCTACTACGAGTACCGTATTCAGATAAAACCAAACACCACTATTGATGACCAATATGTGACCGATATCCGCGAAGGACAGACCCCGACCTTGCCCAATGGTACGCAATTGAACCGTAGATGGATCCAGTATAAGATTCCATTGAGCGATTTTACCGATGCCGTAGGGGGAATCTCGGATTTCAGGTCCATCAGCTTTATGCGAATGTACCTTACCGGGTTCTCGGATGATGTGGTGCTTCGTTTTGCGACCCTCGACTTGGTACGTGGTGATTGGAGGACATACACCAATACCCTGCAACCTGGATTTGACAACGATCCTTCGGATGATGCCACTGTTACCGATGTGAACACTGTGAACATCGAGGAAAACTACGGAAGACAGCCGATACCCTATGTGTTGCCTCCCGGAGTGGTCCGTGAACAGCTCAACAACAACAATACGATCATTCGTCAAAATGAGCAGTCCCTCTCTTTTGTGGTGGAGAACTTGGAGTCCCAGGATGCCCGAGGGGTGTTCAAAAATGTAAATATCGATGTGCGTCAGTATAAACGTTTGAAAATGTTCATGCATGCCGAGAAAATATTCAATACCGATTACTCGGACAGTGATACGCCTTTGGTCGGTTTCTTGAGAATCGGTACCGATTTCTCCGAAAATTTCTACCAGATAGAACTACCACTTCAATTCACTTCATTTGGAGCTTCATCCGCAGAAGAAATTTGGCCCAGTGTCAACGAAATAGATGTTGCATTGAGTGACTTGAACAAGGTAAAATCCAAAGGGATATCCAATCAGACCTTGGATGAGATCAACTACTATGAAATTGTGGATGGCGAAGCCGTACTTGTGGATGAGTTTGCTCCCCGAACCTTGGGCAGGGTCCGTATAGGAATCAGGGGTAACCCGTCTTTGGGAAGTATTCGCGGTATGATGGTGGGTATCAAAAACATTGATGATATTCCAGCCCGAGGCGAAGTGTGGTTCAATGAACTTCGATTGGCAGGCCTTGAAAACAACGGTGGTTGGGCCGCGACTGCAGCCTTGGATGCCAATGTGGCCGACTTCGCCAATGTTACGGCAACGGGAAGTAGAAGCACATCTGGTTTTGGTTCCATTGACCAAAAACCCACAGAGCGCGCTTTGGAAGATGCCATCTCATACGATGTGGTGACCAATGTGAACGTAGGGCAGTTGTTCCCCAAAAAATGGAACCTGCAATTACCGTTCAACTATGGGATTTCCGAAACCCTGATCACTCCGGAGTTCGACCCCGTGTACGATGACCTACGGTTGGATGATAGGATTGCCGCTGCTGCAACTCCTGAGGAGGCAGAAACCATAAAGGAACAGGCGGAGGATTACACCAAGCGAACCAGTATCAACTTGATAGGAGTAAGGAAAAATAGGGGGGAGGAAGCTGAAGAGAATTTCTTCGATGTGGAAAACTTTACCTTCAATTATTCCTACAACGAAACCGACCATAGGGATTTTGAGGTGGCCGAACTTCGTGATCAGAATGTTTCCACTGGATTTGTGTACAATCACAATTTTAGGCCGGCACCCGTAGCACCCTTTGCCAAAAAGGACTCCATGCTCACAAGCAAATATTGGCAGTGGCTGAAGGATTTGAATTTCAATGCCCTTCCCACAAGCTTTTCGGTAAATGCCAATTACAATCGTTCCTTTAATCAACAGCGGTACAGGGATGTATTGGAACCAGGGGTGGATGCTTTGGAACTGCCCTTGTTGCAACAACGAAACTATTTGTTCAACTGGCAGTATGCACTCAATTACAGCATCACGAAATCGTTGCGATTGAACCTGACCGCCTCCAACAATAATATTGTCCGTAACTATTTCAATGTCGATGATGATCGGGATTCAGGTATCAACCAGGCCCTGGACCTTTGGGATGGCTTTTTCGATATAGGAGAACCGAACAGGCATGCCCAGCAAATGCAGTTGAACTATGAACTGCCGTTCAGCAAAATACCTTTCCTCAATTTTATAAATGCACAATATTCCTACACCAGTAATTTTGATTGGCAACGGGGTGGCGATGCATTGAGGCAGGTGGCCGGTGTGGATATCAACACGGTTCAAAATGCCAGTACCCATACGTTGACGGCGAACATGAGCATGCAGCGCTTTTATGACTTTTTGGGTCTTAAGAGGCGTGATGGAAAAGTGACCGCAAACCAAGCTGCTGTACGAAGGGACAAAGCGGGCAACCCTGCTGATGGTGAAGATGCCAATGGACCTCGAAAAACCAGCAAGGGCTTCAATACCATGGTGGATATCTTGACCATGGTAAAACGGGTCAATGTCAATTACAGTGAAAACCGGGGAACGGTACTGCCAGGGTACACACAATCCATAGGGTTTATCGGAACTACACGTCCCACTTTGGGTTTTGTCTTCGGAAGTCAGGCGGATGTGCGGTTCGAGGCCGCGCGTAATGGATGGTTGACGAATTATCCCGAATACAGTAGGCAGTTCATGCAAAATACGAACAAGCAATTGACCATTACCGCCACGGCTCAGCCTACCCAGGATTTGACCATTGACTTGAGTGCGGATAGAAATTACATGAGTTCGTTGCAGGAAAGCTATAGCCCTGAGAATTGGGCCAATGGTCTTGATGGATTGATCAACGAGATGGGGAACTTCAGCATCTCCACGGTGATGATAGGAACGGTGTTCAAGAAGAGCGATGAGTTCGACTCCGAAACCTTTGAGCAATTCAAACAGAACAGGATCACCATTGCCAACAGGTTGGTATCCGATAGGGGGGAGAGTCCCGGTACATTGGATGAGGATGGTTTTCCGGAACGTTACGGTAAAACACAGCAGGATGTATTGCTTCCAGCATTCTTTGCTGCCTATACGGGACAGGATGTGGATCGGGTGAACATGGATGCTTTCCGAGATATTCCCATCCCGAACTGGAACATGAAGTACACGGGTTTGATGAAAAACAGGTGGTTCAAGAAGAAATTCAAGCGTTTTTCCTTGAGTCATGGGTATCGCGCAGCTTATAGCGTGAACTCGTTCCAGACCAATTTGGAGCGTCAGAATACCACCTATGACCCGGAAAATGGGGATTTGTTGCCCAAGACCCTCATTAATAATGTGGTTTTGACCGATGAGTTCAGCCCGTTGATGCGAGTGGACTTTGAAATGCAGAACTCCTTTAGTTTTTTGGCCGAGGTACGGACCAGTAGAACCTTGTCCCTGAGTTTTGACAATAATTTGTTGACTGAGATCAATGGTAACGAATATACCTTGGGACTGGGTTATCGATTCAAGGATGTGAAGTTCGTGACCAATATCGGGGGCGAAAAAACCCGTTTGAAAGGGGACCTGAACTTGAAGGCAGACCTATCACTCCGTGATAACATCACGATCATCCGAAATTTGGATATCGATAACAATCAGATCACATCGGGCCAACGATTGATGTCCATAAAGTTCACTGCGGACTATGCGTTGAGCAAGAGTTTGAACGCCATGTTCTTCTATGATCACTCCTTCTCTGAATTTGCTGTTTCCACTGCTTTTCCGCAGACAACCATCAATACGGGCTTTACATTGCGGTACAACTTTGGGAACTAATGAATAACATAATTTGCTTTTCCTTCATTTTGGGGCAAAGTTTCTTTGAAAAACTTTCCGCAATCCGTTACATTTGCCCATCGACTAATTCAAACATAAAGTAATGAACATACCATCAGAATTAAAGTACACAAAGGACCATGAGTGGG
>CETR01020718.1_pt1 | contig 10317 bp, 7 predicted proteins | sample 531281 | NCBI WGS metagenome assembly CETR01 (sample SAMEA2622568, study PRJEB7988) | marine metagenome | biome: marine biome (ENVO:00000447); feature: mesopelagic zone (ENVO:00000213); material: "saline water (ENVO:00002010), including plankton (ENVO:xxxxxxxx)" | depth 696 m
TGGAACCTTGTAAGGTCTGTCCAAGTTCGGTTCTTTCCTGCGGAGAACTAAAAAAGACAGAGCCACCATTGCGTAGGCAACAACGATCCCAAGTCCACCAGCATTGACCAGCCACTCCAGAACCGGTCTGCCGAAGAAAGGACCAATTGCCGAGAGTGCTCCGATTAGCAGGATCGCATTACGTGGTGTGCGGTACTGTGGATGTAAGGTGCCCAGAAAGGAAGGAAGCAAGCCACTCTGAGCGAGTGCGTAGATAGCGCGACTGCCACCGATTATAAAAGCATTCCAACTAGTGATTATGCCGGCAAGGCCAGCCAAGAGAAGAATAGTACTACCGAATTCCCCGTAAATACGCGCGCCTGCTTCTGCCGTAACAACATCACCAGCTGATCCGAGGGCTGCTTGGTCTAAAACCAAGCCAACGCCCAACACGATCAGGCTATACCAGGCAATAGCCATCAATACGGATACCATGAGCACGCTGCCAATGTCTTTAAAGGGCAAGTCGATTTCTTCGGCCGCCTGCGGAATTGTGTCGAAACCGACAAACAGGAACGGCACCATCACAAGTACCAGTGTAATACCAGACACACCCTCTTTAATTAAAGGTTGCATATTGATTGCATCGCCTGCTAACAGTGCCCCGCTGACAAACAGTATCCCAGCGATCAGGATTACCAGCACCACGGCCGACTGAACAATAGCGGCCATACGAACACCCCGGATATTGAGAATTGTAATTACTACGGTGCCAGTAACGCCAGTTAATACCCATGTGAGGTATACATTCCAGCCGGCTACCTGCCAAAGAAATACCTTATCCAGCCCCGGAATTAAGGAGTCCAACACGGTTGGCAGTGCCACTGCTTCAAACGTAGCTACAGAGACATATCCGAGAATGATTGCCCAAGTACAGATAAAAGAAGCGCCAGTCCCCAATGCGCGATGACTATATACATGTTCGCCACCCGCGAAGGGCAGGGCTGAAGCAAGCTCAGCATAAGTGAGACCGATCACGAGCATTACCAGGCCTCCAAACAGGAAAGCCAGAATGGCGCCAACAGTGCCAGCAGAATAGATCCAGGTACCAGACAGAACCACCCAACTCCAGCCGATCATTGCTCCGAAAGCCAGAGCCAGTACTTCCTTGCGACCGAGCACACGGAGAAAATGGGTTTCTATGGTAGGGTCTCTCATGCGTGTATGATTTTTTTTCGCGGTAGCTACTGTATCGGAGTATTCAGGACATCGAACCTATTCTTGGTAATCACTTCTACAGTACGAACACCAATTTGATACTCACCGAAGGCCGCAAATTCAGGCGCATCGGTCCCGGCAACATCGATACGGTTCTTTTGGGTTAAACCGATAGAGCTCTGTGGCATGGCCCCGAAGTATCCGAGGGACTGAATTACGTTCACTTTAGTCCCCCGCCAAAATGTCTTCAGCAGGCTCCTGGCCAGGCAACTTCCGATTTATCAAGCGAAGTCTAGATTACGGCAACTAGTGCTGATAAGCCAGTGCCCGCTCCTCGGCGTTGTAGGCATGATCAAAAAAATCATGAAGTATGAGGTACAAGCTGGGAACCAGAAACAGCGTTATCAATGTCGCAAACAGAACGCCGAAAGCTAATGAAATAGCCATCGGAACAATGAAGAAGGTGGCTGGATTGGCTGTGAAAATTAATGGTACGAGACCGATAAATGTCGTAACTGAAGTCAGTATAATCGGGCGAAAGCGTATTTCTGAAGCTTTGGAAACTGCGTTTACCATCCCCATACCCTCGTCTCGGAGACGATTGATAGAAACGACTAGCACCAGACTTGCATTTACTACAACCCCACTCAACGCAATAATTCCCAAAAGGGAGAAAAACACCAAGTCTGCTCCCATTATAAAATGGCCACATATCGCGCCAACGGCTCCGAATGGAATGACACTCATAATGACTAGTGGTTGCAGATAAGATTTCAGCGGGATCGCAAGCAAGGCAAACATAACTAGCAAGGCAATTGGAAAGGTGCCATACAACTCTGATAACGATTCGAGTTGCTGCTCGCCTTCGCCACCGACAACCATTTCTACGTCAAGATCACGCTCCCAGGGGGACAGAAACTTACCTATTATTTCCCGACGAATTTCCTCAGGTGTCACCACTGTCCGATCTACATCGGCGCGCACAGTAATAACTCGGCGACCATCCTGCCGGTTAATGCTGGAGTAGCCATTACCTAATGAAAAATCGGCAATACTGAGAAACGGTACTTCAGCTCCACTGGGAGTGCGTATCATCATATCTTCTAAGTTGCCGAGAGATTGCCTTTCTGCTTCCGGGTATCGCACCATCACCCGAATGTCATCTGTCTCCCTCTGGATGCGTTGTGACTCTGAGCCATAAAACGCCTGGCGTACTTGCATCGCCACATCATTTAAGGTTAACCCTAACGTTTTACCTCTTTCGAGAATTTGAATTTGCACTTCCTGTTTGCCCGCTCGAAAGGAATCGGTAATGTCAAACACTCCGGGATATCGCCCCAGTTCTTCCCTGAGTTGTGTTGATGCAATCTTTAAATTCTCCTCGTCTCTTCCTTCCAGACGAAAATTAATCGCATCGCCCGCACTGAACGCATCTGATACAAAGGTTAGCTCTAAAGCATCGGGAATTGTGCCGACCTTATCACGCCAACGATCGCGAATAATTGCTGAACTAATTTCACCGCGCTCAAAGAAAGGGGTAAGGTATATAACTACTTCCGCTACATTACTAGCCCCTGCGCTACCTCCACCAGGGCGCCCTGGGCCTCCCCTCGGGGCTTGACCTCCAATGATTGTTAAAATGCTATCTACTACTCGTTCCGTTGATTGAGGCACCTCTCCATTTGCCTTCATCACAACTAACTGTTCTTCGAGCTCAACGGCAATCTCAATAGCCTTTTCTTCAATAGTGGCAACAGCTTGCTCTGTTACATGAGCAGGTACACCGGGCGGCATCTGTACAGAACCGTATACGACATCACCTTCCACCGAGGGCATAAACTGAAAAATTACCCGCCCACTGAACAATAAAGCGGACGTGATTATTATGACGCCCGTCGCCGTCGCCAAACATGCATATCGGTACCTAAGAACTTTATCAAGCAGACTTCGGTACCCATGTTCTGCAAAATACTCCATACCGTAAGAGACCTTCCCTTGGAAGGACTGCCATTTTGTAACAATGAAACTGTTTTCTAATAAATAGCCTTCAGTCCTTCGGTGAGCGATATGCCCGGGCAGGATCAGTTGTGACTCTACTAAGCTTGCTGCTAGGCAGAAAACCACCACGGCTCCGATAGCATTAAAAAAAGCACCCATCTGACCACCGAGCAATAAAATTGGCAGGAAAGCAGCTATCGTTGTCAACACACCAAAAATAACTGGTACACAAACTTCCATCGTACCCTCAACAGCGGCCTCTCCTTTCGAGTAACCTTTTCTTTCAAACGCGTGAATTCGTTCTCCCACCACAATGGCATCATCAACTATGATCCCGAGAACGAGGATAAATCCCATTACCGTAAGCGAACTGATAGTTAAACCTATTGAGGAAAAGAGGCTAAGCGCTCCAGCAATTGCGATAGGAATTCCTGCTGCAACCCAGATTGCCACTTTAAATCGCAGAAATAGAGCAAGAATTATCAATACAAAGAAGAGACCCGTATAAGCATTCTTGGCTACCGTCGTAATACGGTCTTGAGTTGCAAGCGCAGAGTCTGTAATTACGTCTAGCGACATCCCGTTAGGTAGATCTAAGTCGTTGGAATTCATCCAACCGTGCACTTCCCGCGCCGCCCGCACAATATCTTCTTCACCTATTCGCAGAACATCAATTATTGCAGCATTGCGGCCGTTTAGACGGGCATCTAAATAACCTTCTTCGAAGCCATCCTTCACAGTCGCAATATCGCCAAGACGTAATTGTGTTCCATCCGGATAGGACTGCACTATGATATCGGAATATTCGTCTCCGCTGTAAACCTGACCCTTCGTACGGAGCAAAATCTCACCGGATTCAGTGCGAATAGTGCCTCCAGGTAAGTCCAGTGAGGCTTGATCTATTGCCCTGGAAACCTGGTCAAGCGTTAGCCCATATTGCCGAAGCACTAACTCAGAAATCTCAATAGAAATTTCCAGCGGCCTTATATATTCGATGTTAACTGTGGATACCCCTGGAAGATCAATTAGATCATTTCGAATTTCCTCTGCAATCGCTTTCAAATTCCGATCATCAGAATCAGAAGCTAGCGCCATAGTCATTACATTGCCGCTGGAACTGAATGCTCGAACAATAGGTTTCTCTGTTTCAGTGGGAAAGGTTGTTACAGCATCAATCTTGCCTTTTATGTCATTGAGTGCTCGATTGAGGTCAGCGCCACTAGTCAGCTGCAAAGTCGCATCGCAACCTCCTTCTCGTGCAGTAGTTGTCATGCGCTCAATATCTTCGGCCCCTTCTAGCGCTTCTTCAATCCGCAAACACACGCCTGATTCTGATTCTTCTGGAGTTGCGCCCAGGTAGGCGACATTTACCTGAATCATCCCAAAGTCGATATCTGGGAACTCTTCCTGATTCAGGCTAAGGTAGGAAATTACTCCCCCAGCCAGAAAGATCCACATCATCAAGTTAGTGGCTACCGGATTCCTAACAAACCATGTAATTGGCGTTCTCAAAACAGCCCTCGATTAGTAATTTTTTTATGAAAAAGCTCCACTAAATGAATTCCCTGACAGGTTGCACAGACATACCGTCAACTACAGCCTGTATAGGCGATGTACAAATAAGTTCGCCTGGCAAGAGGCCACTCGATATAAGTACGCGATCTTCTTCTAAGCGATATATTTGAACATCCCGGAAGTACATTTTGTTTTCAGCATCTACAACTAATACCTGATTGTTATTGCGAATCACTGAACGGGGAAGAGAAATAATTCCATCTATTTGTTTACCGGTGATTTCAGCTTCAACAAATAATCCTATAGGAAGTGGTAGGTTCTGGGACCCAGAACTCTTGCGCCCAGCGGGCATTGTCGGCTGGTCAACTCTGATGATAGTTTGAACAGTATTGCTATTTGGATCAATCGTTGCTTCGGTACGTACCAGCTTGCCCTCCCAATGATATTCTTCACCGCCATAGTATCCTTTTAGTGTGACATTTGGCGCTTCATTGTCTGGCAATTCTCCACGAGCACCAAGGGGGATATCTAGGTACCCTAGTTGACGTATCGCTAGAGGTACTCTAACCTCAACTTCATCAGCTCCGTATAGAATCGCGACGCTTTGAGCTCGATTCACATATTGGCCCAGCTCAACCTCACGCCTTTCTACAATAGCGTTAAAGGGGGCCCTAATCTCGGAGCGCTCATAATCTAGTTCTGCCTGCCGATACATCGCTTCGGCATCAGCCTGACGCGCCCGGTTTACCTCTGCCATCCGACGTGCATCTTGCAATTGAGAATCACTAACAAGACGATCTTTGGCTAATGCCTCAATCCGTTCCAGCTCACTATCAGCGTGGCGAGACTCAGCTAAAGCTTGTTGCATACCAGCACGGCTACGATCACGCGCAGTTTCATAGTCGCTGGTATCGAGGCGCAGCAAGGTTTGCCCTTCTTCCACATAACCACCCGCCTCCAACGCTGGCGAAATCCAGGCTATAGGCCCAGCTACCGGCGCTGATAAACTGGCTATTTGAGCCGCCTGTACTTTACCCTGGGATTCAACCGTAAGCTGAACAGATTCAAGTTGTACTTCGGCTACTCTAACTGCTATGGGAATTAGCTCTGGGGCCACCTCTCCCACTTGGGTAGGGCTTCTAATTAAGTATACCGCTACTGCGATACACCCCGCTAAAATCCCAATTGGTACTACTATGCGCTTCATGCAACTACTCCTAAATCTTCCCTTGTTGATGTTGAGCTACTGACGATTGGTTTTATATCCTTCTTGTTAACTTGCTTTTTCTGGTAACTGCCAAGTCTGGCCTCAAGTTCTTCTACAACTGAGAACCGCAGCTCATCAAAATAGAGTTGTATGCCCGAAAAAAATAATTCTGCATCCTTTCCTGACAGGCCTTGTCTCACCAAGCCTAACACCTGATTTACGTTTTGTTTCTTCCGGGCCGGGGCCGACTTCAAATCTAGCTCAGCCATCTGTTCAACAAACTGCGCCTGAAGATCGTTGCTTATCAGACGAACCACTAGATTGTCGGCAACACTACCTAGATATTGGAAAAATTCCGTCCATTGAGCGTGCTTGGAGTCCGAATCTCCATTGTAATTGCTAAGTGATACGACCATTTTTTGCATTCGGTTCAGTTGTTCGGGTGTAGCTTTCTCTAATGCTTCGCGCGCTATCGTGGCAGCCAAAGCTCCGAAGGTGCGTAGAAACTGATCTACCAGTTTAGGATCGGGGGTGTCCTGAAGCACCATGAGTGGACCTAGTATAGCGATGCTAGCTGATTCAATATCCCGTACTCGGGCTCCGCCGGGTTGAGTGTTGATTAGTCCCAATTGCTCGAGTTGTGACAGAGCCTCTCGCACAGCACCACGACTGGCATCGAATCTAGACGCCAGATCGCGTTCGGAAGGCATACGTTCACCACTGCGATACTGTTGACGCAGTATTTCAGTACGCAAAATATTCGCGATCTCATGACTTTTAGTGTTGGTATGCGGCATATGAGCAACAAGGTAAATTGGTCAGACCATATTGGTCGGACCAAATATAAAGCCATAATCGCGAAGGTCAAGGAACTAGGCGCCGAACCGCAACTTTCAACCGACGAAGCGAATGGCTCTAGTGATCTAACTGGTGATTAGGCCCCTAAGGTCAACTAAGAAAACTGCATGAAATTTCAGAGAAACCCAATACTCACCTGAGGCCCCTAGCAATCTTAAGGAAGCTTATTTTCCAATAAAACATAAAACTCAGGGTCTAACGCGCATATACTTCTGCAACTTCCGGGGCCTAGGCTCGCCTCCGAACATGTTACCTGCCGCATCGGCTGCGACAAACTCGGCACCATTACCTGCCGGATCACGCGGGTCACCATAGGGTAGTTGGACAAAGTAGTTCACCCAGCCTAAGCGTGCATCGCCTATGCGTATTCCCATTTCCCACCCAGGGTTTTGCAGATCATCTGATTCCGAATCTGCTACATAAATGTTGTCATGCTCATCGAAGAAAATACCGCTAGGACGACCGAACTGAGTCCAGCTATTTATGTATTCACCATCCTGAGTAAATAGTTGAATTCGGTTGTTGGACCGATCACCCACAAAAAGTCGGCCGCGCTGATCGATAGCGATCGTATGTAGTACACGAAATTCACTTGGCGCATAGCCGGTCTTGCCCCAATTCATAATGAAATTACCGTTGCGGTCGAATTTTGCAACGCGGCTGTTACCATCGTCGTAGTGTCCATCTGCCACAAAAATATCGCCGTTGTCGCCTATCACAACATCAGCAGGTGAAGTGAAGTGATCCGGGCCTGGACCTTGCTCTCCGGGAGTGCCTAGCACCATTAACACTTCCCCTGTTGGGGAAAACTTCACCACGATATGTCCACGTTGGTCACCGGCCGGAATATTATTCTGGTTTACCGCGTCAGTGACCCAGACATTGCCGTCCGAATCCACATCAATCCCGTGAGGCCATATGAACATCCCACCGCCAAAGCTCTCTACTAATTCTCCATTACCATTGAATTTAAGTACCGAGTCCAAATCAGAATCCACGCACTCATTACCGAAGCGGTTTGGTGCCGTCGCATCACAGCGCACGACTGCCCAAATGTGTTCACCGTCAGGGTCAATATCCAGATCGCCAACTGCTCCCATCGTGCGCCCTCCAGGCATTTTGGCCCACGGTTCCATGGGCGTTGCATAGGGATTGACAAAACCTTGGGCAAAGACCGAGTTTGACAATACAAAACTAACAATTACCAGGGATAGAATAGAGAAATACAGTTGTAGAGAGCGCATGGCTTCTTCCTCCTTATTTTTATTATTAACCGGACCATTATTTTAGGTGCAGAGTAGCGATAATCACACCGCATTCCCCGTTTGGCAAGCCTAACAAAAGGTCAGTAATTGCGGGGAAAAGAAATCAGCAACAATTCAACGAATTCTTACAGCCGTAGACGCTAAAAATATTCATTCCTTTGCAAGAGGCTTATCTCGAACAGAATTCTTTCTGATTTAGATTAATTATCTAATAGATTCTGGCGGACCGCCTGCTGCAAGCGTTCAGAGGTCATGCCCCAACGAGTCCCTTCTGCAATGGCCGCGTCTATACTAGAACCTGATGCAAAGGCATTAACCGCGAATAAGCCACCCACGCGATTACCGGTCGCACAATGCACTAGTGCTGGTTCACCATCTAATGCTCCCAGAATTTCCTCTAGGGACTGAGCATTCGCTGCATTAATACCACCAGCGCCGGCCACTGGAATCGAGTAATACTCCATGCCGAGCGCTTCGACGACTGCCTGTTCCTCGAAATCAATCTCTTCCTGAGGTGTCCGTAAGTTGATGATGTGCTGTATTCCAGCGCTCGCCATCACTTTTAATTGAGTCTCGTTAGGCTGCCCACTCGACATTACGGTAGAAGCCGGTGTCCTAAAGTTGTTAATCTCAGCGGTACGCAGAACGTCGAGATCCAGCAGCGGCGCACTCGCACACGTAGCGAGCAACAGCACGGTTAAAACTCTTAATAGATGAGGGATAGGCTTTAATTTCTTCATAGTATTTCCTTACAACCCGAGATGGCTGGGTGAATTAGAGAGTCTTTTCTGTATTTTCACCAATATTACAGATTTAAGGCAAATAATAAATCTAACTTGTAGCAGCGAAAGGACCAGATTGGCCTATATTGCTACAATACTGATATTCACCTTCCCAGGAACATTCAATTAACGGTAATGAAAATATGTCTGGAAAACAATCGTTACGCTGGCAAATAGGCGAGGTATCTGTCACTCGTATTCTGGAATTACTGCTACCAGTTGAGTACTACGAAAAATACCCGTTCATGCGGGAAGCCCGACCCGAAGCATTACAAGAGATACCCTGGCTCTATCCCTATTTCGTTTCCGCCGAAGGCGAGCTTCTAGTCTCAATACATGCCTTGCTTGTACAAACAAGGGACTTTAATCTTTTAGTAGATACTTGTGTTGGGAATGACAAACCTCGCAAGATAACAGCCAACCAAGCGCTTAATACTGAATTTTTGCATGACCTTGCCGCCACCGGCTGTGACCGGGAAGCAATTAACTATGTAGTATGTACACATTTACATGTAGACCACGTAGGTTGGAATACCATGAAAGTTGGGGATACCTGGCAGCCAACCTTCCCAAATGCCCGTTACCTGCTGGGCCGGGAGGAATACCACTATTGGTCTAAGAGTGAATCTGAAGACCAGATATCAGTCATTGAGGATTCAGTAACACCGATATTCGAGGCAGGCCTTGTTGATCTGGTGGAGACGGATCACAGAATTTCAGACGAAGTGCAACTAATACCGACCGCAGGCCATACACCAGGTCACGTGAGTGTGGCGATCGAATCCAAAGGAGAGAAAGCGCTGATCACCGGCGACATGATGCATCACCCATGTCAAATCGCGCGGCCTCATTGGGCCGTGAGCTTCGATGAAGATCAGGAAGCCGCAATGCGCTGCCGCCAGAATGTACTCAAGGAGCTGGCCGATACACCAACGCTGGTGATTGGGACTCACTTTGCCACACCCACTGCAGGCAAGGTGGTGAGCGACGAAGATAGCTACCGATTCGATTTCTAATTCTTCTGTTTGTGTTAGCGTATTGGCGACTCGTATTTGTAAACGTCGCTCCAAAATACCCCATAAACAAAAAGCGCTATAGAAATACACATTGCCGGAACCAAGGCGTTTAAGGTACCGAAGGACTCGATAATCCAACCTAGAATCAGAGCCCCAATCGGTGGGCTGCCTAATAGCCCAAGACTGTAAACCGAAAGTATACGAGCCCGATATTCTTCACTGGCGGATTCCTGCACGATTGTACGCGCTAAAGTCGTAGTCACTCCCATATTAAGTCCCCAACCGATAGTAGCGAGAGCAAACAACCAGAAGCTCGGATTAATCCATATTATTCCCAAAATTAGCATTCTCGAAAACTGCGTAATAAGAAAGATTCTACCGGGGTGGGTCAGAGGCATTAACCGAATCATAATAAAATTCGACGCCGTAGCACCTCCGTAAAAAATAATCATCATCATGGATAACAATAAGGCATCGCC
>CETR01037472.1_pt1 | contig 10311 bp, 14 predicted proteins | sample 531281 | NCBI WGS metagenome assembly CETR01 (sample SAMEA2622568, study PRJEB7988) | marine metagenome | biome: marine biome (ENVO:00000447); feature: mesopelagic zone (ENVO:00000213); material: "saline water (ENVO:00002010), including plankton (ENVO:xxxxxxxx)" | depth 696 m
TGAGTTAATATACGGAAAAATTTCACTGGGGCGAAACCTTTCTTTCGTTTTCAATTTTAGCTTTCAATTTTTCTTTGACACCGCCAAACCACTCATCTTTTAGGATGCTGAGAACGATACTGTCCCTTCTACCCGTTGGCGCCGCACAGTTATTACGCAAGATGCCTTCAACAGTACAACCTATGCTTTTCATCGCAGCAATGCTACGCTGGTTTGTAGCATCTGCACGAAACTCAACACGGTCTAGATATAAAGTTTCAAAGGCAAATTCCAACATCAGCATTTTGCACTGTTTGTTGAGCCCTGTGCCCTGAAACTCCATACCGTACCAAGTATAGCCTAATTGTACGGTGTTGTGGTTTTTCTGAAAATCATAAAAACGGGTGCTGCCCGCAATTTGCTGGGTGCGTTTATCAAAAACGATGAAAGGGTATGCCGTTTCTTGTTTTCTACCAAGTATGGCAGAATCAATATAGGCCTTTAGATTATCAGAACCACTGGCCGGTTGCAGGGAGTACCTCCAAAGCTCTGGCTGTTCTTCAGAAAAGTGAAGCAGCAACTCAAAGTCTTTATGGTGCAGGGGTCTCAGCCGCACACGGTCGTTTTCCAGTATGTATTCCTGCAGAAAGTTGAAGGTTTGCATAAGCTTTAAAAAAAAACGGACCTCAGTTAAAAAGGCCCGTAAATATACTTATATAGACGTTAAAGTGGTACTAAAGTTTAATAATTGGTTATTATCCTTTTCTTCGGCGTCTTCCGCCCGTGCCCTTTGCGTCTGGACGCGGTGCACCCCTTCGGCTCTTGCCTTTGAATTTTGGCTTGTCACTTCCATCAAAACCGCCACTACGTTTTTTAAAACCGCCTTTTCTTCCACCGCCGTCGCCACGATCATTTCTATCCCCTCTTCTTCTACCGCGATCGCGTCCGCCGCCACCACTTCTACCTTTGCTGCGCCCTGTATCTTTGGATATTTCAATGTTGATCTGTCTTCCGTCAAGTTTAAAATCCTTGAAAATACCCATCACTAATTCTTGGTGGGTAGTATCTGTGTTGAAAAAGGAAAAACTATCTTTTACGTCAACTTTGTAAACATCGTCTTTCCCAAGTTGTAACAAATCGCGAAGGAAATCCTTAAGGCTCATCCAATCGAAATCGTCTTTGTTACCAATGTTTATGAAATACCGCGTACTGTCTTTTGCATCTTCGTCAGAAAAGTTGCGCTCTCCGGAAATGTTTAGGTCCTTACTGTTTTTATAGTAATTCAAGAAACGTGTAAACTCTACGGAGAATACTTTTTTAATAAGTTCTTCCTTCGAAAAATCTGCCAATACCTCATTGATATTTGGAAGGTATGAATTTATTTCAGGGTTAATCTCAGTATCCTTGATGCTATTGGCCAAATGAAACATTTGTACTTCGCAGATTTCCATACCTGAAGGTATTTCCTTTGCAACGAATTGTTTTTGGATAATTTTTTCGATGCTCTTTATTTTCCGAACTTCACTTTTTGAAACAATAACGATGGAAACACCTGTTTTACCGGCACGACCAGTACGGCCGCTTCGGTGGGTGTAGGTTTCTATTTCATCTGGAAGTTGGTAATTTATTACGTGTGTAATATCATCAACGTCAATACCACGGGCAGCAACATCGGTAGCTACAAGCATTTGGATTTGACGGTTTCTGAAAGATTTCATTACCAAGTCGCGTTGGTTCTGACTTAAATCTCCGTGTATTGCAGCTGCATTGTAGCCATCTTCAATTAATTGTTCCGCCACTTTTTGGGTGTCGCGTTTTGTTCGGCAAAAAACTACCGAAAAAATATCGGGGTTTGCATCTGCCAAACGCTTTAAGGCATTGTAACGATCGCGTGCATTTACCAAATAATATTCGTGTGAAACTTGGTCAGACCCCACGTTTTTTGTCCCTACGGTAATTTCCACAGGCGTGTGCATAAACTTTTTGGCGATGGTGGATACCTCTTTGGGCATGGTTGCGCTAAAAAGCCAAGTACTTTTGTCCTTTGGCGAATGCGAGAGAATTTCCGTGATGTCTTCGTAAAAGCCCATGTTGAGCATTTCATCGGCCTCATCGAGCACGCAGTATTCAATTTTAGAAATATCTACCAGACCACGACCAATCATATCTTTCATTCTACCAGGGGTTGCAACAATAACCTGAGAACCTTTTTTAATCTGGCGGGCTTGGTCTGTAATACTTGCACCACCATAAATGGCGGTAACGTTTAGGCCTGGCAAATACTTGCCATAAGCTATCATTTCATTTGTAATCTGAAGACAAAGTTCGCGCGTTGGCGAAAGAATAAGCCCTTGGGTCGTGCGGCTGTTCACGTCAATTTTTTGCAACATTGGAAAACCAAATGCTGCGGTTTTTCCCGTTCCTGTCTGGGCCAGGGAAACCATGTCGGTTTCACGCTCTAAAAGGATTGGGATTGCTTTTGCTTGTACTTCCGAAGGGGTTTCAAAACCCATGTCGGCGATGGCTTTTAGAAGATTTTCTTCCAAGCCGAGTGCTTTAAATGCTGTCATTTTTTATAATAAAGTTTTTATATGCGTGCTAATGGGAAGCTACTGGACATATAAAAAACGGACAGCTTCACTATAACACTCCTCACCCTGAGGATTTTTCCTGAAAACCATAAGCAATGGCTATTGATTTTTCAAGGGCGCAAAGATAGCTTTTTTATTCAACTAAAAAGTTATAAATTCTTGTTAAGAATAATACTTTCATATTACTATATTTAGCCGCTTAAAAAAGTTATATGAAAAAAATATTTACGTTATTGGCATTTGGGTTTATAAGTTTTGTTGGTATCTCGCAAACATTAGAATTCGGACCTCTTATACAATACCACAGAACCGCTTTTCGCTTTGAGGATAAATCTAAAATTGTAGTAGGCGACAATAATATTAATTACGGCACTAAAACCACGGAAAGTGACGCACACATTGCCTTTGGCGGCTATGCAGCTTATTATACTGAAAATACATTTTCGTATGCGGTAGACTTATTTTATGTAAGCATATCATCCCCTAATTATGGTGATAATACATTTCATAGTATAAATTTACTGCCCACCGTAGGAGCAGAATTATGGAATACACACTTGCACGCAAATGTAGGGATAGGTGCTGGGTTTTTTATAAATAAGCCCAGTTTTGAAAACGTGCAGGACGTAGAACCTGATAATTTTAAAAGCATTGATGGCCTTCTGAAATTGGCATTGCAATACAGAATTAAAAATGTTTTAAGTATTGACGGAGGTGTGCTTTATGGTTTAAGCTATATTGTAGACGAACAGAAACGGTTCCATTTTTATATTGGTACCCGAATACCCGTAAACCTATTTTTTAAATAAAAGCCGTCATTTAGATAAATATTCTATCAATTGGCGCATTGCTTTTCCGCGATGGCCGATTTCACTTTTTTGGGTGAGGGTCATCTCGGCAAAGGTTTTATCGAATCCTTTGGGTTGAAAAACCGGGTCGTAGCCAAACCCTGAATCGCCACGAAGTTCTTTTATTATTTCGCCTTCGCAAATGCCCAGAAACATAATTTCCTCGTGTTCCATATTCAGTGCAATGGCTGTTTTAAAGCGGGCGCTTCTATCTTTTTTGCCCTCCAGATTTTTTAGCAATTTTTCAATGTTCGCATTGGAGTCGTGCGAAACCCCAGCGTATCGGGCACTGAACACTCCCGGTTCTCCATTTAATGATTGTACCTCTAAGCCGGTATCGTCGGCAAAACAGCTTAAATTGTAATTATTGCGGACGTAATTCGCCTTCAGGATGGCGTTGCCCTCAATGGTATCTGCGGTTTCTTCAATGTCTTCATTGCAGCCAATATCGTCTAGACTAAGTAATTCAATGCGGTTTGGAAGCATTGCTTTTACTTCGGTGAATTTGTTTTTATTGTGGGTGGCGAAGACGAGTTTCATTTTTTAGTATTGAGTATTTAGATTTGAGATGCGAGATTTTATTTTTTCTGAAATTTGCGCGACAGTTTTAAATTCACAACTTTCGATAAAAACAACAACCTCTTCTTTTTCATATTTAAATTTGAGTTGTTGCCTATCGTAATAATGATATTTAGGACCTGCAAAAAGTATAAAATTAATTGCCGTGATAAAAAAATTTGTTGATTTTATCTTCGCTTCTATTTCACTTATAAGGTCAAAATGATAAAACCGATTTGTATTGAATTTTGAATTATCTACCACATTAAATCCATCTTTTGTAAATTCAATTTCAAATAATGGATGAGTTCGCAAAATTATCTTTTCAGCAATCATTGCTTGGAATTTTCAAGATAATACCGTTCAATTATCTCTTCTGAAGCCTTAATAGTCTTTTTCATCCATTCCATTTCAATCTCGAATTTTTCTGAATCGGAAAGCTGCCAATTTATAGGGCTCTGCTTCATTTTTGAAACCACGCTCTGCAAAATAATTGCCGCGGAAACTGAAATATTTAAGCTTTCGGTAAAGCCATACATCGGTATTTTCAAAAAACCGTCGGCTGCGTCCATAACCGTATCGCTCAAGCCATCGCTTTCTTTCCCGAAGAAAAAAGCGCTCTTTTTTGAAACGTCAAATTCATGGAGCATGGTAGAATTGTCGTGGGGCGTCGTAGCAATAATTTGATAGCCTGATTTTTTTAAATTTTTGATACAATTGGTAATGGAGCTATACCTATTCAAACTTACCCATTTTTGGGCACCCATCGCAATTTCCTTATCCACACGTTTTCCCAAGCGTTCTTCCACAACGTGCAGATCCTGAATCCCAAAAACATCGCAGGTACGCATAACCGCACTGGTATTGTGAAGCTGGTAAACATCTTCAGTAGCTACTGTGAAATGTCGGGTTCGCTCAGACAGCACTCTTTTGAACAAGGCGGTTCTTCGTTCGGTGAGATAGGTTTGTAAATATTGAAACAATGCTAAATCCAAAGCGGAAAAGATTTTTGGTTGAAAATATATCGATTTCGATTTCGATTTCGATTTCGATTTCGATTTCGATTTCGATTTCGATTTCGATTTCGCTAAGATAAATGTTATTGATTTAATAGTTTCTTTCTAAAAACCACAATTTTAAATAACTTAGTAATTCAATAATCAATTATGAAAATAGCAGTATTGACAGGCGCAGGTGTAAGCGCGGAAAGTGGCATAAAAACTTTTAGGGATAGCGATGGGCTCTGGGAAGGCCACGATGTAATGGAGGTTGCCTCGCCAGAAGGTTTTACCCGTAATCCTGAAGTAGTATTGGACTTTTACAACCAACGCCGAAAACAGTTGTTAAGCGTACAACCCAATGCGGCACATTATGCTCTGGTAGCCTTGGAAGATAAACATGACGTTACCATAATTACCCAAAACGTAGACGACTTACACGAGCGAGCTGGAAGTACAAATGTCATCCATTTGCATGGCGAACTTTTAAAAGTACGAAGTACAGGTGACGAAAATTTGGTATTGGAGTGGAAAGAGGATTTAAACCTGGGCGATGTATGCGAAAACAACCACCAACTGCGACCACACATTGTTTGGTTTGGCGAAATGGTTCCCATGATTGAAGTTGCTGCTGAAGTGGTCGAGCAGGCAGATGCCATTCTAATTATAGGAACTTCCATGCAAGTCTATCCCGCAGCTGGCTTGGTTCAATATGCCAAACCAGATGCACAAATCTTTTTTGTAGATCCAAAACCATCCATTTCAGAAAGTAAAAAAATTACGGTTTTTGCTGAAAAAGCTTCTATTGGCGTTCCAAAAGTAGTTGAACTTCTAAATTAAAAAGTATGTTGCCTGAAGATTTAAAACAAAAATTGATGGAGGTTGACAGTAGTAGACAAAAAAGGCAAGAGATTGCTTTTTGGGTTACAAAAAAACCCCATTATGTTCGCGAAACACTGCAATGGTGTTTTAATGAGGAAAGTGAACTTTTGGTGCAATCTGCATGGGTACTGGAAATTATTTGTGAACACAAGGCGAAAAATTTCTTTAAATACATGCGTTTGTTTTTTGAAAAACTCCCGACCATTAAAAATGATTCCGCTTTGCGCTCTTGTGCAAAAATTTGTGAAATGCTTTGCCATTATCATTTTATGAAAGGCTTCGGGATATCTTATGATGTTTTAACCAAGAACGAACGAAAAATTATAACAGAGTGTTGCTTTGATTGGCTCATTACAGAACAAAAAGTGGCTTGTCAGGCCCCTGCTATGCAATGCCTCTACTATTTGGGTTGGGATCACGACAAGAAATGGATTTATCCTGAGCTAAAAAACATCCTCATAGAAAATGCACCACATAAAAGTGCGGGCTATCAGGCACGGGCCAGAAAAATTTTGAAGCGTATTTCATAATTTTTTTAAAGATTGTTAAATTTTTTTGAGCAGCCCATAAAGAGTTAATATTTTTTTAGTTTTATGCAACTTTAAAATCATAACCAATGAATTATAAATTTATTCTTATCCCTGTTTTCTCCTTAATTATGGCAGTTTCCTGTAAAGACACAAAAAAGGAAATTACCGAACCCACAGTCCCTGCCGAAACAAAGGCAACCATAGAATACAATGAAAATCGTTTGGATACTGTTTCCAAACAAACCGAGGATGGCGATACTTTTAGAGGTGGAGGAACCGATCCTTTTTGGAGCGTCCAATTTTCCAAAGGAAAAATCCATTTTAAAGCACCCGGAGCATCCTTAAAATCATTTGTCGCTCCAATACCAGAGCCGGAAATTTCTGGAAATTCCAAAAAATATATAGCACAATCCCACAGAGTTCTTATGGAAGTTTTAATAACCGAAGAGGAATGTATAGACGCTGTAAATTCAAAAAAGAGCTCACACAAAGTAAAAGTTTCTATAAAGCCTAAATCCGAGAAGGACTTTAATGTTTTTGAAGGGTGTGGATCATAGTTTCATGATCTATCAGTAAAAGCGCAAAGGGACATGAAACCAAAAAATGTTACAAATATCGAGGAATATATTGGTCTCTTTCCCAAAAATACCCAAAAGAAACTTTTCCGATTATATTCTTTTATTAAAGAAATAGTTCCTACAATCGAGGAAACAATTAGCTATGGTATGCCTGCCTTCAAGCTTCACGGAAAACCTTTGGTATATTTTGCTGGATATAATAACCATATTGGCTTTTACGCCCTTCCATCGGGAAATAAAGCCTTTCAAAAAGAACTTTCCAACTATAAAACCGGGAAGGGCTCTATTCAGTTTCCGATAGATGAAGAATTGCCGTGGCAATTGATAGAACAAATTGTAAAATATAGAATAAAAGAAGTGGAGATCAATAAAAAAACGCCATAGAACTGTAAAATCTATGGCGTTTTTTTAAACCTAAATTTAATTAAGCCGTATCTCTCGGCTGATGTTTTTCTTTTCTTTCCTTTTGTTGGTAATTAATGTCCTTGCCTTGCGTGGCACTCTTGTTTATAGCCTGTTCCTTTTTACTTTGTTTTTCCTGTTCAAAATTTTTTTCTTTCTTTTCCATAATTCTTATTTTTTCGTTGAATTGATAAATTACACAACAATTTGCAGGCAATCAAAATTTTAAAACAGAATTAACAACTAGCGGTCCACTCCTTTAAGCAGCCAATCTTCCACTTTCACATCTTCATCCTTAGTGTGAAGCACCGCAATATCACCCGTACATTCAAATATGACCGCACGTATTTGAGAAAGCTCCAAAACATTGGCCTCTCTCAATTTGGAGCGCAGGTCAGCTTCCGTTACACGCGCTTTTCTTAAATTATTATGGAGAATTTCTTCTCCATCCATTAAAAGAAGGGGCTCGTTGTCTATTATTTTTTGAACAATCTTAAACCGCCGTACCATGGCAACCGAAATCTGAAGTACATAAACTGCGGCCAGACCAACAATGCCCTGTAGCAAACTCACTGATTTTGACAAAACCGTTGTGGCGATAATAGAACCTATGGCCACGGTCATTGCAAAATCAAAGCTGCTCATTTTTGAAAAACTTCGTTTGCCTGCCAGCCGGGTAAATAAAATCGTTGCAATGTATATTCCAATTGCCGTTAAGACTATTGCAATTATTGATGTAGTAGATGCTTCAAACCATTTAATCATTTTTTCCGTTTTAAGTTAATAAACCTTTATCTGTTGAATTTATAATATTCCAAATATGGATGCGGAGTTTTATTTATGGAATGAACAATTGCGTCCATTCCCATAACGCTGAAGGTAATGCCATTTCCGCCAAAACCTAAGATATAATGCTCATTCTTTTTAGGGTCTGGTTTTCCAAAATAAGGCAGACCATCTTTAGTTTCACCAAACGTACCCGCCCAGGAATAATCCAATGTAAAGGGAATATTTGGGAAACACTTTTTAAAACTCTTTACAAGTTCTTTTTCTTTTTTAGGAAGTAGTGCATCGCGGCGGGCAGCATTTTTGAATTCCCTATCGCCTCCTCCCATTACAATCCGTCCGTCATCTGTACTTCTAAAATATAAATATGGGGAATCCGTATTCCAATAAATTCTTTTTGCAAATGCCTTCGGAATTTTTTCAAATGCCTCTGACGCCAAAGCAAAAGTGCTTTTTAAATCAACAATGTTTTCACTAACAGTTTCAGTACTCTCGTAACCCGTGCAATGCACCACGTCATTTACTTCAACATTGAAACCATTTTTGGTTACAGCAATTAGCTTTTCATCCTTGGACTTTATTTTCTCAATCTCGGTACGATCGTAAATCTCCAACCCTTTAAGGGTGCAATATTCCAAAAGAGCGTTCGCAAGTTTATACACATCCATTACCGCACCCGATTTCGATTCAATTGCCGCATAAGCTTTTAAACCCAATTTTTCCAATTCTTTTTCTGTTAACCATTTTACTTTAAAACCGTGATTTTTTCTGGCTTCAAATTCATCTTTTAAAAAGACAATATCTTTTTTTGAAGAAGCAAAATAGACACTGTATCTTTCCTGAAAACCGCAATCTACTTTAATTTCTGCTATAATGTTCTTTAAATCGGTAATTGCCTTTTCACAATTTTGATAGCTGGAGACTGCACAAGTAAGGCCCACTTGCTCTATTAATTTATGTAAAGGAACGTCAATTTCATATTGCAACATAGAGGTACTCGCAGCGGTGCTTCCATTACACACATCGCGTCGTTCCGCCATAATGACTTTTCTGTTTTCCTTTATGAGCTTATAAGCTATAAGGGCTCCGGTAATACCTGCTCCTATTATCAAAACTTCTGAAGAAATATCCTCTTTAAGTGAAGGATAGCTTTGCGGCAAGGAGTTTTTAATAAGCCAAAAAGGCTCGTTAGAACGAACGTCCATAAATTTTTATTGAAATTTAGTCATTATGTCTTACCCACCCGTCCGCTTTAATATTTATTTATAATTTCTAGCTCAACTAAAATCATTAAAAAAGGATTAACAATTTTCGTTAAACCCTTCTCAATTGTGAAAATGATAAGACGTATTCGCTTTGATGAAAATTATCTTTAATAAAATTTAAAACGAAAAACTATGAAAACTACAAAAGAAAAAGCAGACGAAAAGATTCACGAAGAGATTGTGAACAATCTTCAAGATTTATTGGAGAAAAACTATGATGCCGAAAAAGGTTTTACCAAGGCAATGAAGGATGCAAAAAACAATAACTTAAAAAAGTTTTTACAGCAACAAGCGCTACAGCGCAATAGATTTGCAACAGAACTTGATCAACAGATCAGAAACCTGAATGAAACACCGAAAGAAAGTGGAAGTTTTACCGGAGATCTGCACAGAACCTGGATAGACATTAAAAGTGCGGTTGCAGGTAATACTGATGAAGCAGTATTGGAAGAGTGCATAAGGGGTGAAAAGGCAAGTTGGAATGAATATGAAGAAAAATTAAAAGAAAATAATTTTCCTCCTACAATTTCTAATGTACTTCAAAAACAGGCATCAGAAATCCATACAACACTTAACAGTGTAAAAACATTGGAAGATCTTGCCGATGATTAATAATTTTTAATCTAATCTTTGAAAAAGAAAAATGGTAAGGAAAAAGCCCTGGAATATTAAATTCACAGGGCTTTTCAATTTAACAGAAGTTTGTCTTTATTAATTTTTGACAAATTTCTTACTAACCACTACGTTATTTCCGTCAAATATTGTGAGGTTGTAAACACCTTCACTAAGATAATTCACATCAATTGAATTATCAATATTTATTGCATTGTTTGAAACAATACGTCCAAGCATATCTGTTATCGCTACAGAAAATTGACTTAAATCTACTCCGGA
>CETR01039414.1_pt1 | contig 10306 bp, 9 predicted proteins | sample 531281 | NCBI WGS metagenome assembly CETR01 (sample SAMEA2622568, study PRJEB7988) | marine metagenome | biome: marine biome (ENVO:00000447); feature: mesopelagic zone (ENVO:00000213); material: "saline water (ENVO:00002010), including plankton (ENVO:xxxxxxxx)" | depth 696 m
GGTACATTAAGCCATGATTTTAATAGATGGTGGCATCAAATTAGAGGTAAAGAAGATCCTTATTTAAAGGTAGGAGCAGTAAATGATCGCTCGGCTAAAGCCAGCGAAGACTATGTTTGGGCCTTAAGAGATATTAATTTTGAAGTGAAAACCGGGGAAGTTTTAGGCATAATTGGAAAAAATGGCGCAGGCAAATCTACATTACTGAAATTATTATCCAGAGTTACTTCTCCAACAACAGGAAGTATTAAAACTAAAGGTAGAATCGCTTCCTTGCTTGAAGTAGGCACGGGTTTTCATCCTGAACTTACTGGAAGAGAAAATATATTTTTAAATGGAGCTATTTTAGGAATGACGAAGCCGGAAATCAAATCCAAAATTGATGAAATTATTGCCTTTTCCGGATGCGAGATGTATATTGATACACCCGTGAAAAGGTACAGTAGCGGGATGCGTGTGCGTTTAGGTTTTGCGGTGGCCGCGCATTTAGAACCTGAAATTTTAGTGGTTGATGAAGTGTTAGCCGTAGGTGATGCCGAATTTCAAAAAAAAGCCATCGGGAAAATGCAGGATTTATCTAGTGGTGAAGGAAGAACAGTACTTTTTGTAAGTCATAATATGGCAAGTGTTCAAAATTTATGTACACGAGGTATAGTTTTGGAGAATGGAAGTATAGCATTTAATGGAGGTATAGAACTTTGTATTAGAGAATATTTAATGTCTGGAAATTCTTATGAAGAAGTAAGTATATTAGAAAATGAAAAAAGGTTAGGTGGGAATTATTTTAGATTTACTGGAGTAAAATATGAAGATTTTTATAATAACGAGATTATTACCCCTCAATCAGGAATGAATCTTAAAATTAAAATTTTTTTTAATTGTGTAAAGAATTTTAAGAATGTTGAAATTAGGTTACAATTTAAAGATCGTAGTGGTTACATTGTGGCTACTTTAAATAATTATCATACTGATTTTTTATTTGATTTTGATAAGGGTAATAATGTTGTCGTTTGTAATATTTTCAATATGCCATTTATTAAAGGAAATTACCTTCTAAATTTAAGAGCAGTTGATTTTTCAAAAAAGACAATATTGGACGAAGTGAATGAATGTAAAATGGTTACTATAGAGAGCGGAGATTTTTTTTCAACAGGAAAATTACCTACAGTTAACCAAGGTGTATTAATTAACCATAATTGGGAAATTTGTGTATAACAAGGTAGTAATTATTTTAGGAATGCACCGTTCAGGTACATCTGTAACTGCAAATTGGCTAAATCTATGTGGATTAAATTTAGGAGATGAGTTATACGGTGCTTCCAAATTTAATAAAAATGGGTATTATGAAGATATTGAATTTTTGGAACTTCATATGAAAATTTTAAAAGAATGCAATATACATTCTAGCGGTCATGAAGATTTAAAAAAAATAAAGCTTTCATCTAAGCAGAAAGATGAGATAAAAGATTTGATAATTAATAAAAATTTAAAATTGCAGTGGGGTTGGAAAGAACCTAGAACTTGTCTTTTTATAAAATATTACAAAAAACTAATACCAAATGCAGTTTTTTTAGTGGTCTATAGAGATTATAAAGAAGTTGTTGCCTCATTGATTCGAAGAGAGCATAATTTGAAAATGCCATCATCTAGAATAACTGGATTAAACGATTTAATTTATTTAGTGAAGTATCAAAAACTAGTAGATCATTATTCTAAGATTTGGTTGTACTATAATAAACTTTTGATTCAAAATTTATACGGTCATAAAAATGTAATATTTACAAATTATAATGATCTTTTGAAGAATGACAAAAAGGTATATAATTTTTTGATAAGTAGAGGAGTCAAAATACGTTATATTTCGTTTTCTGAAATTTTTGATAATAAATTGATGGCAGAAAAAAGAAATAAAAAAGTTGAAGCAAATTTTATTTTAAAAAGGAAAATAAAAAAAACAATGCAAAAACTAGATGGCAAAATAATTTCTAATAAATAACAATGAATATTGCTATTATTTCTCCTTCGCAAAATGCGTATTCCGAAACCTTTATTCAGGCACATAAAAATTATCTTGATGGTAATATCTTTTATTATTATGGAGATTTAAAAAAAATAAGGCTTGAAGGGAAAGGTAGTATAAATAAAAATTCAAAGGTGCTCTTTTATAAATTAAAAAGAGAGCTTTTCATGAAAAAATATAGTTGGTACTATAATCAACTTTTGATTGATTCTTTAAAAGAAAATAAAATAAATGTGGTTTTGGCAGAATATGGTACTACTGCTGAAATGTATTTAGAGTCAATTAAAGAATTGAATATTCCATTAATAATTCATTTTCATGGTTACGATGCTTCTAAAAAACAAATAATTAAAGCAAACAATAATTATAGAAAAAGTTTTGATTACGCTAGCTACGTAATAGCTGTCTCCAAAAAAATGTATCAGGATCTATTAGCAATAGGTTGCCCTGAGAGAAAACTAAAATTAAATACATATGGCCCTAACCCCAAATTTTACGAGGTTAATCCTTTATTTGGGAATGAACAATTTATTGCAGTTGGACGTTTTGTAAATAAAAAAGCACCCTATTATTTATTGCTTTCCTTCGCTGAAGTTATAAAGGAATTTCCAAATGCTCAATTAATAATAGCTGGTAAGGGAGAGCTTTGGGATACCTGCAAGAATTTAAGTGTTGCACTGGGTCTGGAGCAAAATGTTAGTTTGCCGGGTATTATATCTCCAGAACAGTTTCAGGAATATTTATCTGAAAGTATGGCATTCGTTCAGCATTCAGTAATAGCAGAAGATGGTGATAGTGAAGGTACACCAGTAGCAATTTTAGAAGCTTGTGCAGCTGGTTTACCTATAATTTCAACCTACCATGCCGGCATTCCCGATGTCGTAATTGATAGTTATAATGGTTTCTTAATAAAAGAACATGATTATAAAGCGATGGCTAATAAAATTAAGCATATTTTAAGTGCAAAAGATTTAGCCATAAGTATGGGAGAAAATTCTAGAAAGAGAATTCAGGATAATTTTAGCTTGGAGAAGCATATTAATTGTTTGAACAATTTAATTGAAAGTTCGTTGCAGAAAAATAAATTATGAAATTATGTTATTCTCGATACTCATAGCAAATTATAATAATGGTAAATTTTTTCTAGACTGTTATAAAAGTATAATTAATCAAACCTATACGGATTGGGAAGTTATTATAGTAGATGATTATTCGATAGATGATTCTGTACAAATCATCAAGAATATCATCGGTTTAGATAATAGGTTTCATTTATACATTAACGATACAAATAAAGGTTGTGGATTTACAAAAAACAGATGCGCAGGATTAGCGAAAGGGGATGTTTTAGGATTTTTAGATCCGGACGATTTATTAGAGTCTTCAGCTCTAGAAGCTATGATTAAATTTCATGCTTTAAATAAGCATATAGCTTTAATATCCTCTAAATATAGATTTATTTCTAAAAAAGGAGAATTTATTGGTCTAGGGAAACACGGAGCACACATTCCTTTAGGAAAATCTTATTTAACCTACGGAGAAGGAGCAATAACAGCATTTGCAACTTTTAAAAGAAAAATATACAATTTGACGGAGGGTATAGATGAGAAAATGACAAGAGCAGTAGATCAAGATTTATATTATAAATTAGAAGAGCAAGGGGGAACTTATTTTATAGATGAGATATTATATAGGTACAGATTACATGATAATAATATTTCAAGAAACGAAAATTTGTATAAATCATGGTATTGGCATTTCTATGCGAAAAAAAAAGCTTTCTATCGCCGGAAAATGCTTTCGTCAGTTATATCTAATTTTTCTAATTCTGAATTTAAGCATATAAAATCAGACTATTATTTTTCTAGATTTAAGTTTCCTATTAAGGAAGATTCTAAAGCTAATAGAATTTATTTTTTATTCAAATCTTTATTATTTTCTTCATCTTCAGAATTTAAATTTAAAATAGCTTTTCTAAAGAAACATTTAATAAATTAATGGATAGACGATTTACACCCGCAATATCTGTGGTAGTCGCTTGTTATAACCATGCGGTTTATTTAAGTGAAGCTTTAAATAGTATCTATATACAGTCTTTTAATAATTGGGAATGTTTAATTGTTGATGATGGCAGTACAGATAATACTAAAGAAGTAGCTGAAAAGTGGTTGAAGATAGATAATAGATTCAGGTATATATACCAAAACAATAAAGGAGTTAGCAGTGCTAGAAATTTAGGGATATCTAAAGCAAGAGGAAAATATATTTTACCTTTAGATGCAGATGATAAAATTGGTCAGACCTACATAGAAGAAGCTATTTCTGTTCTAGAGAATAATGACGATGTGCTGGTAGTCTATTCAAAAGCAAAAATGTTTGGATTAGTAAATTCAAACTGGAATTTACCCATTTTTTCTTTACAAAAACTGAGTGAAAGAAATATTATATTCTGTTCTGGAATTTATAGAAAAGAAAGTTGGATAGAAATAGGAGGGTATGATGAAAATATGGATATAGCTCTTGAGGATTGGGAGTTTTGGATCTCATTACTTAAAAATGGAGGAGAAGTTTATCGAATAAATAAAGTATGTTTTTATTACAGAATAAAAGAGAAATCCAGAAATACAGACGTAAATCCAGAAAATTATCCAAACCTATATAAATATTTAGAAAATAAGCATTTTGATTTTTTTCTTAATTATCTGGGGTCAATACACTACTTTAACTTTAAACTAGAAAAAGAGAAAAATAATAAAACTTCTTTTTTAAGTATAAAAAAAATTAAAAAATTACTCCTAAAAATAGGTGTCAAATAACGTGCTTGTTTCTATTATAATACCAGTTCATAAATTAACAGCTTACTTGAAAGATTGTGTTTTAAGCGCTGTTGATCAATCATATTTGAACTTAGAAATTTTGATAGCTTGTAATGGAGAATTAGGTATATATGAATGTAAAGATTTTTTAAGTATTTCGGATGACAGAATTCATTATTTAAAAACAAATCCGGGTCGACATAATGCTAGAAATGAGGCATTAATAAGAAGCAGAGGAGATTTTATCCAATTTTTAGATTATGACGATTATCTCTATCCTGAAAAAATAAAACATCAAATTAGTATAGCAAAAAAGTATAACTTAAAGCTGGTAATATCTAAGTGGAAGAAGTTTAGTGAAAATTTAGAAGAATTTTATAGATTTCCATATAAGATATTTTTTGATAATAGTATTATTTATGGTGACGAACTTATTAGACGATTAGCAATTGAGGGAGGTTACTTGTCAACTTCCTCTTGGTTGGTTTCAAAACAATTATTAAAAAATAAGGAGTGGATCGATTCTCCTAATGATGATGCCGTATTTTTTTTTAGTTTTTTAGAGAAGAGAATATCCCTTTATATGGATAATAATTTATTATCTGCTTATAGAATTCATACATTTAATACGAGTTCGATTAAAACTAAAAAGGATTTATTATTGTTAGTTAAAAGTTGGAATTTGATAGAATCATATTTAAGAGAAATGCCCTCAAATTATTTAAACATATTTCTTTTTAAATCATATTTGGATTTACTTCAATACTCTAGAGAAGTAAATTACTTTAAATTTCCAATAATTTTTAGAAGGTTATTACAAAAATGGATTTTCTGTAAAAATAAGTTAGTGTTAATTAAATATGCGGCATCAAAAATCAAATAGTAAAATTCTTTTTATAGGTCCTTTTAATGATATAGGAGGTAGAGAACTAGAGGTTAGTTTTATAGCTAATTGCTTTTGTGAAAATTTTGAAGTCAAAATATTGTCTACGGGTTTGTTAACAAGAAAATCTCAGATATATAAGTTTATTTCATCAAGTAAAATAGATTCAATTAATAGCATTATTTATAAAGAGCGCTTTCTTATAAAGTTAAGTACCTATATATCTTATTTAAAGAATTTTCGAGAAAAGCATAAGTTAAATTATATATCCTCCAAATTCAACAAAAAGATATTAGACTTAGAATATTATAAGAAAAGTGTAATTCGATCAGAAATTAGTAATTCAAATGTAATTTTTATATGTGCTCAACTATCTTCGGAATTTTTATCTTTAATAATTACAGAATCGAATAGATTAGGAAAAAAAATTATTTTTCGGCCTACTGGTAGTATTAATATTATACAAGCTAGAAAAAGTATTAATTTTTTGAGACTTATTGATGTATTTATATGTCATTCTAAAATTAATGCTCAACCCATTACACATTTACTTAATAATGCTATTATTTATAATATCGATCAATGTGCTATTGAAGAAAAGCTATTATTGAATATTCCTATTACTAATAGTAATCCAGAAAATTTACATTTTTTATGTATTTCAAGACTTTCCAAAGAAAAAAGAGTGGATTTAGTAATTGAATCATTTTTAAAATGTCCTTATGATGATTCCATTTTATATATAGTAGGAAGTGGTTCGGAATTAGATAATTTGAAAATATTAGCCTCTAATAATTCTAGAATTAGATTTTTAGGATATATAGAAAATCATAGATTGTTAGAATATTTCAGAAAATGTACTTTTGTTATTATTCCATATTCTAATGAAGAAACAGGTCCATATACAGCTATAGAATCTATGGCCGCAGGAAGAGTTATTATATCTCCCAAAACTGGTGCAATGCCTGAGAGAATTCCGAAAAATCAATTTTGGTTTGAGAGAGATAATTTAGATAAAAAAATTAGTAAAGCCTTGTTTGCAACAAAAAATGAAATTAGTAAAGCTGCAAATTATAATAGAGAAAGATATAAAGAAAGCTATAGAATGAAGATTATAGAAAAAAGGTATCTAGAGGTTTTAAACTATAATAATTAGGTAACATGCGTATAGGAAATAATCCCAATAAAGATAAAATTGTTTGTGAAGGTGGGTTTTTACATCAAATTCTTATTCCGGTTTATATTCCTAATCAAGATGATTATTTCAGCGATTCTTTTAAAATCTTTAAAAAATGTCTTCAATCTATATTTCAGACTATAGATATAGAGTACACTTATATCTCTGTAGTGAATAACGGAAGTTGTGTCGATGTTGAAAACTACCTTTTAGCTTTAAAAAATGAAAATAAAATTCAGGAACTTATCAATACATCGAATATTGGAAAATTAAACGCAATCTACAAAGGTGTAGTAGGTCATAATTTTGATTTTATCACTATTGCAGATGCCGATACCATGTTTTTATCCGGATGGCAATACGAGACTATTAATATTTTCAATACATTTCCAAAAGCGGGAATGGTAGGAATTGTTCCTCAATTTAATATGTACGCAAACTTCTGTACTAATGTGATTTTCGATAATTTTTTGAATAAGAGAATGCGCTTCTTTAAGGTAGCGGAACCAAAAAAGATGCAAAAATTTTATCAGAGTGTTGGATGGAATATGAAAGGAGATCATTATTACCTTCAAAATATTTTAGGAATACAAAAGGATGATGTAAAGGCCTGTATAGGTTCCAGTCATTTTGTGGCAACGTATAGAAAAGAAATTTTAAATGATGTGAAAAAATTTGTTCCGGCTAAAATGGGGTGTAACAGTGAGCGTTTATTAGATGTAGCTGCATTAAATATGGACTTATGGAAGCTTACTACATTTAAAAATTACGCCTACCATATGGGTAATGTTTATGAAAATTGGATGGATGAGGTTAGTTTCTCAAAAAAGAGCATTAAAATCCAATTAAACGATCTAAAAAAAAATGACACTTCAAAATTGAAATTCTTAGTTAAGAATAGGATCTTTAAAAGCATAATGCGAATCAAGCTAATTAACGATTCTTACTTTAAATATAAAGGATTACCTAAAACAGTATTGAAAAAATATGGTAGGACATATTATTAAATTATGAATAATAATCTTATAATCCATATTGGTCATCATAAAACAGGAACTACTTTTCTGCAAAATTTTATTTTTCCATGTTATAAAGAACTTAGTGTAGTAAGAGCCTGGTATTCACATCGAAAAATTACAGAAATGCCTTTAAAGAAAAATATTTTAATCACTGATGAAGGAATTTCTGGCAATCCTTTTAGAGGAAATTATTTTGATGAATTTGAAAAAAACATAGTTAATATTAAAAAATTATACGGAGATGTAAAGATATTAGTAGGCTTTAGAGAACATTCGTCTATGATTTTGTCTTTATATAAACAACATTTGCATGAAAAAGGATATCTTACTTTAGAAGAATTTTTCAATAAACAGAATACAGGCTTAATAAGACAAGAAGAGCTTAAATTTCTAATTCGAGTAGAGATTTTAAAAAAACATTTCACTCATATTTTTGTGTATTTGCAAGAAGATTTAAAATCAAATATCGATTTGTTTATTACTAAATTATCTCACTTTATCGGCGTCGATTTGAATAAAGAAGAATTTGAATTTTTTAAAGATAAAGCAGCAAATGTAGGTATCAGAACAGAAAAGCAAGTCAGGTTATTAAGAACAATGAATATTTTAAATTCAAAAAAATATTGTCCTAATCTTTATGGAACTAAATTGGCTAGATATAAATTAACACCGCGTGATATATGTCAAAATAGAATGAAAGATTCAGGTGATATATTCAAAATGAATAGTAATTTGAAGACTTTTATTACAAATCTATATAACGAGGATTGGCAGGGGATTAAATTATTATCTTCAATATCAGTTAATGAAAAATAAATCTAACTTTAAATTTGACGATTATTTTAAGGAGTTAGAGCATAACTATCCTGTAAATCATTGGCGTATTGATGATATATATATATGGCCATATATCCGAATAAAACTATATTTTTTTTTACTTTCTAAAAAGATAAATCAAGGAAACGAATCTAAGACTAATATTATTGCTTCATTTAGTTCTAAACCAAAAAAACATATAGGGAATTCTAAAATAATAGAGCTTTCAAAAGCTATAATCAGTAATAAAATATTTTTTTCTAAACTCAGAAAAAAAAAGATAGTATTTGTAGGATCACATTTTCATAGAGTTCAAGAAGATGGAGTTGCATTTAATCGTTTTTTTGACAGTATGATAAAAAGCCATCAGTTGGAGAATGATGTTTATTTTCTAGAATATCAAAAAATTATAGAGGATAGCTTTAATAAAAAGACGATCATTCATTTAGAGAAACAAATTAATGCTTCAAAAAAAAATGATAACCTTTTCAAATCAAAAAAAGAATTATATAAAAATAGTAGCGAATTGTACAGATATGAATCCTTTTTAAGTGATGTTAAAAAGGATCTTGCGAAAAGAGAATTTCTTCAATTACAGGAAAACAACTTAATTAGTTGGGTTAGAAAGATAAAGTTTATTTCTAATTTTTATATCCGTTTTTTTAAAAAAGTCTCTCCTGAAAAATTAATTTTTTGTGGATACTATGGTTGGGATAATTTGTATGCCGCGATTTATAGTGCAAATAAACTTAATATTAAAACTATTGATTTTCAGCATGGTCCTCAAACAAATCATATGGTTTTTTCTGGATGGAACAAAATACCCAAACTAGGATATAATTTAATGCCTAAGGAATATTGGGTATGGGATCAGGAGTCTAAGCTTAATTTAGAAAAATGGTCGGCAAGTCAGGATGATATTTCAGTAAAATTAGCTGGTCATCCATATTTACAATATAAGCATACTAAAGAAAATAAGAGGAATTTAATCGTGTTTACGATGCAAACCTTTCTACTTAAAAGAATGATTCCCCAAGGAATAATCAAGCTTATGAAAGAGTGGGACTATAAATGGGTTTTTAGATTACATCCTCGTAATTCTTTTTCTCTTTCAGAGGTAGAGAATTATTTCAATAATCAGGGGGTAGATAATACAATTTATGAAATAGAATTTTCAGATCAAAAACCACTTTCAGAAACACTTGCTAAAGCAGTTTTACATTTTACCTGCTTTTCCGGATGCATGCTAGAGGCTCGATCTTTAGGAGTTTCTACAATTTTAATAGATGATGTTGGTTATGATATGTTTAAAAATTATATTGATAATGATTTGGTATTTTATATAAATCCTGATAGTAAAAATATGATACAAGATTGCTTAAACGTTTTAAACGATTCTTCTCTCAAAGAATTTAATATAAATCAATCAAAAGTAATTAACCCACTTTACTTTTAATGCTTAGTCTTGTTCTAACATATCGTGATCGTGAATTAGAAATCGTAAAGCGTTGTTTAGGATCCTTAAAAGTTCAAAGCGATCAGGATTTTAAAGTTTTTCTGGTAAACTATGGAAGT
>CETR01068352.1_pt1 | contig 10296 bp, 16 predicted proteins | sample 531281 | NCBI WGS metagenome assembly CETR01 (sample SAMEA2622568, study PRJEB7988) | marine metagenome | biome: marine biome (ENVO:00000447); feature: mesopelagic zone (ENVO:00000213); material: "saline water (ENVO:00002010), including plankton (ENVO:xxxxxxxx)" | depth 696 m
CCTGTGAATCATCACTAAAATTAGTATTCTGAAAGCAATTCACAACAACTTTCTAGTCTTCATTTTAAAATATTTCCTGTGAATCATCACTAAAATTAGTATTCTGAAAGCAATTCACAACCCTTGCTTTTTGCACCACGCGCGCAGCTCCCCTGTGAATCATCACTAAAATTAGTATTCTGAAAGCAATTCACAACACGAATATCACGAGTACTAAGATGAAAGAACCTGTGAATCATCACTAAAATTAAACAATCTAAATATATAAATATCAAATCGTTATAGTTTTTCAATTGGATAGTGTACTACAAGTCTTTACTAATTTCAGTTTCACTGTACAGATATCTATAAAATCAAATATCTGAATAGTTGTATTTTTAGATTTCTAGCCAAATTAGATTTTCGATGAAAAAATATATACTGTTAGTATTATTCCTTTGTTCTTTCACATCCTTTTCTCAACAAAAAGAACTTATCCTTGCTTCCTGGAACATTCAAGATTTTGGGAAAACCAAAAACACAGAAGAACTTGAGCAGATTGCAGAAATACTCAGGGATACAGACATAATTGCTATTCAAGAAGTTGTTGCCGGTTATGGGGGAGCTCAGGCAGTAGCTAAGCTATCAGATATTCTAAACCGCAAAGGGGCTAAATGGGATTATGTAATAAGTGACCCTACGAATAGTTCGAAGTACGTAACTGAGCGCTATGCGTTCATCTGGAAAACTTCTAATATTAAAATTAAGAATAGAGGTAAGCTTATAACTGCTCTGGATTCAAAAGTAGATCGTGAACCTTTCTTGATTAATTTCTATCTTGATTCAAAGGTTTTACAAGTTATTAACTTTCATTCCAGACCTCACGATAATAATCCTCAAGCTGAGATAAAAGCAATATCTGAACACATTGCCAATGCTAAAACGGGATCTTTAATTTTTGCTGGAGATTTTAATACCACAGTACAAGACCCTGTATTTAAAACATTAAAAAGTAACGGCTTCGTTCCTGCATTAGTCGAGCAAAAAACCACTCTAAAACGATCGTGCACCGGATTAGACTACCTTAACCACGCTATTGACAATGTATTCTATTCAAAGGACCTTACATACATTGAAAGCGGAGTGCTTGACTTTGTAATGTCTTGTGATCAGCTGGATAAAGCTCGTAAACTTTCAGATCACTTACCTGTTTATATCAAATTTAGTCTGAATTAATTTATTCATCCCATATAAATTCTTGAATAATTGCATTCATATCTGAAGGTAGCAGTGCTTGTTTGAGCTCATATGTTTCAATTCCCATTTTGGCAAACCAGTCTTTCCAATACTTAAGAATAACATCCTCCTCATACGGATTTTTAGGATCGGGATTTATGCCTAATACCAGAACCTCTAGAGTATTTAAGTTTTTATTTGCTGGGATGAAGCCATAATTCTTAGCTTCTATATTTTCCTCCCAGTTACTCATATTTAATTTAAACCCGCGTATGGTCTGTGGGGTAAGGTAAGATGTTAAGCCGTTTTCTTTTAGCACAGTGTTCTTATGATAAATATATCCGTCAGTAAGAACTACTAAGATGTTCCTATGATCTTCTTCGATGCAAAAATCATTAACCTTATTTTTAAAAAACCTCCAGACGTCAGAGCCTACGTAGGCGTCATCTAAAATTGATGCTTCGTAAATAAGCTTGGGAATACTGTCATATCTTTCAGTAACTGCAAGGATTTTATCTTTAGTTGCATTATCTCTGGTAAACTTCAATTTTAAATCTGCTAGCTTTTTATTAAGCTTACTATCTGCAGGCTCCGGGTCGATATAAAGCTGTATTTGATCATTGATTTTTATCGATCGCTTATTTCTCAAATGAATTTCAAAAGCATTCGCTATTGAGTTAATATACCCCAAATCTCTTTCATAAAATTGCATAGCTTCATCTGGATACTTATCCGGATTGATTCTATCTGAGAGATCAAGCAAAATACTTACATTTAAGTCGGGCCTTTCTGGAGACAATCTGATCACAGCCTCGTTAGACTCTGAAACGGCTTTTTGCGCTTCTTTAGGTTCACTTTTGCAAGCAACTATTAAAAAACTTAATAATATTAGATTGGCAATTATTTTAATTCTCATTAGTTAATCAGTTTATACAGACGTCCTTCGTAGTCTTCGTTGTCAATATTATATTTTACGAGATGTAGCTTTTCCTGCTCTTCACAGCTTCTGTACAATTCTTCCTGTCGTTTCCGCCCATCAAAATTGTCTGCAATTGCTAAAAACCAACCTTTCACATATTCTGCATGATAGGTGAGGTAATGTTTATTTGAAAAGACAAAGCCATCAATAGTACGTTGTAGGTCCAGTATTTTCCCTTCTATACCTGAAATCTCTTCTTTAATTGGCGGAAGTTTTTCTTTGGCCTTAGTCAATTCAAGTTCCTCGTTCTTAATCTCTTCCTGTTTAGACCGGATAAAAGATTTGATCAGGTCAAAATTTTCATATTCTTTCATAATGAAATCAAAAACCAATCCCCAAATGATGTAAACAATGAAGCCCGCAAAAATAATCCCCCAAAATTCCACAGATGAAAAAGCTATAGTTAAATCAAATGGTGGTGAATCTGGTGTCTTATAAAAATCATAGAGCTTTTGTTCTATGAGATAAGCTAAAATGGCATCAAAAATAAAGGTGATCGTAAAGAGCATCCCTATTTTGAAAAAGCTCATTATACCCTTCTGCTTTTGAAACATATGGATCAAATAACCCAATCCCATAAATGCAAAAGGTATTGTAGCTACAAAAACCCCTTCTAGCCACCCATCTGCAATAGCTTTAGAAAATGCTTCCGCATCAAAAATGGCTTCACCCAGTTTGTCTGAATCAAAATTCTTGAAAAATGCTGAATACGAAGCTGAAATGTAAAACACCAACAAGTAAAGCGTTATTGGTAACAATACAAAAAGGCCTATATAAAACTGAGCCTTTGGGCGCTTGTCTACCTCAAGACCATATACTTCAGGCGTACGCTTAACCTCGACCATATCATTTTTCAACGATCTTATTTTGTGCTCAATAGCGCTAACAGTTTCTTCTAAAAGACCAAGTGCTGTTTTGCGCTTTTTCAATTCAGTTTCCTGTCTTCCCTTTTCATCGAGGTAAGGAGCCTTAAGCTCTTTTTGCAACTGCTCATTCTCACGGCATTTGCCTTTATAATCCATATAGACTTCTTCAAGACAGGCTCTAAATACTCGGTGATTTCCCTCTGCTTGCTTTGACGAGCCATAACCACTTTCAAAAAAGGTAAGTTTCACTTGCTTAACATCCTCAACTTGAGGTTTCTCTTCAGGAATTTTCTCATTCTTTTTTACTGTAAAAATGCTTTTCAGACTACTCATAATTACTCTTGTATTAAATTCATCAACTGTTGTTTAGGCAGTTTTTTTTCTGCGTTCTCTAACAAAAAAGAGGTAAGCTCTGGAATATTCTCATCTAAAAAACCAAACTTTAGACAGTATTTTTTGAGCGTGACCAATTCGTCTGGATCTACTTTGCCATCTGCCCAAATCATAAGGGCCAAATCATAGAGGTAAGATATTTTCTCCTCGGTGGAGTCTGGGACTGTCGAGTTGTGCGAGGGATTGACAAGTATAGCATCCAGCTCAGCCCTGCTTACCCCGCGTTCTTCTGCAAAATGGTATAGCATTTTCATCTCTAAGACATCAAAATTATCGTCAGAGAAAGCCATTTGATACAGCCTAAGAAAATGGCTTTTTAATTCGGTAGATATCATAGTTTAATTTTTAGGTAGGTTTTCACAAGGAATCCCGTCATTATCAGAATCTAGGTTTTCAAGGCAAGAAGGATTTTCATTGAATTCTTGTTGAGCCTGAGCTTGACTGTTATAATCAGAGCATTTTCTAGTAGGACAATCCGATTCAGGATTACAAGCTTCTATTCCCAAAATAGAAACTAGTGCTAGCATTAAAAGGAAGCATCCTTTTTTTGATTTAACCTTTTGCTTCGATCTGGTCTTGCTTGTATAATGACCTTGAACATAGGTCCCATCTTTTCGATAATAACCTTTTCGGTATCCCATAATTAATAGTTGAAATAGTGATCTAAAAAAATCTCTTCTTTTATATGATGATTGTCAAAGCTTTTTCCACTAGCAGATATAAGTAACTGCTCTTCCTGAAGTATGTAATAACCTGGCCTACAGTTTTTATACCTAAAATTCAAAGCTTTCAATCCCTCAAAAAAACCCTCATCTTTAGTTATATCAAAGACATAATGGGAGCAACTTTTCTTGAATAAACATCTTCTACGTTTAGCCTTTGGAATTAAGACCCAGTAAAATTTGATAAGTAGAATTAGAAAAACATGCATCAGAAATCACGAGAAAACACAACCATTTGATGCGCTGTAGAATAGCCTTGTTCACCTCCAAAGCCAAAGCATCCCTGAGTGGGCTGCACATAGCTACTTACACTTTCGAGTCTTTCATAATTCCATCCACCCGCAGTTTGATTTTTTATCAATGCCTCTAACTGCTCAGCAACTTGCTTCGTATTTTCCTTACTACGAGCAATTGAAGCAATAAAGGGTATAACTTTGTATTCCATTCATTAAGATTTAGATTAAAAAATAGTAGACCATCAGGGTTTTCAGTTTTTTCATCAAGTTCAATTAGATTATTTTAAGTAATCTCTATATACATAACCTGTATTTTGACTACTTAAAACTTTCACTTTGCACCAGGAATCTAACACCTCCATAACTTCCACTTCCTGATCCACTTTCAGTTTCCCAAGTATTTTTGAAGATGCAGAAGGTGCTTCTCTCAAGTTTAAAACTGGTGAGGATACATGTAACCGCATCCCCTTTTTAAATTTTGCCGATACAGGTGTAGTCTTTGAAGAAACTGACCTGACCGGAGTTGTTCTCACCCGCCTACACACCCCGCAGGTTCCACCATTTTTAGCGCAATGTTTACAGCCTGAGCAATTCTTGCAAGCCGTGCAATAGGAAGATCCTGTGCAGCCGCGTCCCTCTTCACAACAAGTGTCTGCAACAAGGGTGTCTAATGGAATAGCCTGTGCATTTAAGCCAAAAGTAGACCCAAAAAACAATATTAGAATGAACAAGTTTTTCATAACGTAAATAATCTATTGGGTATGACAAGAATTAGAACAGTAATAACAGCCGTTAACTTGATTGTATGTCTTTTCAGCTTCTTTTACAGCATCTTCACAGTCATCATATTCTCCTAGATATTTAGCGTCACCAGGGAAATAATCGCACCCGATTTTATGTACTTCGTGATCTCCGTTATCCTGTGTTTTTTTGTTTACATAATAACTCACCATGATTTCTAAATTTTAATTTTTGCAACCGTTTTTAGCACAAGTGATTACGGCATTTGTACTCGTCCAGTGATTTGGTTTTTCTGTTGTATCAAAACCACACCCTGTAGTGCCTCCTTTATACCCTTTATGCACTTCGCCTGTAGGTTCGTGTCTTACTGCCATATTATTCAATTTTAGATCTAGTTTAGAATTTGTCTATGCATGTTGTATCAATTTCCAAATAACAGCTCTGTTATTGTAAGGTGGCATAACATTTCCTTTCGAAATTGGCGCTGTGGTTGAAGGGGTTGAATTCACTTTCCAAACCCCTGATTCCGGACATTTCTCACCAGTTTTTGCTGTTGTACCAATTGGCTTTTTCATTTTCATAAGTTTTAGATTAATAACTATTCAAACCTAGGGCTATTAAAAATCAATGCCTTACAGAAATCTGTAAGGCATTGATTTTTTTCACTAAAATGATAATGGGTTTTAGATTAACCCTTCCCGAATAAGCTTGGCGACCAGTTCTGTAGAATTCTTAGCGCCAAATTCATCAAAAAGCTTGCTTACACGTTTATCTATAGCGCTTTCGCTATTCGGCCTCAAATCCATTTTTTTCAATTTTACTCGAATCTGCTTTTTACTCAAACCATTTGCTAGATTCTTTAAAATAACCAGATCAAGTTCATCGAGCTCAAATACATTCTTTCCCAAGTTGAGATCAATTTGAGGAGAAATATAAAACGCTCCATCCCTCACAAGCTCCATTGCTTTTACCAGTTCATCCAAGCTCTGTCTGCCTTTACACACGTATGCATTAATCTTATAGGAGTCAAATAGCGTTTTAATTTGAACCGGGTTTTCCTCCATGGAGTTTACGATAATTTTAATATCAGGCTGAAGCTTTCTGGAAACTTCTATCAGTTCATATCCTGACACTAAATTTTGATGAGTATGATCCTTTTTAAACGAAAGATCGGTGATCAGCACATCGTAGGCTTCTTGATTTATATGAGCAACTTTGAGGCGATTAAACGCTTTGTCACAATAAAACTCTTCCTGTACTTCAGGTATTCTTAGTTTAGCTTTCAAGGTATCTACAATACTCTTATTATCTCCTTGAAAATCTTCTGCTATCAAAACTTTTTTAAACATATTGGGTCGCCTTTTTAAATAGGCATCTTAATTAATGCCTTAAATCCATCGCCTTGTTTAGAATCAAAAGTAATTGTTCCCCCTATGGCTTCAATACGTTTTTCTGTATTGAGAAGTCCATTTTTTATAATTTTCTTGCTTTGAGATACCCCTACTCCGTTATCAGAATAACGTATTTCAATACCTTCAGAATTCTTTTTAAAGTTTAAAGTGACTATCGTAGCTTGACTGTGTTTCGCCATATTGATAAACAGTTCCCGTAAAACTTTATACAGCGTTATTTTTGTCACATTGCTCAAAACTTGCCAGGCAATTTCCTTACTGCCCGAAATAAGCAGTCGGGTATTTTCAGGTTTAATCTGGTCAAGCATGGTGTAAAGCGCCTCTTTATAATTCACCCCCGTATCTACTGCATTGATCTCGCGTGAAAAGTCCCTGCTTTGTTGATACAGTTTATCAAGCTCGTTGAGTATTTTTTCTGGCTCAGATTTGCTTTGTACTAAAAGCATCACGTGATGCAAACCAGCGCCAAAATCGTCGTGCAGGCGCTGCGATAATACCGCTTCTGTTTTATAAGAGGCCTCAACCCGGTCTGCCCTATTTTGGGTTTTTAAGCGCCTTACACGCTGTTTATAGAGGTAATAACCTAAAACCAATAAAATCAAAAGTCCTAGAACACCTATAAAAAAAGCCCACTTAGCAGTTCGCTCACGCGATGCTTCTAATTCTTTTGTTGCTTTTTCCTTCTCTAATCTTAGAATAGATTCTTGCTTTAATTTGTCATCATATTTATACTTTGCAAATTGGGTTTTGACTTTGAGTTCAGATGCATACAGGCTGTCTTGCAATGTAATATACCGGTTCCTATAGGTAATGTTTTGTGGAACCAACTGCATTTTAAATTTTAATGCTTTCTGCTCGGCACGGGGATTATTGAGATTTCGGGAAATATCAATCACCGAATCAAAATAGACCATAGCGCGATTTGGTTGTCTTCCCATGTAAAACTCCCCTAAATGCGTATAACTTGCAATTGCTCCCAATTGATCGTTAGCCATTCTTCGCATTCTAAGCGGAACTAAAAACGCCTCGTTGTTCACATCTACACCTGATAGCCATCTTGCATAAGCCAAATTATCAAGTACCCTAGCTTTTTGGTCACTTTCATTTACTAAAGAGTCACTACTGAGCTGCCTGAGGATTTTTAGCCCTTTCGAATATTCCCCTAAGTCAATATAAATTGTTGCGAGATTATTTTTATAAGTTATCATATCGACACCCTGACTTTTGGATAATATAATTTTGTAAAGCGCCTGGGCTTCCTCGAAATTTTGCAGTTTCCGATGATTTTGAGCTAACCTGTCTAGTACTGACAAATAAGTATCAGCATCAGTCTCATCTTTTATATATGTTAAAGCTTCAGTTAAAGTCTCTTTACTCCCAAAATAATCATTTTGCTCGTTTTGAATCCCTCCCATATTTAGAAGCGCTTTAGCTATACCACTGCTATCGCTTGTTTGTTGATAGTAAAATTGAGATTTAGTATAATGATTAAAGGCACTATCTGGTTGCTGTACTATTGTCTCAAAATAATAGCCCATAAGATATTGATGCATCGCAAGTATATGGGGATCATCTAAAAGATTATTATTGTTAATTAACTTGTCGTAATGCAATAAACTGTCATACTCCCCTGATAATAAATGCAAATAGTTTTTTTGGTAGAGGAGGCGTCCAAAACGCGAATCAGCAGTTTTATGCCGAACCTTTATAAATGCTTTAGTAGCACACTCTTTACGCTGTTGTAGGCTGTATTCCTTCTTCTGGACTTTTAAATCGTAGTAACTTATTGAATCCAAATCATTTCTGTCAAGCACAAGATCTGAACTTGTATCTGTACGATTAGCACATCCAATAGTTAAAAAACATATTATAAAAAAAAAGCGACTATACAACATCTTGTGTTTTAGCCTAAAACTACTAAAAAAGGCTTGTAGGTTGCTACAAGCCTTTTTGTTTTATTTTCATTATTCGTCGCCTTCTGACGGTGGCGGTGGTGGTGGCGGTGGTGGTGTCACTTTTCCATCATCGCCTTCAGTTGCCTGAGTTCCGATAATTAAACGCTCTTCATAAGCGTCTGCACTGCAAGAGGCAAGCACGCCATTAAATGCCACGATACATAGGGCTATTATAATTTTCTTCATCTTCTTAAATTTTGTGATTGAACAAAGGGATGGCTGTCCGGGTAGTTCCCAGAGTTTCGCTTTTCAGCCATCATTGAGTTTTGGAGTACTCCTTTTGTTTTTGGAAAGTGGAAATCTTATGCAGCAGCTTTAAGCTACTTTCCAAATTGGCCGAGCCACTGCATTATAGATTTCCGTAAGAATGAACGTTCTAGAAAAGCTATGTTAGCTATACATAGCAGCAATCATTCTCAGGAACAAAGTAAAGGAAGGATGAAGGTTTGGTTGCAGACAGGTTTTGGACATTTTTTAGACAAAATTTGGACGTCAATAAATTCAAGGGATCACTAAGAATTAGTCCGAAAAATGTCCAATGATAATTTGTATTTTTAGGATAACATGGGAGAAGAAGCTAAAAAAAGAATTGTATTACAAGCGTTTGAAAAAGCAAAGATGTCTTGCCCAGGAGACTCCATTAACGCTTGGAGCAATCATATCTCGATGACAATTGACACTCCTAGTGCAAAAACCCTAACAAAAGCCTATAAATATTGTATTAGTGAAGGCAAAAAAGGAAGTAGACCTAGCAAGCATACCCTCAATAGGCTTTGCAAATATTTGGGGTATAATGATTTTGCTGAGTTCGTTGATAAAAACAAAGCAAAGGAACTAGTACAAGAAGAAATTGGCTTAAGAGAAAATGAAGAAATTGATGACTCATCCGTAAAAGTTAAAGCTATATCGAATCAAAAAAGATGGTATTCGATTTCTATTTTTGGGACATTTGCCCTGACGTTAATAATTATAGTTTATTATATCGCTAAGAATAGAGCATCCGAACCAAGTGCATCTATAAAATGCATGACTTGGACAGGTTCTGAATTCGAAGAAATAGCCTGCGGATCAGGGGCCTATTCTACTTATGGAACTGCAATTGAGCCGTATGAAAAAAAACGTTTTGAGAACTTTAGACGGGTCGATGTAGATATCACGACTCAATTCTTTTCTGAACAGAATCAAAAACCATTATTCTGGTATTATAAAAATGATCAAGGAGAAATTGAATATTACACCTCTGCCGGCTTACATCCTGTAAATGGAGAAACTCTTAAAGCAATAACTGAATACATTATTGAAAAATATGTACCTATACATCAAAATAAGCCTTCATCATTTGTTCAAGACACCAAATGAAGAGTTCAAAAAATGAAAGCCGAGTAAGATTTTAGAACTACTTAAAACAATGGATGCTTCCATACTAGTTCGAATTTAGCACAATAAGAGCACTTCAGGGAGTTAACATTAAGACAGCGACTGTTATGAATACTTCTAAAAAGAAAGAGGCTGACTGATGTTTCAGTACAGCCTCAATTAGAATGAATAGCCTTTAATTGTATATTTTTCTACGGTCGTGCAAAGTAAGGTTGTCTCAAAAGCAAAATTTAAACCGCCACTATCTTATAATCTTCAACCTACCAGCAGCTTTATTAGAGGAAGTAGTTTTAGATTGCAGAACTTCTTGAAGTTTGTTCATATCCTCTTCTACTTTTTTATCTAAAACGCGTGCATAGATCTGTGTAGTTGCTATTTTGGTATGTCCTAAAAGCTTAGA
>CETR01019698.1_pt1 | contig 10282 bp, 11 predicted proteins | sample 531281 | NCBI WGS metagenome assembly CETR01 (sample SAMEA2622568, study PRJEB7988) | marine metagenome | biome: marine biome (ENVO:00000447); feature: mesopelagic zone (ENVO:00000213); material: "saline water (ENVO:00002010), including plankton (ENVO:xxxxxxxx)" | depth 696 m
ATTGGACATGTTGAAAATCGACAAGAACGGTTTCGATCACATGGATCGAAGACTATTAATGACAATGATTGAGAAGTTTGAAGGAGGGCCTGTAGGAGTTGATAGTCTTGCCGCAGCAATAACCGAAGAGCGTGATACCATTGAAGATGTTCTAGAGCCATACTTGATACAACAGGGGTTCATTATGAGGACGCCTCGGGGTCGCGTTGTCACCCAGCATGCCTATCGCCACTTTGGGATTAAACCATCCCGTAAGATTGAGGACCTTTTTGATTCTGACTCTTAATAGTGATTGCCCCAATTCCGCCATATTTAAACAGCTTTGTGCCTGTTTTTATCTTCATGACATCAGTTTTTTGTGGGAACCTCTAATTGCGAATAAGACTACATATTGGTCGTTCGATATGTTTTAACGAAACTATTTTACAAATCGGCCGAATAAACCGTAAACCTCCGAATTTCCTAAGGAAACAACTGTCGTAATCGATGATCCAGAACCCGTATTTTCTGATTTTGGAGAATGAAGCGTGAATGAGAGACTCAGTATTTTAGAATTGGTCTTAAATGCCAGTTTGGCGGTGGTATTAGTATTGCTGATATTACTGCTTCTTTCGGTTGTTTCCTGGGTCATCATTGCTCAGCGCTGGCTTGTACTGTCATCGGCCACGAAAGGTGTTCTCAGTTTCGAGCAGCGGTTTTGGTCGGGTATGGACCTGAGCCAGCTCTACAGGGAAGGCAGCCAGATGCAACAGGACAACATGCAGATCGTAGGCATGGAGAATATATTTCGGGCTGGATTTAAGGAATTTATGCGTTTGCGACAGCAGGGATCAGGTGATGGAGAATTTGTTATGGAGGGGGCACAACGTGCCATGCGAGTAGCTTACTCAAGGGAAGAGGAGAAGTTGGAAAAACATCTGCCTTTTCTAGCTACGGTCGGATCGGTGTCACCTTATATCGGTTTGTTTGGTACAGTAATTGGCATAATGAACTCCTTTCTCGGCCTCGCAACCCAGGCCCAAGCTACTCTGCAGGTAGTTGCACCAGGTATATCTGAAGCTCTCTTTGCCACAGCGATTGGGTTGTTTGCAGCTATTCCGGCGGTAGTTGCTTATAACCGCTATTCAGCCATGCTGGACGCCGTAACAAGTAGCTATATTACTTTCTCAGACGAATTTTCAAGTATTTTGCACCGGCAGATACACAGTACGTAGATCGAGTCGGGTTTTCGGATACTCACTATGGAAATAATGGTTCGCAAAAGGCGTAAACCCATGAGCGAGATTAACGTGGTGCCTTATATTGATGTGATGCTGGTGTTGCTCATTGTTTTCATGGTCACAGCTCCTATGTTGAATCAGGGTATTGACGTTGATTTACCGCAGGCAAATAACGAACCGCTGGTTATCGATGAAAATCTGGAAACCCTAGTGGTATCCGTTACTTCTAATGATGATTACTACTTGAGCATTGGTGCTACAGGAGAAGAACGACAATCGGTGTCTCTGAATACGATCGGAGAACAGGTTAGCCGCATTATGAATGCAAACCCAACTATTCAGGTGCTCATAGAAGGGGATACCGAAGCGGATTGGGGCGCAATGATTACTTTGATAACTAGGTTGCAGGAGTCGGGTGTAACCAACCCCAATTTCATTACACAGCCTTTAAATTCGATACAGTAGCTAGCTTGCATATTTAACCCCCATGAATAATATATTTAATAACTTAGTCATTTATAACGGTTATCCGATCTCTATAGCCGCCGCAGTCGCCTTTCATGTCATGATTCTCGTTTTGCTTGTTTGGGTGCAATCAAATAATAGAATGGACAGTTTTGAGCTAGTACAGCCAACCATCGTGAAAGCTTTATTTATCGATGAGAACCCCCAAGTTCGCAATCAACAAATTCTCGAACGGCAGCGAGTGGAAAGAATAGACCAACAACGAATCTTGCGGGAAGAAGAGCAGTTTCGGGAGCAGGAAGAAGTCGAACGCCAGCGTCAGGTGCAAGAACAACGGGAAAGAGAACAAACAGTTCTCCGAGACCAGGAAGAGTTGGAACGCCAGCGCGCACAGGAAGCCCAACAAGAGCGAGAACGGCAGGAGCGGACTAGAGTGGAACAACAACGAGAATTAGTCGAAGCAGAACGTCTCCGCCAAGAGGAAGAGGTTGAACGGCAGCGTCAGGCAGAAGAAGTAGCTGTCATAGCGGCAGAGGCTGCTCGTACCGAATTTGAACTGGTGCAAAGTGCTACCGCATTGATCCAACAAGCCTTACAACAGGTGTGGAATCGTCCGCCGAGTGCCCGTAATGGCATGCGTGCTATCCTGCGAATCCGCATGTTGCCAACCGGTGAGCTACTAGAAGCATCGATAACTCAATCTAGTGGTGATTCTGCGTTTGACCGCTCTGCGGAGAACGCTGTTTACAGCGCTTCTCCGTTTGCGGAATTGCAGAATTTGCCAATTAATGTGTTTAATACAAACTTCAGAACGTTAACTCTTATTTTTGAACCAGAGGACTTATTAAATTGAATACGCGTATCTATGTTTGCGTTTGTCTATTTAGTATTCTTTCTTTATCGGCTCGGGCCGAGCTTAGTATTCAGATTACGCAAGGTATCGACAACCCCATTCCAATTGCAGTTGTGCCCTTTGCTTGGGACGGAGAAGGTGTGCTTATTGAAAATGTCGCCGGGATTGTGATCAACGATCTGGAACAAGTTGGTGAATTTCGCTCGTTATCTCGCTCCAATATGCTGAGCATGCCAAATGAAGAAAGGGAAGTTTTTTACCGGGACTGGCGCATCCTTGCACAGGACTATTTGCTGGTAGGTAAGATCAATCGGGCTTCAGGCAGCCAGCTTGTGCAGGTTCAGTATGAATTCTTCGATATTAATCGTGAAATAAAATTGGCTGGAGAGATTCTAACTGGAAGTGTTGCTCAGCTCAGAGATATTGGGCATGAAATTGCCAACGTGATATTTAGGCAGGTCACTGGGGTACCTGGAGCCTTCACTTCACAAATTCTTTATATAGTGTCTGAACAGGTGCAGGGTGATGACTATAATTTTCGTTTAGAAAAAGCTGATTACGACGGCGCTCGCGCACAGGTGTTGCTCGAATCAAGTCAACCGATCATGTCGCCTAGTTGGTCTCCGAATGGAGAGGATGTCGCTTACGTGTCGTTTGAGACCGATCTTCCTCGCATCTATATCCAAAATATCGCTACTGGACAACGGCGACAAATCACAAATTATCCCAATATAAACAGTTCGCCGGTTTGGTCACCCGATGCTACCAAGTTGGCCATGGTACTTTCTAAGGACGGCAGTCCGGACATTTATGTCCAGGATCTTAATAGCAACCAATTAATGCGCGTTACCGATCATCCCTCTATAGACACGGAACCGAGCTGGTCCTCTGATGGCCGCTCAATTGTTTTTATGTCTGATCGCACGGGCCAGCCTCAGATCTACCAAATTGAATTAGGGGCCTCTTCTTATAACGTTGAAAGACTCACCTATGACTGTTTTCAGTGTATGAAGGCCAAGTTTTTACCAGATGGGGTGAACCTGGTACATGTTCGGCGTGAGGCTCGGCAGAGTCCTAATTATCAGATTGCAATATTGAATATCGAGACCTTAAGAGTGATTACCCTGACAAATACCTCATTGGATGAATCTCCCAGTGTGGCCCCGAATGGTAGTATGATTATGTATGCTACAAAATTTGATGGAAGAGGTGTGCTAGATGCCGTATCGATTGACGGTCGAGTGAAATTCCGGCTACCATCCTCGCAGGGCGATGTGCGGGAGCCTGCCTGGTCCCCGTTTCTGAATTAGTACTACTGAATTGTCACAAACTAAAGTATTTGGAGGACTCAAAGAGTGGGAATGCAACACAATCAATTTCTTAAAACAAGCTTGTTGGTAATCTCCCTGGTCACGCTAGCAGCCTGCAGTTCAACTAGCGAAACAGAGGAAGTCATTGAAGATAACCAAGGCTCATCGAGCTCCGGTAGCAGCGCTTCTACTACTAGCGCTGTTTCCAGTGGAGGGCAATTAACGCAGGAAGAAATCAGGGCTCAAAATGCCTTACGTCAGACTGTTTTTTATTTCGATTTTGATGTAGCTGAATTCAAACCTGCGGATCGCGATACTCTGACCTATCATGCCCGCGATCTTGCCGCTAACCCGGGAAATCGCTTGCGGTTAGAGGGTCACGCTGACGAGAGAGGTACTCGTGAGTATAACTTAGCGTTGGGTGAACGGCGGGCCAACGGCATAATGAATTACTTTATTGTAAATGGTGCTTCTCGATCTCAAATTGAAGTAGTCAGCTATGGCGAAGAACGTCCCTCACAGAACGGTCAAACAGAACAAGCCTATACCCGTAACCGACGGGTTGAAGTCGTTGCACGATAGTTGCCTATGAACACAACCTTCGCCGTTGTGGTCACTAAAATACCTGTATTTATCTACATGAGTATTTTAGCCACGGCGGCGGTAGCTCAGCAGGTGAGCTCTGTTGTCGAGTCTCAATCCTTTATCCCTGGGCAGCAAAACCTGTCTTCGAGTTCTGCCGCGAACGTTAACAATAATGATGGGCTTTCTCTGTTGCTGGAACAGAATCAACAATTACGCACTGAAGTGCAGGCTCTAAGGGCGCTTGTTGAGGAACAGGGTTTCGAAATCCGAAAAATTCAACGGGATTCGCTCAGTCGCTATACTAATGTAGATGAAAGGCTTGGCATGCTGGAGAATGAGGCTGTAACTACCGTAACTTCACCTGGAACAAGAGTAACTGACAGATTGCCTCCTCTAACCCCGCCTTCGTCAACCAGGCAGGATACGAGTACCGCTTCGAGTGCAAACGCTGCCTCGGAAAATAGTAGGACAGCCACAGCGACAGAAACAAATGCTCGTTTTAGCCGCGGAACTCTCCAGCCCGCCATACTCAGTGAGCAACAGCTTTACCAGATGGCCTATGATTCAGCGATAAACAGTAATTTTGAACGCGCTGTTGCCGAATTTGATCAGTACTTGAGCATTTACCCCGATGGGCGTTTTGTTAGTAATGCTCACTACTGGAAAGGGCAGGCTTATCTGTACCTAAATCAATTTGGCGAGGCGCGGGATTCCTACGAAATTATACTGGCTCAATACGAAGAGTCTCCGAAGCTGGCTGACGCCATGTATGGGCTGGGTTTGGCCTACCAGGGGCTTGGCAATATAGCTCAGGCGCGCCAACTGCTTAGTGAAATCAAGAGACGCTTTCCCAACACCGGTGTCGCCAACTTGGCAGACACTAGGCTTCTTTCATTGGATTGAAATAAGTATTGCACTCATTCCTGCCCGCGTAGTTTCTGTGCGCAGTGAGAGACCGTTGGTACTTAAACACAGATAGTACATGGCTAGCTCCAACACGTTAAGAATTACCGAAATATTTTATTCCTTACAAGGAGAGGCGCGCACGGTTGGCAAACCAACAGTGTTCGTGAGACTGACAGGTTGCCCTTTACGATGCCAGTATTGTGATACAGCATACGCGTTTGAGGGTGGTGAATTGTTATCACTGGAAGCTATTTGCGCCGCGATAAAAAAATACAAAAGTAAACTTGTAACGGTAACTGGCGGAGAGCCTTTGGCGCAGCCTAACTGTAACGCGCTGATGGTAATGTTGTGCGACGCAGGGTATCTGGTGTCGCTTGAAACTAGTGGCGCTATATCGATCGAGGATGTGGATGAACGTGTATCTATTGTTCTCGATTTGAAAACACCAGGTTCGCAGGAGTGCGATACGATCCGGTATGAAAATTTCGCCCATCTGAGAATGAAAGACCAGGTTAAATTTGTAATATGTGACAGGACAGACTACGAATGGTCTAAAGCGAAATTAGATCAGCTGGATTTAGGTAATAAAGTAGGTGAGATTCTGTTTTCGCCTTCTTACGAAGAGCTTGGGGCAGCAGAGCTAGCAGAATGGGTTTTGTGCGATGCTCTAAATGTTAGAGTTCAATTGCAGCTGCATAAGGTGATATGGGGTGCCGAGCCGGGGCGGTGAGTTATCTTTTATCAAAAGAATTATGAGCAATCATGAGTAAGAAAACGGCGATTGTGTTGGTATCTGGAGGGCTGGATTCAGCAACTTGCTTAGCAATGGCCAAGGCTCAGGGCTACGAATGTTATGCAATAAGCTTCGAGTATGGGCAGCGATCCAGTTGCGAGCTCCAGGCAGCGAAAGAAATCACCAAGGCGGCAGATGTAGTAGAGCACAAAATTTTCTCGTTGCAGATAGGTGAACTTGGTGGCTCCGCATTGACAGACGAGCATATACAGGTTCCGGAAGAAATCAGTACAGGAATACCAGTCACTTATGTGCCAGCGCGCAATACGATATTTTTATCCTATGCGCTTGCTTGGGCCGAGGTACTAAACGGTGAAGCGATTTTTATTGGTGTGAATGCTCTGGATTATTCTGGATACCCTGATTGTCGTCCTGAGTACGTTTCGGCATTCCAGCGGTTAATAAACTTAGCAACAAAGAAATGCGCTGAAGGTGGAGCCATCGTGCTTGAAACACCGCTTATTGATTTAAACAAAGCAGAAATTATAAAAGCTGGCGTGCGACTCGGTGTGAATTATGCAAATACGGTATCCTGTTACCAAGCAGCTAAATCAGGTAAGGCATGCGGACGTTGCGACAGTTGTCGTATTCGCCGAAAAGGCTTTATTGATGCAGGGGTAGTTGACCCTACGCATTACCAGTAATCGGTCCGGGCAATTTGCCCCGCCATTACTTGAGTTTTTTGATTTTGATAGTACTATGTCGCACCTCTTGGGTCGTTAGCTCAGTTGGTAGAGCAGAAGGCTTTTAACCTTTTGGTCATAGGTTCGAATCCTATACGACCCACCATTTTTCTTTTTCCGTCTTATTTCCAATTTCCATAATTCTAAGCTTAACTGACTCTACCTTATGATAAGATCAAAATTACTTGTTTTGCTCGGATAATTTATGATTAATATTACAAATACACAAGAGCTAGACAATCCAACATCCGATCTTGAAATAGTCCGGCGATATCTTGATCAGGTAAAACCTCCCAAGGAATTGTCAAAATCCGAGAGTTCTAAACTTGAAGCGCAACTCCGAGAGTTGATGCAAACTAAAAATGCCCGTTTGATTGCTCACTACTACTCTGACTCATCGTTACAAGATCTAGCGGATGATACGGGGGGGTTCGTGGGCGATAGCTTGGAAATGGCTCGATTTGGTCGCGAAAGCGATGCGGATATCCTTGTAGTAGCTGGTGTGCGGTTCATGGGCGAGTCCGCCAAGATACTTAGTCCCAACAAGAAAGTGTTAATGCCTACACTTGATGCAACCTGCTCACTCGACATTGCTTGTCCTATTGAAACTTTTGCATCTTTTTGCGATGAGCATCCAGACCGGACGGTTGTGGTGTATGCAAATACTTCGGCTGCAGTTAAAGCTCGCTCTGACTGGATTGTGACTTCAAGTATTGCGCTAGACGTAGTGGAATATCTGTCGGACGAAGGTCAAAAAATCCTTTGGGCTCCGGACAAGCACTTGGGCGCCTACATAAAAAAGACAACCGATGCTGACATGTTATTGTGGGATGCAGCATGTGTTGTTCACGAAGAATTCAAGGCGCGTGGTATTAAGGATATGCTGGCCATTTATCCTGATGCAGCAGTACTGGCTCATCCTGAATCAACGGATGCGGTGCTAGAACTAGCTGACGTAATCGGCTCCACGACTCAGATAATTAATGAGGCAAAGCGTTTGCCGAATCGCGATATTATCGTGGCAACTGATCAGGGGATATTTCATAAGCTACAACAGCAAAACCCGGATAAATCCTTCATTATTGCGCCGACGGCCGGTAATAGTGCTGCCTGCAAGAGTTGCGCTCATTGCCCCTGGATGGCTATGAACTCCTTCCAGTCCATGTACAGTTCTTTACTACAAGAAACCAACGAAGTGTTGGTTGAATCAACGCTTGCTGAACAAGCCATGAAGCCCTTGCAACGTATGCTAGATTTTGCCGCAAAGAATCAACTACGGGTCAAAGGGAGGGCCTAGACGAAGATAACAATCATTATGGGCTAATCGCCGTTAAACTCACGCACAATCTCTTCGACATCACGAATTTTTTGTCTCAAACGCGCCTCTTCAGCTGGAGCAGCTCCATTGCCTGTCTCTATGCGCAGAGCAAATCGTAACTGTTCTCGCGCTCTTCGGAAGTCCTGTAGCAGTATAAAATACTCTGCTCTTGCTTGGTGAACCTTGCTGATATTTCCAGCTTGTCCCCACGTTTCTGCCAGCTGAAACCAAAGGTTATGATCGTTGTTTCTGATTTGAGTATGGCGTTCCATTGTTTCGGCCGCTTCGGTGTAGGCGCGAGATTCCTGTAATGCATCAATATAGGCCATTGTAAGGGAGTGATTATTTGGATTAATTTCCAAGTGCCTCTGCAGAAAGTTAATAGCCTGTTGTGGTTCATTCTGGGCAGTATAGATTTCTGCTTGGGTAACTACATAACTGATACGATTGGGATCTTTTTGCAGAAGCGGAGAAAGGATGGTGGTCGCTTCAGCATATTTTTCATCCTCCCAGTAACCTATGGCTAAACCATAACGATTGGCATCCCGCGTGAATTCAGTAGTACTCTCATCCAGTTTTTTCCGATATTCCATTATCAGAGCTTCCTTATCAGTGGCGTAGTGCCCGAGCACCCGTGCACGCATGGTTTGGTATTCTAGGTTGTTGAAATATTCGCGCGGAGTATAACGAACGGCTCTACCGCGAGCATCAGCCACACGAGATTCCGTTAAGGGATGGGAGAGGAGAAACTCTGGTGGACGTCGACCAAATCGATTGAGGGCGATAAGCCTTTCGAACAGGGTGCCCATTGCCTCTGGATCGAATCCAGAATAATACATATTGTCCTGGCCGATACGATCGGCTTCGGCTTCATGGCTGCGACTGAAACGTAGCTGATTGTCAACGGCTCGACCTTGAGCTGCTGTAATCGCTGCCATACCATGCTCTGCTTGGGAGGTGGCCATAATCAATACACTAGCGAGCAGAGAAGCCAGTTGGGGAACCCGTCCCGCCTGAGCCTCATCGACTCCACGGGCAAAATGGCGTTGACTAACGTGTGCGATCTCGTGTGCCATAACCGATGCAAATTCGGCTTCTGTTTGTGCATTAAGGAAAAGGCCAGTATTGACACCGATAATGCCACCAGGAGCGGCAAAGGCATTTAGTTCTTCGCTATTGATAATGATGAAAGAGAGTCGGTGGTCTTGGAGTTGGCTTCGAGAGGCTAGCTTATAGGTGATATTCTCCAGATAATCGTTTAGAAGAGCATCCGGGATAGTAGATGCACTGCGGCGAATCTGGCTCAAGAATTGCTGGCCCATCTCATATTCCTGGTCGAGAGAAACGGTACCGGAGATGCGATCGCCCAGTGAGGGCAGCGGCGTCTGAGCATGGCTACTTAATGTAGGCAGAGTCAGTACAAGGAAAAACGCTGTATAACGATTGAATCGATGCATTATGGGTGTCTTATCAATACCTATATGACCCAGACTACCATAAATAATTCCATATTATAGAGGAAGTTAACGCAACTATTGCTCGTTAGAGAGTGTGGCCATCAGGTGTAATAGCTTGATAAAATAAGTTATGGAAATCAATGTTGATGTTGAGCTGGATCTCAGCGGCCTTCAGTGTCCGATGCCTTTGTTGAAAGCAAAACTGGCCCTTAATGAGATGCAACCAACGCAGATCCTTAAAGTAATTGCAACAGACCCTGGTTCTGAGAAAGACTTTCACTTGTTCGTTAATCAGAGCAATCACCAGATACTAAATTTTCAGAAAGAAAAACATGCTTATTTCTACTGGATTCGAAAGGGTTAATTAAAGTCCAGAGATTTCCTGAGTTGGAAAAAGCTACTTAACTGGTCTTCGAAGGGATATAGGCTCTGGCAGGTAGCTTCTTCACAATTCTTCTTGAGACTTTGATTAAGACTAATGTTAATGGCTGCTTAGGTCGTTTCTACGGAAAAAAGATCTACGACAAGACACCTGATTTTAGCGCCTCTTCTGTCCTGAGAGGGCCCAATATGGTAGAGTTTAGCGCCTGAAATCGCTCTGTTACAGGCTTTCATTTGAGGGAAAAGAATTCGGATGTCCAGTAATATTAGAGGCAGTATTGTAGCTCTGGTTACACCTATGCAAGCGGACG
>CETR01121549.1_pt1 | contig 10278 bp, 1 predicted proteins | sample 531281 | NCBI WGS metagenome assembly CETR01 (sample SAMEA2622568, study PRJEB7988) | marine metagenome | biome: marine biome (ENVO:00000447); feature: mesopelagic zone (ENVO:00000213); material: "saline water (ENVO:00002010), including plankton (ENVO:xxxxxxxx)" | depth 696 m
AATTTTAGGAATTTTGGGTTGGTTGAGGGGTTTGAGAACTTGTAATTTTTCAATTAATACTGTTTTTAAGGCAAGTAATTCTACCTCATGCTGCTCAGCTAAATGGTTTAATTGTGCCTCAGAACATTCGTAATGCTTAAATTCGTTCAGGGCCGCTAGAATATGACTTAATTTTTTACCAGGAATTTTGGCACCCATGGTGGTGGTGATTAAAAAATCATGATCAGTTCGGGCGGTAATTAATTGATAGCGTCGAATGGTATACATGTATCTTCCTTATACATAAATTTAGCGATAACTTAAAATGTTACAGATAATAAGTAAAGTGATTGTTCGTATCTCGTGGTTTTGTGTTGGCATGTGGCACAGAATAAAATCCAATTTGATAGATTGACTTATAATCAGCGCCCCTTAATATCTTAAAAAAATAATATTAAGTACGCTGATCAATTTATAGATTTATTATTCGGTTTAGCAAAATTAATATGGAGCCAAACCATAACTTTGTTTACCTTCTGGCATACAGTGCAGCGTGAGTAACGTATGGAAAAATTGAGTAAATTTCTCTTCGGCATCACCTATTAAACACGCTTGATGCTGGCATGTTTGGTGGTAATAATTCTCAATCGCCGCCGGCGAATCAAGGGTAGTCAGGGTTGTATAAAGTTCAGCCCATTGTTGTAATAAAAGTTTTACAAAAGCATCGATAGCATTTTGTAAAAAATTGCGCCAAGCCATGGGGTCATCAAATTGCGCGCTTATAAGCGTTTGCAGCGCTTGCCCTAATTCAAGCTTGACAACCAGTTCATCTAGCGCCTCATTATCAGTGCATGGCTTATCTTCAAACCATGAGGTATACAGCGTTTGCGGCAGGTCAGCTTGATGAATGAATGCTTGGGTTTGCGCAACTTGCGTAAATAATTGGTGCATAAATTGATAACAGGCATGCTCATTATTCATTTGGGCAATACGTTGTGGTAAGCAACGTTGCTCGTAAAAATTTCGTTCAACATGTAATGCCGTAATCAAAGCATCAGCTTCTATTTCAGCGCGATCTTTTAGTGTGTTTAGCGCCCTAGCAAAGCTTGCTTTAAGACTTAAATTGCTGCTGTAGGTCACTAATTCGTGCATTAGAGCATCATCAGAGGCTAGCATCATGGTATAAGAGCCTGGTTGACCTTGGCGGCCAGCGCGACCGAAGCCTTGCATCTCCACACGATAATTCGCTGGATAAAAGGTATAAATTACCGCCAAACCGCCGTTATCGATACTCTTTTGGGTAAGCACAATATCCGTACCGCGCCCAGCGGTATTGGTGGCGATAAGAATATTGCCAGGGAGCCCCGCACGCGTGATGATGGTATCTTCGTCAAGCTGATGTTTGGCATTAAAGAGCTGGTGCTTTATATTATGCTCAGTTAAATAACAGCTAAACGCTTCTGATGAGGCAACGGTGGCAAATAAACATAAACTTGGCCGGTTTGCTTGTTGTAGAATTTGTAGTTTTTTAAGCAAACTTTCGTAATGCGTTGGTGCATCACACAAGCGAAAAGATTCTTTGATACAACGGCTAGGTTGATGCCTCGGCACATCAAAATGACCAAGCTTATATATCCGGGTTAATTCAGTGCGTGCAGTAGCCTCACCCAGGGTTCCGGTTACACCTAATAAGCGAGGGTAGCGGTTAAAAAAAGCCGGGTGGCTAATAGAGGCAAGCGTTAATGTATCAGGTGTTAGGGTAAGCCCATGTTTTAGGTGTAAAAAGGCGTGGTATTTAGGCCATTGGGAGCCTATTTGTAACCGGCCGGTGTGGGTTTTATCGATGATGACGATGGAATCTTTTTGCACCAAGTAATCGTGATTCTCTTTTAACTGATGCAAGGCATAACGTGCATTATCGAGCAAGGATTGCAGATCGATTGAATGCGCGCGGACATCCTCAAGGATGGTGCGCTCAAAGTCTGTGGCATGTTGCTTTAAATAACTTAGACACGCTTGAAGGTTTATCTCAGCTGAAGCTTGCACAAAATTAAAAATTAATGTGTATAACCAGGGTCGGCTATGCGCACATGCCGTGCTGATACGTGCTGAATTTTGCGCCATATCAATAAGTAAGCTATCAATTTCATCAAGGAGCGCACATTGAGGTTGGCGGATTTTCCCAGCCTTATCGAGCATATTATCAGCCAATCCTAAACCACCCCGCAAATACGCAAATTCAAAATCACTGTTAATGCCATATAAGATATCAGCCGCAACAGTTGGTGCTTTATCACCGATAGCGGCCACACTTAGGCCTAATAAGGCATAAAAAGGTTTGAACTTGCGTGCATCCCGCTCAGCCAAAGAAGCACTCACAACATCCACACAAATATTATCTTGAATAGCCAAATAAGCTGCGAGAATGGCGAGAATGGTTGATTTGCCTTCCCCTGTTTTAATTTGCCCAATACGGCCTTTGTATTGGGCGGGTGTATGAATTAAGGCAATGATGGTTAAAAGTTGCGTCCAGTGTGGGTAAAAACCAAAAACACGGCTATAAATGGTTGCAACCAATGCCAGGGTATGCGCTGGATTTTTAAGTGATTTTAAGGTGCTAACTGGTATATGGGCTTGGTTTTGCAGGCGCTCAAGCTCGTTATTTAACGATTCAATAAAAGGCATAAAACCATTTAACTCAAGCATGCCTAAGGGAAATTGCACTTCATCATCTTGGGTTTTTTGATGAAAACGCGTTAAAAGCTCGGCATTAAAAGCGAGCAGCGGTGGTGGCGTAAATACTACATCATATGTATTCCAACACTTGTAATCGAGCAAGGGAATTTTTTTGATCTCAAGGCGTGGGTTAAGCAGTGTTGCAGCGTAAGTCATAAATAAGCTTATCGCTGGATTGCGCTCATGTTGTCGGTTTTTGATGTCATTTATCATACGATAAAACACATACGCCCCACCTGCTTCGCGCATACGCACCGCTGTATCAAGAAATGCTTTTGCTTCATCATTGCTGATGCGTTGATAGAAGCTTGTGAGCAAATAGAGCTGTACCAAAGCATGTTTGTCGTTTAGGGTGAGCGTTAAATAAGTTGTAAGTTCGGTTAAAAATTTTTCAAAATTCGTGGTAATGTTAAGTGGCTGCCATGGGCTTGATGCCGGATTTGATAAGCGTGCTGCTTGTGTTTGGGTTTGATGATAAAGCCAAGAGAGACCTGCCTGTTGTAGCTGAGTAAAATCAGTCATGGTTAAAATTGCTTTGAGCGGTAGCTCGCGATATTTTTCTTTAATAACAGGCAGTACTTTAGGCATGGTAGTGGTTTTAGCTGGCTGCCAAAAAGCAGGTAGATGACGCTTTTTAGCAAGCACTTTGGGCGTCATCGAAGGTTTTGGTGCTTTATAAGGTTTGGTTGAAGCTTGGGTATCTAACAGCGTGATAAGGGTTGTAGCATTTAATTCGCGGGCGATATCAGCCGGTCTTTTATCATGTTTATTCGCACCCCAAATATCAGCACCAAATTCGAGCAGCAATATCACGGCTTGTTCATTATTTTGCATGCAAGCTTGAGTAAGCGGTGTTTGGCCATTTTTAGCGGCGATATCAGTGCGGGCTGAATGTTGTAATAAACACGCTAGCAAACGCCCATTATTGCGTAAAATTGCTAAATGGAGAGCTGTGTTGCCGGCATTATCTTGGATGTTCAGTTTGCAATCGGGTTGTTGAATAAGCTGCTCGGCCACATCATCTGAGCCATATAAAATCGCTAAATGTAAAGCTGTGTGGCCTGCTTCATTGCAATGATTTAAATTAACTGGGTGCGCTAAAAGCTCGCCTAATAATACCAAGTGGTTGGCCATTGCTGCACTAAAAAGCAGCGTGCCACCATGAGCGCAGCGCGCATAAAAAGGGTATTGTTGTACAAAGCGCAGCATGTCTAAGCTTTTGCTTAAAACTGCATAATCCATCACGGTTAAATGTTTATTATCTTGATAAGTCAAATCAGCGTTGGCTTTTAACAGGCGCTGCATATTGACTATATTGCCTTGAAAAGCTGCAAGCTGTAATGCACTCACACCGTTAAATAACGCCTGCTGTTTTTTAGAGACACTGGCGGGTTGGTCAACCGCAAAGCCTAACTCTATTAAGTAGTCAATCACCATACCTTGATTACTTATTGCCGCCAAATGCAAAGCATTAAACCCTTTGTTGTTGAAAATATGTTGGGCATTAGTATCTGTACACAAACGACTGATAACAGACAACGCGTTATGAATCACCGCTTGATGCAGTGGCGTGCTGCCATTAAAGTCGCGCTGCCATACATCGATGCCCATATTAATCAAGGTAAATACAAGGTCATCAAGGCCTGACGCAATAGCATAATGCAACATGCCCCAGCCACGCTCATCAATCACATGAATGTCGGCGGGTATTTGCAATAGTTTATCAATAAGCAGGTGATTTTTTTGGGTGATGGCAAGCATAAGTGGCGTCACCCCATGCAGGTCGCTGACATTGGCATACAAAGTATCAAATCTATCGGTTTCATGAACTTGACTGATGGGTTGAGAAATTAGCTCAAAGGCAAGTGGATGTGCTTGGCGAATGGCACTGTGTAATAGCGTGGTTTTGAGGTTATAAACCATGGTTTTGCGCAAATGAATTTTTTCATGATGATAAAAATTATCCAGTGCTTTAGCAGCCTTTATTTTATTGTGCCTCAAAGCAATGGTAAATAAATCAACGCCTATCTCATAACCTTCAACCAAACTCACAAAGACTGAGTTGGTATTAAAAAAAGTTGTTACGCTAAAAAAGTGGCCAATTAATTGCGCGGCGACTGCATCACTGTAACGCGTTAACACTTGATAAAGAATATTGCCGCCAATAATTGGCATTTCTAACGTTTTATAACTTTTAGCGTAAAAGGCAAAGATGCGCTCAATGGGTTGGGCGGCTTTGATATTTTTGGTTTCAAGCAAATCACCTAATTGTTCAAGTAAGAGCGTCACTATGGCATAACTTTGCTCAACATCTTGAAGCCAAATATAAATCAGCTCTTTTTTGTTGACATGCAAACGATGAGTTTTTAGTAAGTTAAGATATACATCGTATTGTTTGTTTTGCAGCAAATTGAGTGCCGCTGTGGTTGGTTTTTGCCACCAGCGTTCAGTTGTGTGAACAGGCGGTGCAAGTGCTTGATTTTTGGCAAATGCCTTATGCCAAACGGTTTGTAGTGCTTTATTGGGATAAAGTTCGTTAAAATTGTTGTAATAGGTTGGCCACAATGAAACAGGTACGTGCTTAAACAGCACTTTAAGCATGGCGGCGTTTTGTTGCTTTAAAGCCAGTTCAAAGGGGGTTAAAACATTATGACTAAATCCTATGTCAGTAAAAATCGGTGCTAAATTTAAATCTGAATTTAATAAATACGTTAAAGCCTGTTTGTTGTGATAGCGCACCGCATTTAAAAATAAAGCGGCAAAGTTAGGGTGCAATTTATGGCGATAATGATTAAAACAGACCGTAAAAATCGCCTGTTGATGGTATTGAATGGCCATTAAAGCAAAATAAAAGCAGGTATTTTCATCATACCCAACGCTTGCGATGATATTTTCTATTTGCTTGAGGTTACCCTGGCGTATCAGCGTCTTGTATTTTTCAGGATATATAAAACGAACTAATTTTTTGGAGCGTGTGCGGTCGTATTCATAACGCACATAAGGCCAAAGAATCTCGCCTGCCTCTAACGCGTGGCGCGTTAATATTTTACCTGATTGTGAGGCAAATTCGAGTTGTGCTTTTTCAGCGCGTTTTTTAAACATATAGTAAAGCTCAAAATGCAGGGCATTGGCGGCCACCTCAGCAATGGTTTGGTCGTCATAGCGCGTCTTAAGCAGATAAGGTAAGCGGTCTAAGAGGCTGGTGGCTAACGTTAAATTACCATGCTGAATAACTTGATAAAAATAAGCTTTAATCGGTTCATCATATTGTTCACGCAAATGCGTATTAGATAGATGGCTTACTGAATCAAATAAGCGCGCACTGATAGCGGGCATGTTGTAGCGATAACATAAAGCAATCAAATAACGCTTATCCCGACTTTGGTCATTGATACTGGCAAATTTTGCGAGTACTTTGGCCGCTTTTCGATGATGCGCTTTAACAGCAACCATCAAAGCCGTCTCGCCAACATCATTTTGCCAATTAGGTTCAACCAAGCTTGATAAGAAAGGCACCAATGAGGGTTGGTGGAATGCCGCTATATGCAGTAGGGATGAGTTATCGTCTAGTAAGATGTTTATATCAATGCGGGCAGCTAACGCTTTAATAACTTCAAGCAAATTATGGCGCACCGCCAGATGGATGGCATGATAGCCATCTGTTTTACGCGCAACCGATAAAGGCGCATCGCGGGCAATCAAAGCTAATGCCACATCGCTCATGTGATAGGTAAGGGCATCATGTAAAGCGGTTTGATGGTTAAAATTCATGGTATGAACATCAATACCGGCATTAAGCAATAAAAGCGCCATATCGGGTAGATTTTTGCGAATGGTATGGTTTAACAAATTGGTATTATCAGGCATCACCAGATTAAGATGCGCGCCTTGATCGATAAGATTTTTGACCAATGCTGTTTGCTCTAACTCAACCGCTTGCCACAGCAAAGTCGTTTTATTATCAAGGGTGTGATTAAGTTGCAAAGGATTTTGCGCTAATAAGGTGTGAACGCGCGCGATATTTAAGCTAAATAGCGCATGATGAACAGGCAACTGGCCTTGTTTGTCTGCGGTCATCAAGGCCTGCGGAAAGCGCGTGAGAAATTCTGCTAAAACACTATCAGGAAAAAGTACCGCTGCGTGATGGGCTAGGGTGGTGTGATTGGCATCAAGTGGGGCTAATGCGAATGCTTGGGTTAAATCATCTGGTAGAGCGTTGTGCTGGTTAACAAAATCAATCACGTTTAAAGCTTGTTGCTCGTGCGTGTTTAAAGATGGGTCATGTTTGATATTAGCAACTGTTAAATCAAATACACTAAAGCATTGATTTTGGTGAATGACGCGATACGAAAGCGCATCTGTTGCGGTGTATGCGTCAGTATCTATGACCTCTAGCAGAGTTTCATTCTCAACGGTTGTGGTGGTTATCTCTGTTAAATCTAAAGCGCAGCCGCCATATACCGTTTGTAAAGCATGTTCTTCATCAACAAAGCCATAATAAGCATGCAAATAACGGCCTTTAATCAGCTTATCGTTAAAATTAAGATGCAAAAAAGTGACCACAAAAGAAGCATCGTCTAATAATTGCGCGTCAATGTGCTTTAAGTTATCAAGATGGGCGGTGCTAATACGCGTTAAATGATGTTCAAGCGCTCCATGAAATTGTGAAGCAATGGCCGTTTTGGGTGAGCTTTGTTGTTGTTTAAATGCATTAAATTCTGCTTGAAAATCTAAAACAAATGGATGATTGTCGCTGATGCCTTTACTGGTTACTTCTTTGACAAGCGCGTTTATGTCGCGCTCTAAACAAACTATTAAAGCCTCACTAAGCGCTTTGGGTAATAAAGCAAACGCTTGGGTAGGATCTTTTGAAACTTTTGTCAAAATGGCCGGCATGTTATCAATTGTTTGCTGGATGGATGTTTGAAGGGCCAAGCGCAAAGCTTGGAGATCATCACTATCCTGATGGGTATTGTTAAGCTCTTTTGCTAGGCGATTGTATTCTTTGAGCTTAAGAGTTTTGTATTCCAAGCCAAGTTGGATTAAAAATTGTGCCAAAATAAGGGTTATTTCGGCAAGATCTGTTTCATCTAAACAAAACGTATCACTTTTAACCACAGACTCAGGGAATTGGGTATGGAGGTGGTCTTTGATCAACGCATGTATAAGCGGTTCGAGCACCGCGATATCAGGTGAAACACTGCCTAAAATTTGACTGGCAATGAAATTTTCTAAGCAATTATGAGGGTCTTGTTGAGCCTTTAGTAAAATATCTTTTAACGACAGACTATAAGCATAGCGCTTGAAACGTTCAACTGGCTGCGGTGGAAATTCAGCAGGTACGAGAGGTGCTGTAGGCGGGTTTGTTAACTCGGGGTAACAAGGGCGTTGCCCTAGCGCTGCAAAAGTCGAGTTTAGGTAACTATAAAAATTAATCACCCCTAATAATTGAAAATATTCTTGGCAAAAAGGCAGGAGTGGCATTTTTTCAGCAATTTCGAGGCAATATCGTTCATGACAAAGCACAATGCCTTGATACTCTTCGGGCATATGGCCGTGTTCTTGTTGATAGCGTGTGAGGTAGGCTTGGTAATCAGGATAAAGCTTGATGTCATATTTAACTTCAATGGTAGGGTGGCTTATTAATAAGGCTTTACTGCTTGACCATTGCACATTCGCTTGCTTGGCAATAATACGAAAAGAGGACATAAAACGCTGCCCGTATTTGCTTGAGGCCGCATCATGTTTGCTTAAGCCGGCTTGCTCTAAACGCTCGTTAAACGAATAATATTTACCCGGCAACCCCATCTTTTGCCAATAAGCTTTTAAAGGTGTGGCGTGACTTAATAAATAATCGGGGTCAGTATTGCCAGACCATTGCGTTATAAAGTCCGTATCAAGATAAGCGCATCCCACTAAAAATGATTTCAGCCAATAATCAAGATACCCTAATACTGCGCCTACATGCGTTTTATGAAAGCTTGGATGCAGCACTGGTATAAGCGCGTTATTGCGATTAAAACTAATGCTTATGACAGGCAGTGCTTGGTGTTCAAAATACGCTGTATCAAGCTCGTGCTTGATGGCGTTTATTTTGGCAAGCATGGTTGCATCTATCGTAAAAGGAAAAGCGATGTGATAGCGCTTTTGAGTAAAAGCGCGTGGGTGCTCTAATACGGCTGGAATGCGCCCAACTTGCATCTCAACGCCTCCCACAAATGCCAGGGGGCCTAACACATCGGTCATAAAATCCAGCACATCGCGCATGCGAGTGAAACGACCAAATTGACCAAAAGAAGGCATTAAATTTTGTTCACGCACCATGTCACAAAATTGAGCAAAACTGCCGCGAAAGCCACTTCTTTTTACAAAGTCAAAAGCATCGCTTGCGCGCGGATAAAGGCGCCTTGCTTCTCTTTTTAAGGCAAAATTAATTAAATGAGCATCATCACTTAAGATACGGTCATTGGTATTACCAAATTGGGTTGGGTAAAAGTCAAACATACGACTTGCACCAGAGGGTTTCTCCGCGGTTATAGGCGGATGGTTTTGCATGGCGCTACTTATTTGGTTGACAAAGTAATGCGTCACAAATTCAGAAGTTAAAGAGGCATGGTCGTCTGTTGGATTCGTCGCAGAGGATACCGGTTTAGCGGAAGGTTTTGTCGGTGAGGGTTGATTAAATTGCTGCCAGGTTCTATCCCATTGAAAAAAGCCATTATAGGTATCAAATGCTGACTCATAAGGCGCTTGACTGGCAAGTACTGTAAAAAGTGAAGGAAAGGCTTGGTTATTAAGCGTGCCGTAATTATTGATAACATTGCGCGCGATATTTTCAGTGGTAGCGCGTGCTGATGATAAGTTTGGGTCAAAACCGACACTTACCGCCGCCGCGCCGGTTGCGTACATGGTTTGAGTGGAAAATTCTGGTACTAAAATGTCATTGGCATTTTGAGCGCGATGGAGCGTGGCATTGGCTTTTGGCTGATCTAATCGTGATTTAGGCAATTTTTCGGGAAAAGGGGTCAGGTTAGAAGATTTGCGCTTGAGAAAAAATTTTCGATTATCATTAACAGCTAAACCAGGTTTGGTGTAATTGGTGTAAAAACTAACGGTATGCGCGGTTTTATAGGTAAAGACGACCGTTTTGCCAGCCGCATCACTAAAACCATACTCAAGAAATTTTTTCTCAACCAGCATCAGGGCATCAGAGGCACTTAATTTACTGCTTTTTAAATTCACCTGAATGGTTTGTACCCTGACTGGCTTTATGACCAAGCTCAAGCTCTCCGGCCGCTAATACACGTTTAGAGGAATTAAATTGACTTAAATGAACTGTACGGCCATTGCCAAGGCGTAGCGCCATGCCACCGGCAAGCGATAATTCTCCACTGGTATCAATCGTAAAACTTAAAAATTCAGGCGAAAAATTTAAAGATGTATTTGTAAAAGCGTGATTGGCTTTGAATGATTTAACCCTAAAAGTTTCGCCAAAACGCAAGGCATTGGCAAATTTTTCTGTGGTTTTAGCTGCGGTGGCGAGCGTTCTACCACCAATATAAG
>CETR01015012.1_pt1 | contig 10258 bp, 7 predicted proteins | sample 531281 | NCBI WGS metagenome assembly CETR01 (sample SAMEA2622568, study PRJEB7988) | marine metagenome | biome: marine biome (ENVO:00000447); feature: mesopelagic zone (ENVO:00000213); material: "saline water (ENVO:00002010), including plankton (ENVO:xxxxxxxx)" | depth 696 m
CCGGATAAGCTTAGCGATCGATAAACGAAAAATCCTAGTAAAAAAAGATTCAATATCATATTCAATCTGTTTACAACAAATTGATTTTGTCGCTTCTTGTACATTAAAATCGATACCACGGCAAGCACGGTAGCCACATAAAAGACCAGGCTTACCAAAACTTGATCTTGGGCAAAGACTTCCTTGCCCCCTACTTCCACCCACAGATTCAGAAAGAACGGTAGTATGCCTGAAATCAGGCCCACTATGAGTAAAAATAACGTTTGTATACGCTGAATCATTGTTCAAATCGATTTGGAATCGCAAAAATAGGTGTCTTTTTGATAAATAAGGCCTTATTCTTGAAAAATTATTTGTAATATTGTCTCGTTATTAGCAAGCACCTACCTAGGAATTCTTTCTCCAGTAGCATCCATAAATAACTTTACTTCAATTTTAGAATCATACAAGTTTAACTTATTCCATTACTTAATGTTCGAGATTTCAGATCTAAAAGCTAAAAAGCTTCCTGAGTTGCAAGAAATTGCAAAGGGTCTAAATGTCCCCAAGTTCAAATCCTTGAAAAAACTAGACCTGGTTTACCAAATATTGGACGTTCAGGCCTCCAACCCAAAAGCTGTTGCGGAAACTGTTTCAGCAACCACTGACGAAAAGCCAGCCCCAAAACCAAGAAAACCCAGAACGCCACGCCCAAAGGCCGCGGACACCAAGAAAACCGATGGGGACGCTCCCCAAAAAGCACCTCAAAAAAGAGAGCCCAGAGCTAAAAAAGAGGATGCCAAACCACAAGGCAAGCCTCAAAAAAGGGATGACAAGCCACAGGACAACAAGCCACAGGACAACAAGTCCCAAGGCAGCAACAACTCTCAAAAAAACCAAAACAACAATAGAAGGAACAGCCAACACAACAAGTCCCACCACGACAAAAAGAACAACAATTTTGACAAGGACCTGAAAAACAGGTACAAAGAACCTGAATTTGAGTTCGACAGCATTATTGAAAGTGAGGGTGTGCTGGACGTAATGCAGGATGGTTACGGATTCCTAAGATCTTCAGATTACAACTATCTTTCTTCTCCCGACGACATTTATGTATCCCAATCACAGATCAGATTGTTCGGACTTAAATCCGGCGATACCGTTTTGGGCAACATTAGGCCTCCAAAAGAGGGCGAAAAATATTTCCCGTTGATCAAAGTGAACAAAATCAATGGATTGGACCCTCAAGTGGTTCGTGACAGAGTGGCTTTTGAGCACCTTACACCACTCTTTCCAAAGGAAAAGTTCAAATTGGCGGAAAAACAAAGTACCATTTCCACAAGAATCATGGATCTGTTCTCTCCCATCGGAAAAGGGCAGAGGGGCATGATCGTATCCCAGCCCAAAACGGGGAAGACCATGTTGTTGAAGGATATCGCAAACGCCATTGCTGCCAACCACCCAGAGGTGTACCAAATCATCCTGTTGATCGATGAGCGTCCCGAAGAGGTTACCGATATGCAGCGCAATGTACGTGGCGAAGTGGTTGCCTCAACTTTTGACAAGGAAGCAACTGAGCACGTAAGGGTTGCCAACATTGTATTGGAAAAAGCAAAAAGACTGGTCGAATGCGGTCACGATGTAGTGATCCTATTGGATTCCATTACCCGTTTGGCCCGTGCCTACAACACGGTACAACCGGCTTCCGGTAAAGTATTGAGTGGTGGTGTGGATGCCAATGCATTGCACAAACCAAAACGTTTCTTTGGTGCGGCACGTAACATTGAAAATGGCGGTTCGCTCTCCATTATCGCTACGGCCTTGACCGAAACAGGTTCCAAAATGGACGAAGTTATCTTTGAGGAGTTCAAGGGTACCGGTAACATGGAACTTCAGTTGGACAGAAGAATTTCCAACAGAAGGATCTTCCCGGCCATCGACCTAATCTCTTCATCAACACGAAGGGACGATCTATTGTTGGATGAAAACACCATCCAACGTATGTGGATCATGCGCAAATATTTGGCGGACATGAACCCTGTGGAGGCCATGGAATTCATGGAGCAGCGCATAAAGCAAACCAAGAACAACGAGGAGTTTTTGCTCACTATGAACGAGTAAAGACTTACTGCACTCTATTCCATAAGATTACGGGCCCTTCAATTTTTTGAAGGGCTTTTTGTTGAGTCAATTTATAGAAAAGGCATATCTTTATTTCGGTTTCCTCAAAACTGAACTATAAACACCTGACTATGAAAAACAACAGAAAAGCCGTAATTGCTTTTTTTGGGGCCTCATTTTTGCTGCTCGGAGCTTGCCAGCAAGGACCAAAAAAAGAAGAACCAACCGAACCCGGACAAGAAGAAGTGAAACCCCCGGAAGGGATCATTTCCCTGGAAGAATCCAAATCACTCTACGATAACTATACAAAAAACAGGGTGGATATGATTCGACAGTTCGAAGAAACCGAACGCAATCCTGATGAGAAATTCATTCCCTCTCGATTTACCTCTTTCAGTTTTGACAAAATAAAGAACTACAGCGCCTATGTCGAGCAAGAAGCCAGGAAGGCTGGAGTGAAAATAGCTTCTTTCCGTCTATACTTTGCAAATTACCCTGATAAACCGGACTTTCCCGATGGAAAAAAAATAGTACATCCGAGACAAAACTCTATTTTTATCGTACCCACTATGATGGTTGATGGAGAGGAATATGGATTTTACATCGGCGGCGATGGCAAAGCCAAATTAATCAAAGATGCGGTTGGCGGTTCCGAAGTAGGCGCAAATGAAGAGAAAAACATGTCCAGTGCGAGTTTTGTCCCGGCCGTGTTCGCTGATGATGATGAAAGCCTGATTTTAAACAAAGGCAATTCCTCACCTCCACCCAATGGTGATTATGGAGGATAAATCCTAGGGCAATCGAAGACTTGGTCACTTTTATCAAAGAGCAATTTTTCCTTTTTACCTATTTGGTAACCTGGATTATATCGGTATTGACCTATCGAAAGTATTTTGACACTAGCTTGAAATTCTTCCCGATCTTCATTGCCTATACGTTTTTTACCGACTTGTTGGGATATTTCATCAAGTTCGATAATAGCTTTCAATTTTTTTCAGAGGGCAAATACGCATCGCTCAACATTGTGATCTACAACATATACCAATTTGCCGCCTATCTGTTTTTCTATTGGGTGTACTACAAAACCCTGCAAAAGCCCAAGCACAAACAATGGGTGAAATACGGGACATTGATTACCCTAGTGGCCTATGTGGCAAACATGATTTTCCAAAACCCATTGTACAGAGGGTTGTACTATGCGGAACTTATGGGGTCCTGGACCCTATTGGCTTGTATCCTATTTTATTTTCACGAAAAGAAAACAGAACCCTCCTCTTACCCACAATGGAAAAACATGCTTTTTTGGGTAAGTATAGGCTCGTTTATTTTTTACTTGGTAACACCGTATATTTTCTTATTGGGATCCATTGATGACCATGTTTGGTATGAATATCATTTTCAGAAAATATTGTTCGCACTAATAGCCATCATGTACGGCTTTTACATGCTTGGGCTTTTATTGGGGCAAAGAAAGGCATATCGATAGATCAACTTACAAAAGCCTCTATTGGGGAGGCTTCTTTTGTTATTTTAACCTTTTAAAATCAGCCCACGCCCACTCAACGATGGAAGAGTTTTATACATTTATCAGCGAACAGTACATCCTTCCATTTTATCTTATCGTTTGGGTTGTGTCCATGGCGAAATACAGCACCTATTTTGATACTCCCCTGAAATTCTACCCCATATACCTGATGTATACTTTTCTCAATGAACTACTGGGTTATTTCATCAAACATTTCGATGAATTCCAAGTAGTGGACATTGAACAATATAGGCAGTACAACGTGATAATATTCAACATCTATTCCGTGATTTCATTTTTGTTCCTCCATTACATCTATTGGCGAATGGTTCAAACCAAAAAACATAAAAAATGGATACAAATCGGGGCCTCGACAAGCCTATTGAGCTATGTGATAAGTCTCTTTTTTCAAAACCCACTATACAGTAATCTGTACTATGCCGATATGACCGCTTCCTTTATTTTACTTTTCAGCATATCGCTTTATTTCAAAGAAAAAAAGAGCGAAGCGAACCCTTCCCCTAACAAACACAACCTTATGTATTGGTTGAGCCTGGGATTGATCATCTTTTATTCCATTTTTCTCTTCTTGTTCTGGGTCGGTTATGAAGCACCGAAAATCTGGGTGGATCATCATTTTAGGACCATATTACGAATATTGATCCTGATCATGTACGGTTCCTTTCTTGTGGGAGTACTAATCCACAAACGTAGGGCCTTCAGGTAAAAAAATGATACAAAAAAAACGCCCCCATTTTGGAGGCGTTCTAAAATATTGTCGAATGGACATGGTTTACATTGCTGCAACCTGTGTCATCAGTTTGCTCTTCAGGTTAGCTGCCTTGTTGCTATGGATGATGTTTTTCTTGGCCAATTTATCGATCATACCAACTACTGTGGGCAACAAAGCTTCAGCAGCCTTTTTATCTTCCTCGCTACGTAATTTTTTGATGGCATTACGCACGGTTTTGTGCTGATACCTGTTACGCAAACGTACTGCTTCGTTTCTTCTGATTCTCTTTAATGCTGACTTATGGTTTGCCATTGCTTAAATTTAATTCTTTCTAAATCCTTTTTTTGTAGCCCGTAGGGGAATCGAACCCCTGTTACCAGGATGAAAACCTGGCGTCCTAACCCCTAGACGAACGGGCCATTGTTTCAATTTCAAGGTTTAAACGTCCTACAATCCTAAAATAAGCATTTTCTGCTTAAACCTTGCTCTGTAGCCCGTAGGGGAATCGAACCCCTGTTACCAGGATGAAAACCTGGCGTCCTAACCCCTAGACGAACGGGCCATTATGCTTGCATAATTGCGGATGCAAAAATACAACTATTTTTAAGTCTTGCAACAGTATTTTTTATTTTTTGCACGCTGTTTAATAGGCCTTTGCAAACAGGACCCTGCGAAGGGACGGTTTTCCCGTTACAATACACTTACCTACTTCGCTTTCCCCATCCAAGGGAATACAGCGAATAGTGGCCTTGGTCTCTTCCTTTATCCTATCCTCGGTCTCCATGGTTCCGTCCCAGTGCGCTGAAACAAAACCGCCTTTTCCTTCGATGACTTTTTTAAACTCATCATAGGAGTCCACCTCGGTAATGTGGTCTTTTCTATAATCCAGTGCTTTTTGAAAAATGTTTTTCTGGATTTCATCCATCAGGGACACTACTTTGTCCACAACTTCTTCCGCTTTCACGATCTCCTTGGTCAAGGTATCCCTTCGGGCGACCTCAAAGGTACCGTTGGCCAAATCGCGCTGACCCACTGCCAAACGTACGGGAACCCCCTTCAATTCATATTCATTGAATTTAAAGCCGGGCTTGTGTGTGTCCCTGGTATCGTATTTAACGGTAATGCCCTTATCCCGTAATTCCCTTACCAATGGCTCCACTTTCTCCGAAATGGCATCCAATTGTTCCAATCCTTTGTAAATAGGTACGATCACCACTTGGATAGGGGCCAATTGAGGAGGCAGTACCAACCCATTATCATCGCTGTGGGTCATGACCAAGGCTCCCATCAATCTGGTGGAAACACCCCAAGAAGTTGCCCACACGTACTCTTGTTGACCTTCTTTATTGGCAAACTTCACATCAAAGGCCTTTGCAAAATTTTGGCCCAAAAAATGGGAAGTACCTGCCTGCAACGCCTTACCATCCTGCATCAAGGCTTCGATACAATAGGTCTCCTCTGCCCCCGCAAATCGCTCACTTTCCGTCTTGGTCCCTTTGATTACCGGAACCCCCATATATTTTTCTGCGAAATCAGCATAAACGTTCATCATGAGCTCTGCCTCTTCCAGAGCCTCCTCCCGGGTGGTATGCGCCGTATGCCCTTCTTGCCATAAAAACTCAGCGGTCCTTAAAAACAAACGGGTTCTCATCTCCCAACGTACCACATTGGCCCATTGATTGATTTTTAGCGGCAAATCCCTATAGGATTGCACCCATTTTCTAAAAGTGTCCCAAATAATGGTTTCGGAAGTTGGACGAACAATGAGTTCCTCCTCAAGCTTTGCGTTTTCATCCACAACGATACCGCTACCATCCTCCGCATTCTTCAATCGGTAATGGGTAACGACCGCACACTCCTTGGCAAACCCTTCTACATGGCTTGCCTCTTTACTCAGGTACGATTTTGGTATGAACAAGGGGAAATAGGCATTCTCGTGCCCTGTTTCTTTGAACATTTTATCCAATTGCCCCTGCATTTTTTCCCATATGGCATAGCCGTAAGGCTTGATGACCATACAACCCCTAACACCCGAGTTTTCAGCTAAATCCGACTTTACAACCAGTTCGTTATACCATTTGGAATAATCTTCCGCTCTACTCGTTAAATTTTTACCCATCTATTTTAGTTTGGCACAAAACTTGTGACTTTAATCATGATATGATTGGGTAAAACTAATTATTTTTAGTATGTTCAACAATAAAAATTGCGCCATGTTACAGTCTTTACTTCACAATAAATTACGAACCGCCTCCATATTGATGGTAAGCACCCTCTTTATGGTTTCTTGTGGTTCTTATCAACAAGCCTCCTATTACGGTGATGGCATATATTCTGCCAACGATCGTGTTCTTAGTGTTGAAAAGAAAAATGCCGAAGCCCTAAGAATCGAAGAGCAAGAAAGCAATATCTACAAGGATTATTTTGGCGAAAAGGCAAATGAATATGGCGAGATATTGAACAGTGAGGTTTTTACCGACATTGACAGCTATTCCAGTCAAATGCAAAATGACACCATTCCTTATGGCGAGCAAACGGATTACTTTGCTTATAACAATAATTACAATGGAAACCCAGGCTGGGGCGACAACCCCACAAGCTTATCCATAAATGTCTACAACAACAGTTGGGGATGGGGCGGCTACTATGGCTGGAACGACCCATGGCTATGGAACGGTGGTTGGGGATGGAACTATCCTTACTACAGTTGGGGATGGGGCTGGAACAACCCATGGAGATATAACCGTTGGGGCATCTATGGCTCCTATCGTTGGGGCTGGGCTGGATACTACGGCTTCAATCCCTATTATGGATGGGGTGGCTACTACGGAGGTTACTGGAACAACCCATATTACAATAGAGGATACTATGGCAGAAACTATGCTTATATGACAGGTCGAAGAGGGTACTATTCCCGTATCCCAGGAACCACATTGACCTCCAGAACCAGTGGATACTCCAGTAGACTGCTCAGAAACAATAGCGGGCGTTCCAATGCCACACTAAGCCGAAGCAACAATAATTTGGCAAACAGAAGCTCCAGAGGATATAGCAACAGATCCAATGTAAGAAGGTCCGTCAGTGCAGATGCCGTTGCCAGAAATAGAAACTATAGAACGAGTAGAACCACACGAACTTCCCCTAATTACAGCGGAAGCTCAAGAACCTACCGTCGTTCATACGGAACAACACCATCAACCAGAAGCAATCGCAGCTATAACAAAAGCAGTTCACCTTCTTCAAGGAGCTACAGAAGTTCTGGGCAGAGCACAAGGAGCTATCAATCAAGAAGCACCTCGCCAAGTAGAAATTACAGCCGTTCTTCTAGATCAAGCTCGACTAGAAGTTATCGCAGTAGCGGATCTTCAAGAAGCAGTAGATCCAGTAGCGTGAGAAGTTCAGGAAGCAGTTCCAGAAGCTCAGGTGTGAGCAGGTCTTCTGGATCATCCAGATCATCGGGTGCATCCCGCTCTTCCGGAAGCAGAGGAGGCCGAGGTGGTAGAGGCGGCAGATAATAATCCTTTCAATTATATTGGTAAATCTAAATCATAAGAAATGAAAAGAATCTTAACTTTCATAATGGTATTGGCATGCACTCTCGCAAGCGCACAAACCATTGATGATGTACTTCGCTACAGCACTGAAAACCTTCAGGGAACTGCAAGATTTCAAGCTATGGGCGGCGCATTTGGAGCTTTGGGCGGCGATTTATCCGCCTTGAACGTTAATCCGGCAGGTTCTGCGGTCTTTAATTTTAGCGAGATATCCATTACCGGCTCCAATTATCATAGAAACAACGATGCCCGCTTTGGTAGCACCTTGAGGAACACCACTTCCAATTCACTGGATTTTAACCAAGTGGGAGGAGTATTCGTATTCAATTCATCGACCGATAGCCCCTGGAAAAAAATTGCATTGGCCATCAATTATGATATGGTACGGAATTTCGACAATGAATTCATCGCATCAGGCAATACCACTGTGGGAATAGACAATTACTTTTTGAACTTTGCGCAAGGAGAACCTTTAGGGCCATTGCGCACACAGCAAGGCGAATATATCGAAGATGCATATTTGGATATCGGGGCCAATCTAGGTTATTCCGCACAACAGGCCTTTCTTGGCTTCCAGGCAGGGATCATTGAACCCGTCGACGATGTTGATGAGAACACCTCCTATTTTTCCAATGCACAGTACAGCAGTGTCAACCAAAGGTTTTTACAGAACACATCCGGGTACAACAGTAAATTCACTCTTAATTTTGCAACACAATATCAAGACGACCTATACTTGGGTGCTTCCGTGAACTTCCACAATGTACTGTATGATAGAATCACGTATCTGGATGAGGAAGGTTACGATGGCGAATCCCCAATCCAATATACCTCCTTTGACAACTTATTGCACACGGAAGGGTACGGTTTCTCCTTTAGTTTGGGAGCCATTGCCAAATTGAACCAATCCATTCGTATCGGAGGTAGTTATCAATCACCAACTTGGTATACTTTGACAGATGACACATCGCAACGAATCAATTCTGATTTGGCGGTTTCCGATATTGATTACATCAATTTTGGCATTGTGAACCTCTACGATGAATACAGAATAAAAACACCTGAAAAATACACGGGTAGCGTGGCATTGGTCTTCGGACAGGATGGACTCATCAGTTTGGATTATTCCTACCAGGATATGTCCAAAGCAGAGCTCAGACCTACCTCTGACCCGAACTTTACAGCAGAAAATGATTATATCGCTGGCACACTAGGCGCGGTGAACTCCTATCGTTTGGGTGGTGAGTACCGTATAGAACAGGTCAGTTTGAGGGCTGGATACCGTTTTGAGGAAAGCCCTTATGCTGATAGTGATTTTGTGGGCGACCTCAATGGATTCTCAGCGGGTGTCGGTTATAATTTCGGTGCCAGTCGTTTGGATTTGGCCTACAGTAGGACCGAACAGGATGTAAACTCCTATTTGTTTGATGGAGGCATCGACAGCTCCGTGCTCATCAATAGGATCAACACCAATATATCGCTGGGATACACCTTGAAGTTCTAGAAAAGGAAAATTAAGAATGATAAAGGCCGGGAGTTTCTTCCGGCCCTTTTTTTCATCGTACCAGGGAAAAGTGTCGCCGAACGGATTTGGCCACCAAAACACCCTCATCATCCCGCTCATATTCCAAACGGAACCAATAATCGGAAGAAGGCATGTCCCTCCCATTAAAGGTACCGTCCCAACCAACGTTGACATCAATTTGCTTTAAAAGCTTACCGTAACGATCAAAAATGTAAACCACGGGGTTGACCAGTTGTTCAACGCCATATACGCTCCAATTATCGTGGACACCATCATTATTGGGCGTAAAGAATTTGGGATAGCCGACCACCAAAAAATCAATCGGTTCCGATGTTCCGCATCCATTTTTATCATTGATCACCACTTGGTTCATTCCCGGGGGAACATCCAAGAAAATAGGGTCATCCTGGAATTCACCCCCATTGACCGAATACTCATAATTGCCATCTCCATCAGGAATGAACTCAACATTATAAGGATCTGTCCGGTCACTATTGATAAAATCATCCGAAACATTCACCGTTAAACTGGGAATACCATAATAAGTGATCAAAATATCATCGGTGATCGTAGTCCCAAACGTAGATTCGATGGTAACACGATACCGCCCGGAGTTCGGGCTCGAAACTATCAGTTCCGTAGCACCTGCCCCAGTTGCCAATACTGTTTCGTATGTTCCATCATCATCCGCATCCAATTCCCAGGTTATATCGGCTATACTTGGACCTACGGGCGAATTCAAAGCGGACAAGGTAATGTCCGGGTCACCTTCACAAGCCACAATATCAAACCCTAAAAATTCATCCCTCAAGGTACAATCC
>CETR01092767.1_pt1 | contig 10253 bp, 10 predicted proteins | sample 531281 | NCBI WGS metagenome assembly CETR01 (sample SAMEA2622568, study PRJEB7988) | marine metagenome | biome: marine biome (ENVO:00000447); feature: mesopelagic zone (ENVO:00000213); material: "saline water (ENVO:00002010), including plankton (ENVO:xxxxxxxx)" | depth 696 m
GCGAAGGCCGTGGAAATGAAGATGAGCGCCATCGACAGTCCGACACCGAGCAGTGCAGTGATGAGGGGGAGCCCGGCGACGACGAAGGATCGGAAGGTGACGATCAGCACGACCAGGGCCAGGATCACGCCGAACAGCTCGACGATCGAGAGTGTCGGCAGCGACTGAGAGAAGAGGTCGCCGCCGAGCGCCACGGTGCTGCCTGCCGGAAGTTCAGCCTGCAGGGCGTCGGTGATCTCGAAGAGCTGATCCTTCGTCTCTGCGGAGACCGACGAGGCTTGTCCCTCGAACTGGAAGCGCACCAGCGCTGCCGATCCGTCATCGGAGATGAGGCCCGAGATCGACTCGTCATACGGATCGCTGACGGCGAGAACTCCGTCGATGTTCTCGATGTCATCGATCGTCTGCGCAATGTCATCGGGGAAGGGGGCGTCCTCGACGGTCATGCCTTCCGGGGCGACGACGATGAACTGCGCGCTGGTTCCCGAGACCTCCGGGAAGGTTCGCTGGAGCTCCTCGAGTCCCTCCTGCGACTCCGTTCCAGGGATCGAGAAGGTGTTGTCGGTTCCCTGTTGGAAGAGCACAGCTCCCCCGCCCGCGAGAATCAGCACCAGGAGCCAAGACGCCAACACCCGCCACGGGTGACGATACGCCCACCGTCCGAGGGCATAGAGAGCGGTGGACACGGGTCTGCCTCCGGGATTCGTCAAGGGGAGTCTCGATACACCGGTGTATCCGATACGCAAGTGTATCGTAGACGATTGACGAGACCCGCAAGCTGAAGGCTCGATGTGAACGCCGGCGAGAGGAGAGTGGGATGTCCGCAGACGGCACCGCCGCCGCTCAGCATGTTCTGCAGGCGATCGATGGGATCGCGCCCGACGGCGTGCGCGGCCGTGAGCGCACCAAAGCGCGCCTCATGCGCGCCGCCTACGAAGTGTTCGCCGAAGTCGGCCTGGACGGAGCCTCGGTCGAGGCGATCTGCGAACGCGCCGGATTCACGCGCGGTGCGTTCTACTCCAACTTCTCCACGAAGGAGGAGTTGTTCTTTGAGCTGGTGCGTGCGGTGACCGATCGCAAGCTCGAAGCGGTCTCCCAGCGGGTGGATGGCTTGCGCGCCCAGGATGCCGCGCTGACCCCGAACGAGCTCGTTCAGAGCGTGCTCGATGGCACCGTAGAAGGTCTCTTTGACGTTGTGCTGATGAGCGAGATCCGATTGCGTGCGATGCGCGACGACGAGACGGCGCGGGCGTACCTTGCGTGGGCTTCGAGCCTCATCGATCGGGTGCAGCGGATGATCGAATCGCTTGTCACCTCCTACGGTCTGCGGCTGCGCCTCCCAGCCCGCGACGTAGCTCGCCTCGTCTTGACAGTCTGGGAAGACGCGCTCATCACGGCAGCGATCGAGCGGATCGATGACGACGGGCTGCGTCGACGCGCAGAGTCGCAGACGCAACAGCTCGCGCTCGCGCTCGTCGACGCGGCATCCTGATCGCGCGCTAGGCCCAGCGCGACCGTTTCAGCCCTGGGACACCGCCAGGAGGGCGTGGCACCTGGTTAGTCGCTCGCGCCACCACCGTCTGCGGTCCGGCGGTGCTGCCTGGAATTCAAGCGCTGACTCGTCGACCGCGGGTCTGCGAACAGGAATGGTGCCGTGCTCCGGCCGCACCGGCTGCGTCGTGACGTCGGCAGCCAGCAAAGAAGCGGTGCCCAGGCCGCAGTCGTAGTCGAGATCGGGAAGGGCCGCGGCCAGCGAAGCGCCCATTGCCAGCCCCACCGAAGTGTCAAGCGCGCTCGAGACGACGACGGGCAGCCCCGCCTCGGCGACGATCGCGAGGGCCCGGTGGACGCCGCCCAGGGGCTGCGCCTTGATCACCAGCAGATCTGCGGCGCCGGAACGTGCCACAGCGAGCGGGTCTTCGGCCTTGCGTACACTCTCGTCGGCGGCAACCGGAACACCCATGTACCGGATGCGGCGCCGCAGCTCCCGGAGCTCCTCCAGGCTTCCGCAGGGTTGTTCGACGTACTCCAGATCGAACTCGGCGAGCGCACGCACCGCGTGCTCCGCCTCGTCCAGGTTCCACGCTCCGTTTGCGTCGACCCGGATGCGGCCGAGCGGCCCCATGGCCTCCCGGACCGCTCGCACGCGGGCCACATCATCGGCGAGTGTCCCGCCGGACTCTGCCACCTTGACCTTCACCGTGCGGCATCCATCGAAACGGGCGAGCACGTCGGATACGGCATCCGGTGCAACCGCGGGAACTGTCGCGTTCACGCGGATCTCGCTGCGACGGGCCGCGGGGGTGCTGTGCCAGCCGAAGTCGATGGTTGCGGCAAGCCAGGTGCTCGCCTCGGCGTCGTCGTACTCGAGGAACGGTGAGAACTCCGTCCATCCCGCGGGCCCGCGCAGCAGCATCGCTTCTCGGTGCTCGATGCCGCGGAACCGTGTTGCGAGCGGTAGTGCGACAACGTGGGCGCTCTCGAGGAGTTCGTCCAGGGGCGGGAGTGACGGCAGGTGCAAGGCGGCGACCATGCTCTCATCCTGCCCGCCGCACTGCCGCTCGGCATCCCGGCGCGCGGGCCCTGGGGGTGTGGACGTCCGTAGGCTGAAGACATGGTTCTTCTCGATACTCTCGTCCGACTCGGCGTGCAGGTGCGCCCCCAGCACGTGAGCTATCCCCAGATCCGTGAGGCAGTGCTCTGGCTCGAGGACTTCGGCGTCGACATCGCCTTCAACTGGGATCATTTCTACCCGCTCAGCGGTGACCCGGATGGCGCGCACTTCGAGTCGTGGACGATGCTCGGCGCGTGGGCTGAGCAGACCGAGCGCATCGAGTTCGGCGCTCTTGTCAACTGCAACAGCTACCGCAACGCCGACCTGCAGGCAGATATGGCGCGGACGGTCGACCACATCAGCGCCAAGGGCGGCGCTGCCGGCCGGTTCATCTTCGGCACCGGCTCGGGGTGGTTCGAGAAGGACTACGTCGAATACGGCTATGAGTTCGGTACCGCGGGTTCTCGGCTGGATGACCTGGCCGAAGGGCTCCGCCGGGTCGAGGCCCGGTGGGAGCAGCTCAATCCGGCGCCGACGCGCAAGATCCCCGTCATGATCGGCGGCGCGGGCGAACAGAAGACCCTGCGTCTGGTTGCCCGCCACGCCGACATCTGGCACAGCTTCGTGAAGCCGGATGCCGTCACCAGCAAGCTCGACGTTCTCGAGCGGTGGGCGCAGAAGGAAGAGCGGGACCTGTCGAACCTCGTGGTCTCGAACGAGATCGGGGCGCGAAACGTCGACGAGGTCGAGGCGCTCTATGGCGCGGGAGTGCGGCTGTTCACGCTGGGGATCGATGGCCCCGACTGGAACTTCGACGCCGTCAAGCAGTGGGTGGCGTGGCGCGACGCCAAGAACGCGGCGTGATGGTCGCGCGCGGACCGGTCAGCTGACCGATTCGCCGCAGACACCGCAGATGCCGCTCGTCGGGACCTCGACGAAGCAGTTCGGGCACACCGCTGCGACCCGCTCGGGCTTCGACGGCGTTGGGCGGGATGTACGGGGTGCGCGGGGCGTCGTGCTCTTGCGTGCCCGGGCAGCCGGGGGAGCCGAGACCGGAGGGGGCGGTGCGACGGCCGGGCGGTGTTCGAGGCAGTAGAGGCGCACGAACCCGGCGTGGTTGTTAGGGTGCCGGTGCTTGACCGCCCACAGCTCGGTCCGCTCTTTCAGCGGCTCGTCTGCAGGGCATCGGGCGCAGCGACTCGCCTCACCGGGCATCGCCTCGGAGGCCAGGACGGGGGTCTCGAACGGGAGCGCGTCCCGCCAGTCCGACGATGTCCTGATCTGCATCCGTATATCTCCCTGTCCTCTCCTCCAGGCTACCCGCGCCGAGTTGTCCCTCTCTCCGCCGAGTTGTCCCTCTCTCCGCCGAGTTGTCCTTCCTCCCGCCGAGTTGTCCCTCTCCCCGCCGAGTTGTCCTTCGTTGTGCTGAGTTGTCCCTTGCTGCGTCGAGTTGTCCCTTGCGCTAGGCAAGGACAACTCGCGCCGGGCAAGGACAACTCGCGTGAAGGAGGGACAACTCGCGTGAAGGTGTGGCCCGCCAGACGGGCTAAGCGCCCGCGTAGGCTAGTGCCGTGAGCGTTTCCGAGCTGTTCGATCCGGATGCCTGGGTTCTTGCCCCCGGTGCTGAGGGGTACACCGACATCACCTCCCACGTCTCGCCGGACGGCCGGATCGCCCGGATCGCGTTCGACCGGCCCGAGGTTCGCAACGCGTTCCGCCCACACACCGTCGACGAGCTGTACCGCGCCCTCGACATCGCACGGCAGGACTCGAAGATCGGCGTCGTGCTCCTGACCGGCAACGGCCCGAGTCCGAAGGACGGCGGCTGGGCGTTCTGCTCCGGCGGCGACCAGCGCATCCGTGGTCGCGATGGCTACACCTATGCGGCCGACGACGCGACGGCACCGGACCCGGCCCGCTCGGGGCGCCTGCACATCCTTGAGGTGCAACGGCTCATCCGGTTCATGCCGAAGGTCGTGATCGCGGTGATCCCGGGCTGGGCTGCGGGCGGCGGACACTCGCTGCACGTCGTGTGCGACCTGTCGATCGCGAGCCGCGAGCACGGCAGGTTCAAACAGACGGATGCCGACGTCGGCTCCTTCGACGCGGGCTACGGCTCGGCGTACTTCGCCCGCCAGATCGGCCAGAAGTTCGCGCGCGAGGTGTTCTTCCTCGCGGAGGAGTACGCGGCGCAGCGGGCGTACGAGATGGGCGCGGTCAACCGCGTCGTCGAGCATGCGCAGCTCGAGCGCGAGGCCATCGCGATGGCCCGCACGATCCTCACCAAGTCGCCGACCGCGATCCGGATGCTGAAGTTCGCGTTCAACGCCGTCGATGACGGGCTCGTGGGCCAGCAGGTGTTCGCGGGGGAAGCGACCCGGCTCGCATACGGCACCGATGAGGCCGTCGAGGGCAAGGACGCGTTCCTGCAGAAGCGTGACCCCGACTGGTCGCCGTATCCCTGGCACTACTGAACCCGGGCCCGGACCGCCGTCGTGACGAACCGATTGCAGGATGACACGCCGCAGCCGACGCCCTGGCGGCTCATCCGGCTGAGTTCCTCCTGCAATCGGGACGCGCAGGCGCTCGTGGAAACAGTGCGCGACGCGCTCGCCGAGGTTCCGGGGTCAGATCTCGAGCCGGCGGTGATCGTCGAGACCTCCGGCTCGTCGGGCTACCCCAAGTCGGTCGTGCTTCCGATCGGCGCGCTGCGCGCCAGCGCCACAGCGACGGCAGAACGGATCGGGTCCGGGTCCTGGGTGCTCGCGCTCGAACCGACGTATGTCGCCGGTCTCCAGGTGCTCGTGCGCAGCATCCTGGCGGGGACGGACCCGGCCGTCATCCCTGCCTCGTTCACGCCCGAGCAGTTCTTCGAGGCCGCCGCGGGACTCGACGCTCCCCGGTACACGTCGCTCGTGCCCGCCCAACTCACCCGGCTCCTGGATGCCGCAGCCCGCGATCCCGCGGTCGCAGACTGCCTGCGCGGGTTCGAAGCGATCCTCGTCGGCGGCCAAGCGCTGCCAGCGGCGGAGTTGCAGCGTAGCGCCGCTCTCGGCATCCGGATCGTGCGCACGTACGGCTCCAGCGAGACCAGCGGCGGATGTGTGTACGACGGCGTGCCGCTGGCCGGAGTGAGCATACGTGTCGAGGGCGGCGAGGTGCAGATCGCGGGACCGGTTCTCGCGTCCGGGTACCTCGACGATGACGAGCGAACCGCGAAGGCCTTCGTCACGGATGCCGACGGCACCCGCTGGTACCGCACCGGCGATACGGGCACGTTCGACGGCACCCTCCGGGTGACCGGGCGCCGCGACAACGTCATTGTCAGCGGTGGCATCAACGTGTCGCTCGACCGCGTGGAGCGCGTCGTGCGCACAGTCCCGGGACTCGAAGCTGCGGTGGTGGTTCCCGTGACGGATGCCCGCTGGGGACAGGCCTCCGTCATCGTCGTCGAAGGGAGCGGCGCGGCCGTGGATGACGCGCTCGCCGAGGCACGCACGCGGGTGGAGTGCGAGATCGGTGCCCCGGCGCGGCCCCGCGCCATCGTCAGGGTCGAACGGATGCCGCTCCTGCCCTCGGGCAAGCCTGACCGCGTCCGGCTCCGCGAGCAGATCACGACGCTCTAGGATTGCTCCCCGTGGCAGCACCCTCCAAGAAGAAGCGCTCGCGGTCTCGCACGAAGCCGCATCCGGGTTCGACCAATCACGCTCGTCGCGACCACCGTTCGCCCGTCGCCGCCCCCAAGCCTGCGACGCTGCGTGACTGGATCGGTGCAGCCCGCCTGCGGACGCTCCCGCTGGCAGTCACCCCGATCCTCATCGGCACAGGAGCAGCACTTCTGATCGAGCGTCCGATGCACTGGGTCATCGCTCTGGCGTGCCTCGTGGTGTCGGTGAGCCTGCAGATCGGGGTGAACTACGCCAATGACTACAGCGATGGCGTGCGCGGCACGGATGCCTACCGGGTGGGGCCGGCTCGCCTGACCGGAGCCGGCAAGGCGAAGCCCCGGACGGTGCTGATCGTCGCGCTCGTGTACTTCGCGATTGCCGGTGTCGCGGGACTCGCCATCACGATCCGCACCGAACAGTGGTGGTTCCTCGCGGTCGGTGCCGCCTGCATCCTCGCTGCTTGGTTCTACACGGGCGGCAAGCGCCCCTATGGCTATGCGGGCCTCGGTGAACTGTTCGTGTTCGTCTTCTTCGGCCTCGTAGCAACGCTCGGCACGACGTGGGTGCAGGTGTTCGCGCTGCCGCAGGAGGCCTGGTTCGGTGCGGTCGGGGCGGGCCTGCTCGCGTGCGCCGTGCTGCTCGCGAACAACCTGCGCGACATCGATCAGGATCGCGTCGCCGGTAAGCGCACGCTCAGTGTTCTGATCGGGCGCCGCGCCACGCAGGTGCTGTACACCGTGTTCGTGCTGGTCCCGTTCGGGATCGCGGGCTACCTTGCGGTCTTCTACCCGATCGCGTGGTTGACCGCGATGGCGTTGCTGCTCGCGCTTCCCGCGATCCTCATCGTGTGGACCTACCGGCAGCCGCGCGAGCTCGTCATCGCCCTGGCGTTGACGTCAGGAACGTCGCTCGCTTTCGGAGCTTTCCTCTTCTGGGCCTTCGCCGGCTGACGGCGCGGGTGCTTCGTCGGCAGCCGGTGCGTCTTCGAGGGCGGCATCCTCAACCTGCTCGTCGGTCGGGTCAGTACGGCGCGCCCTGCGCTCGGCAAGCGATGCCGACACCTCATCGAGGGGGCGGCGCAGGAAGATCACCGAGAGGCTCAGTCCGATGAGCGCGGCGAAGATCGCCGACAGCCAGTAGAACTCGCGGCCGATGGGCAACAGCATCAGGATGCCGAACGGGACGAGGAAGAACAGGATGCGCAGCACCGTATAGAGCCAGAAGGAGCGCGCGTTCACCCCTCCATCGTAGGCGTCGGGCGCCCTGCCGCCGTCCGCCCCGGTCAGCGCCCGCCCAGCCCCGGCGTGTCGAACCGACCTAGGATGGAGGTGTGCCCCGCGTGCTGTTGATTCTGGCGTTGGTGGCGACCGCGTTCTGGGTCTACACCATCGTCGATTGCGCTGTGCAGCCGCCGACGCGGCACCGCGGCGTGAGCAAGCCGCTGTGGATCGTCATCGTCCTCGTGCTTCCCGTGATCGGCGGGGTGCTGTGGTTGCTGGTCGGTCGCGCACGACGGTCCGCGGTTCACGCCACGCGCGCCCCGGATGATGACCCCGAGTTCCTGGGCCGCATCGGCACGATCTCGGATCAAGACGAACGAATTCGCCGGCTCGAGGAAGAGCTCGCACTGCTGGATGCCGAAGATGCGTTGGACGGTCCGACGGATGCTGACACCGTGACCGATCACGAAGCGGCATCCGCGCCCCGCGATGACGACGACGAGCCCCGCGGGTCTCGCGGCGCCGCCTGACGGGCATCCCGTGAGCGACCTGGTCGGTGGGGGCACCCGTTCGCCCGCGACGGATGCTGCAGCGGCCCTGCTCGATCAGCTGATCGCGCGGGGAGTGCGCGATGTCGTTCTCAGCCCGGGTTCGCGCTCGCAGGCTCTGGCGCTCGCCGTTGCCGACGCCGAGGAACGGGGCCTCCTGCGGTTGCACGTGCGCATCGACGAGCGGGTCGCCGGGTTCACCGCCCTGGGAATCGGTCGCGAGACACGGATGCCGGCAGCTATCGTCTGCACCTCCGGCACTGCGGTGGCAAACCTCGCGCCCGCCGTCCTTGAGGCCCACCACTCCGGGGTGCCCCTGCTTCTGCTGACCGCCGACCGACCCCCGGAGCTGCGGGGAGTCGGGGCGAACCAGACGACGCGTCAACCTGGCATCTTCGCCCCCAACACGCGGTTCGAGCTCGACCTGCCGACCCCGACTGAGATCGACGACACCGGAAGCGGCGACCAGACGGTATCCCTGCGCGATATCGCCGACCAGGCAGTGAGCGCGGCGCTCGGTGACGCGGTGCGTCCGGCCGGTCCCGTCCATCTCAACCTGCCGTTTCGCGAGCCGCTGGCCGGATCGCTCCCGCCGTGGTGGGGCGCGGATGCCGGAGAGGGAGCCCACACGGTCGATGCGCCGCTCGAGAACGACCAGTCGGGCGCGCTGTATCAGGGCGGGGGCGGCATCGGTGATGCCGACGAGGCTCTCGCAGCCGACGAGGAGCCGCTCGTGCTGCCTCGCGGCATCCGGACGATCGTTCTGGCAGGCGAAGGAGCGGGGCCACGCGCCGAGGCGCTGGCGTGGGAGGGCGGATGGCCGCTTGTCGCTGAGATCGTCAGTGGCGCCCGTTTCGGCCGTCAACTCGTCCATTCCTACCGGGAGCTGCTGCGTCGGCCGGAGCTCAGCGACCCGATCGAGCGCGTCGTCGTGCTGGGTCACCCCACGCTCGCGCGCGAGACCAGCGCGCTTCTCTCCCGCGACGACGTCGAGGTGATTGCGCTGCGCGGTCCCGGAGAGACGGTCAACCTCAACGGCGCGACAGTCGCCGTTGCAGCCGTGGCCCCGGCCCCAACCGCCGCGTCGACGACAGAGGCGATCGCGGCTGATCGCGCATGGCTCGGAGAATGGATGCGGGCCTCGCGTGCGGCATCCGTCGACCTGTCAGTGCCGGCTCCCGACGGTGAGGCGCTCGCGTCGGCCGACCCGCAGACGCGGCTGGGGGCGATCTCGGCGGAGCTTGCGGTGCTGCGAGAAAAGCTCGACCGCGTGGCCCTCGTCGATGCGGCGTGGCGGGCGACGTGGCCACACGACCGGCTCGTGTTCGGCTCTTCGCGCCTGGTTCGGGTGGCCGACGCCGTGCTGCCGGGCAAGAAGGTGACCGTGCACGCCAATCGGGGTTTGGCTGGAATCGACGGAACAGTGGCGACGGCCTTCGGGGTCGCCATCGCGAGCCAGGCCGAGGGTGCGGCAGGAGTGACCCGCGTGCTGCTGGGTGATCTGGCCTTGCTGCACGACGTCGGAGCCCTGTTGCTCGTGCCGGGGGAGACGGCGCCGCGGATCCAGGTGATCGTCGGGAACGATTCCGGCGGCACGATCTTCGACGGCCTTGAGGTCGCCGCGCTCGGCTCCTCGCAGCAGCGCGATCGCGTGCTCTACACACCCCAGGATGCCGATCTCGAGGCGCTGGCGACCGCCTACGGCTGGACCTATGCGCGCATCGAGACCCGAGCCGCGCTCGACCAAGCGCTCACCTCGCCGGTGGTGGGCCCGCAACTGATCGAAGTGCCGCTCCCGCGCTGAGCGACGGGCCGGGTCCATGATGGACGGGTGACCGCGAGAAGTCAGACCTATTGGACCGGCGACGTTGCCGAACTGCTGCGAGTCCGGGAGGGCTTCGTCCTTTCGGGGGTCGACCCCGGCTCGACACCCGGCTATGGCAGCGACAAGCAGCAGGCAGCGCAGGACCTTGCTGCGGGCGTTGCGGAGCTCGACCTCTTGCAAGAGAAGCTTTTCGCCCAGAGCCGGGTGGGCGCCACGGACGCTTCGGTGCTACTTGTCCTGCAAGGGATGGACTCGTCGGGCAAGGGCGGGATCGTGCGTCACGTCGTCGGCTCGGTCGACCCGCAGGGTGTTTCGCTCGCATCCTTCGGCGCGCCGACCGAGGAGGAGCGCTCGCAAGACTTCCTGTGGCGCATCCAGCGCAAGCTGCCGGCCGCCGGCCGGATCGGTGTGTTCGACCGGTCGCACTACGAGGACGTT
>CETR01020180.1_pt1 | contig 10247 bp, 9 predicted proteins | sample 531281 | NCBI WGS metagenome assembly CETR01 (sample SAMEA2622568, study PRJEB7988) | marine metagenome | biome: marine biome (ENVO:00000447); feature: mesopelagic zone (ENVO:00000213); material: "saline water (ENVO:00002010), including plankton (ENVO:xxxxxxxx)" | depth 696 m
TCAACCGGGACGTCCATCTCCTCAGTGCCATAGCCCCACGATGAGGCCCTGGTCGCGGGGGGAACATTCTCGCCCTGGCCCCTGGGGGTCAGATGCATGGTTTCTCCCCAGTAAATCGAGAACAAGGGCATGTTGTCGTCGAAGAACAGCTCTTCCTGGTCGTCGCCGACGATAACCACCACGTCGGGGTTAGCATCGATCATCGCCTCCTCCAAGGCAACTAGACCCCTTTGGCAGGCCTCGTATTGCGCCTGGAAAATCTCAGGGGTCAACTTGGTGGCGATGGCCGGGTCGGCCGTCTCCAACAGTTCTTCGTAGGTCTTGGTCGATCCGTCCTCCAAGGACAGCAGCATCGGGTTGGTCTTGTCGCGGGCCGCGTACTCGCCCCACATGTCACCTGGCAGGCTCAACATGGGACTGTGGGAAGTGCCAAGGCCCAATACAATCTCAGCCATGGTCTCTCCTTCAAGGTTGCCGGTCCGTGATTATTCTGACCGACAGAGAAAATACTGGATACATAATCCGCTGGAACGGACGATTTCGCAAGGGCTTGTGGTTGAGGCGAGGGCTGGAATGACGATCAGGGAGGATACGTAGGCGCGGGTTTAAAACCCTCCGATTTCCACAACACCATTTTAGTCGAGTCGAACGGGCTCCCAGTAAAACGGAGGATTGGGCTTGGAGTGCTTGGCCTAATCTGCAATCCCTGACAAACGAGCGGGTTTTCAACCCGCACCTGCGGCCGCCGTCATTCTATCCTTCCGCGGAGGGACAGGATGACGAAAGAGGGCTGCCTGTCGGCAGCCCTCTTTTTGCTCTTTTTGTTCGTCCTCAGGTTTAGCTCAGGTGCTGCCCGAAAAAGGAGACCACCTTCTGCCAGCCGTCGGTGGCGGATTCTTGGTGGTAGCTGGGGCGGTCAACGGCAAAGAAGCCGTGGCCGGCGCCAGGATACATATGGAACTCGTAGTTCTTGTTGAGGCGCTTCAGCTCTGCCTCGGTCTCAGCCACATCGGCAGGCGATGGTCTGCCGTCCTGGTCTCCGAATAGACCAAGGAGGGGGCAATCCAGTCCCTCGGTGAATTCGATGGGCCATTTTGGCATTGCGGGGGATAGTTCGTCGTTCCCCTTGGTCACCCCGCCGCCCCAGCAGTCCACTGCGGCATCGACGTTGTCCAGAGTGCAGGCGCCCAGATAGGTCTGTCGTCCACCGGAGCAGAACCCTATCAGCCCAACCTTGCCGTTGACATATGGCAAGCTGCGCAGGTAGGCCATCGAGGCTGCAACGTCGCCCATCGTGCGAACGTCGGGCATCCCGCCAGCCTCGCGGATGCTGGTGCTATTGGCGGTGGGTTCGCCCTTCCCCTCGCGGAAGTGGAGGTTGGGAGAAATGGTGGCAAAGCCGTTGTAGGCCAGCTTGCGGGCCATCTCTTTGGAGGCTGCGTCCCAACCCGGCATGTGATGAATCAAGACCACGCTGCCGACGGGGCCGGCGCCGAGGGGGCGGGCCAGGTAGGCATCGATCTGGTCTCCTTCATGGCCATTGATGAGCACGGTCTCTGCGATTAGTCCTTCGTACGGCATGAAAAGTCCTCCAAGTTCTAACTGATGTTCCGGAATAGATGTCTGTTCCGGTTCGGGCCTAGTGCCCAACGGCAGGCAGTAGATTACTACCGGTGAGGGGCCGCGTCAATCGGACTTTGGCCCACGGCTGGCTACGCCGGCTGTTCCTATCGGTGACAACGCCGATGGGGTACGGCTATAATGCGCCCAATCACCCACCTCAGCTATTTTATGTCTACCGGAAGGTGGCATTGCCGTGGGCTAAACAGATAGGAGAGTAGAACAACATGGCTCTACCAGAGCGGATGAAATTCGGGATATTCATGGGACCTTTCCACCGGGTTGGTGAAAATCCCACATTGGCCATCGACCGAGACCTGGAATTGGTGCAGTGGCTGGATCACCTGGGCTTCGATGAAGCCTGGATCGGCGAACACCACAGCGCCGGTTGGGAGACTATTTCTTCCCCTGAGATCTTCATCGGCGTGGCCGCCGACCGCACTAAGCATATCAAGCTGGGCACCGGTGTAATCAGCCTGCCCTACCACCATCCTTTCATGGTGGCCAACCGGATGGTTCAGCTTGACCATATGACCCACGGAAGGGTGATGCTGGGCGTGGGCCCCGGCGCGCTTCCCGGCGACGCCTATATGCTAGGAATCGACCCCAGGACGCAGCGCCAGCGTATGGATGAAGCCTTTGGCCTCGTGTTGCGCTTGATGACTGAATCCGAGCCCATCACCTACAAGAGCGATTGGTTCGAGTTACGCGAAGCTATGCTCCAACTCCGTCCCTACACCAAGCCACACATGCACATCTCCGTGGCCTCGGTTCAGTCTCCAGCGGGGGTTGCCCTGGCCGGCAAGTACGGCGCGTCGGTGCTGACCATCACCCGGCCCCGGGACCCGGGCGCTCCGGAATCTGACCTTGCAGCTCTGTGGAACGTTGCCGAGGAATCGGCCGCCGAGCACAACAAAGTGGTCAACCGGGACGACTGGCGTCTAGTTATTCCCGTGCACCTCGCCGAGACGCGGAAAGAGGCCTTCGCACAAGCACGAGTGGGCGCGGGCCGATACCAGGGTGAGTATTTTGAGCACACCATGGGCCGGCCTCCGGTGATCGACGGCCCTCAGGACAAGATAATCGACGCCATGGTGGACAACGGCTCCTGGATCATCGGCGACCCTGACGACTGCATCGCCGGCATTCGCAGGCTTGAAGAGCGGAGCGGAGGCTTCGGAGGCTTCATGGTCCAGACGATCGACTGGGCGCAGCGCGAGCAGGTCCTCCACAGCTTCGAGCTTCTGGCCCGGTACGTCATGCCCCAGTTCCAAGGCACGACCATCAGCACCTCAGCTTCCAACCAGTGGGCCTACGAACACCAAGAAGTCCTGAGCGCTGGTAGGGTGCAGGCCATCGACCGCGCTAAGTCCGACTACGCCTCGCGGGCCTAGCCATGAAAGCAGTCTGGTACGAGCAGAACGGCGGCGCGGACGTCCTCGAATACGGCGACATGCCCGACCCGCAGCCGGGGCCAGGCGAGGTACGGGTACGGGTGATTACCTCGGGCGTTAACCCCTCCGACTGGAAACGCCGCCAAGGGTTAACCAACCGGATCGAATTTCCCAGAGTCATACCCAACCAGGACGGGGCTGGGGTGATTGACGCCGTGGGCTCCAGAGTTGACCGATCACGCATCGGCGATCGGGTCTGGTTGTTCGAGTCGCAATTTGGGAGGCCCTTCGGCACCGGCGCCGAATACACCGTACAGCCCAGCGGGCACGCCGTCTGCCTGCCGGACAACACCGATTTCGCGGTGGCCGCGGGCCTGGGCGTGCCGGCCATGACCGCCCATAGGTGTGTCTTTTCCGACGGCCCGGTCATCGGCAAGACAGTCCTGGTCACGGGCGGAGCGGGCGCCGTGGGCCACTATGCGGTCCAACTGGCAAAGCTGGGTGGAGCGGCCGTCATCAGCACCGTAAGTTCCGACGAGAAGGCCCAGATCGCCCGGGATGCCGGGGCCGACCACACCATCAACTACCGTGCGGGGGATACGTCCGAGAAGATCATGGAAGTCACCGGCGGCGCCGGGGTCGACGTGGTGGTAGAGGTCGATATGGCGGCTAATTTCGCGGTGAGCCAGCAAGTCCTAAAGCGGTCTGGGGTGTTGGCGGTCTACTCCGGTGGCAGCGCCCAGACACCATCCGTCCCTCTAAAGTTCAACGCCACCAACGTCACCATACGCATGGTTTTGGTTTATGACATGCCCGATACGGCCAAGGCCGCAGCGGTATCAGACATCACGTCATGGCTGGAACAAGGCAAGTTGGCCCCACTCTCCGGCCCACACTTCTCTCTGGAGCAACTGAAAGACGCCCATCTGGCCGTCGAGCACGCAGTCATCGGCAAGGTCGTCATCGACGTTAGGCCCGAGTAGACCATGACCATCCCACAGAACAACCTGGATGGGACCGTGGCCGTGGTCGGCGGCGGGGTGGTTGGTTGTTTCGTGGCGTACCGTTTGGCTGGGATGGGCGTGCCGGTTACGCTGATAGATCAGGAATGGCCGGGATCGGGGGCAACGGGTAACTCGGCGGGAAACGTCCAGCCCGCGTCGGGCGATGATGACGCCTACAAGATAGCTCTGGGGGCGGAAAGTCTCGCCCTATGGCGCAAGTATCTTCCCCGGATCAAAGAGACCGGCGGAGCCGAGTTTGGGGATCAGGACGTCCGCTACCTTTATGCGGCGGTGAATGAGAAAGAGGAGAGCGCCGTCCGGGAGGTACTGAGCGGCTTGCACGCCGCCGGACTAAAAGCCGAATGGGTGGACGGCCGATCCGCCAGAGAGATCGAGCCCAATCTCTCAGATTCGATCATCGGAGGGACGCTCCACCAAGACTGTATCCAGATGGACCCCAAGCTATTCATGCCGGCCTTCGCAACCGCCGCTGAAGCTGAAGGGGTAACTATTCTGCGCCAGAAACAGGCGTCGGGATTGACAGTTTCCGGCGGGCGCATCGTAGGCGTAAATTTCCAAGATGGTACCTCCCTGGAGTGTTCGTCGGTCGTTTTGGCCACGGGGGCTTGGACGGGTCAAGCTGTGTCCGAATGGCTGGGCTACGACCTGCCAGTGGAGCCCTATGGACTTCAGAAACTGCACCTCGAGTTAGGGTCCGCTACACCTCTGAACTGCGCCGTCCGTTGGAACGGGGTGAACATCGTTTGCCGGAGGGACGGAAAGGTGCACGCCGGTAGCCGTTTCGATCCCGCTGGGTTCGATGCCAAGCCCTCAGACGACGCGCGAGCATGGTTGTTGGCGCAAGTAGCGGAGATACTGCCCGGATTCCACGCTTCCGGAGTCGAGACGATCGCCGCGTTCGCAGCCTCTACCCCAGCCCGGATCCCCCTTGTCGGGCAGTTGCCGGGAATCGACGGCATCTACCTGGCTGTTCCCAGCACCGACGGCTTCCTCATGGCAGCAGTCTTGGGCGAAATGACGTCGGAACTGATGGTCGGCGGCAAAGCGCATCCATTGATGGAACGAAGCCCTCTGGCCATGGCCAGACCCCGCTAATTTCTCTGGCCCCCTAGCCTGGGACTCGTCGTGCGGGCCAGATCTAGCTTCACATGTTGCTATTAAGACGGAATCTCTCTAGAACTGATGTAGGGCTGAACCGTCAAGCCCGAGGGTAAATGCCGGTGCCTGGCAACGCGATCCCCAGCCGCTCTGAATAGACGGACGATTGACGGGAGTGACATAGATGGGGGAACTACGGGTCCTGATCGCCGACGACTCTGAATTCATGCTGGTCGCCTACTAGCGGATAATCGAAGACCAGTCCAGCATGCAGGTCGTGGCGATGGCGTCAAATGGGGCGGAAGCGGTCTGGAGTGCGGCCGAAACAGAGCCGGATCTGGCCATCCTCGACGTTATCATGCCCAAGGTCGACGGCATCAAGGTGACCCATCAGATACGTCAGCGGCACCCCGAAACGACTATCGTGGTAATTTCGGCTTATGAGGACCTATCTTTCATTGCTGATCTGATGCGAAACGGAGTGGGCCGCAAGGCCTATTTGCTCAAGCACTCCATCTCCGATATCGCAGGGCTGGTGCGGGAAGTGGAATCCGTTTACGGAGGGCATACGGTGATGGACTCGGGAATCATTCAGAGGACGGCCCCGCTATTTTGCAAGTATTCTGGGGCGATAGGCACAGAGTTGAGCGGGACGGAGCAAGACGTATTTGCGCTGGTGGATACGACGATGACCTCGTCTGCGAGACCCTACGCCTGGGCCAGACCCAAATAGAGGAACACTCAGCTTCGATGTACGCGAAATTTGGCATCTCTGGCGGGTCGCCTTCGGAACAGCGCATCGCAGTGGTCCAAGTGTTCGTGGGACAGATACACGAAATCCCATTATCCAAAGCCTACGATGCCGTGGGCTAGAGACTATGCAAAGAGAGAAATCACATAATGGCAAATATCCCGTCCATGAAGGGATGGCGGATAATAAGTCCTCCATCACCGGATACGCCGGACACAGAAACAAGCCGGCCGATCCTTCACCTAAGGAGAAAGCTGCCGAGACTGCCGGGTGGGCCACCGATACCCTTCCGGAGGCCGAAGTGGGGCTGCCCCAAAGTCCCTCGCACTCGGTTGACCGCCAACTACCCCGCTGATAGAATGCGCCCATCCTGGCAATCAGGCTGGATTTCGGCCTGACCTTGCCGACCAAAACGCTCTATCTGCGGGGTTAAAAACACCATGGCAAGAAAAATTGCGGTGTCCGTTGACCACGATATCTGCGTGGGCAATGCGATGTGCATCACCATCGCCACCAAGGCATTTGAGCTGAACGATGAACGGCAGGCGGTGGGCGCCAACCCCGATGGCGACACTGAGGAACTGATCTTGGAGGCCGCCGAGAACTGTCCTGTCGCGGCCATCACCGTCACCGACGCCGACTCCGGCGAGCAACTATTCCCGTAAATCTCGCCGCGAACTAACACTCCACGAAACCGGTATCATAAGCCCTCCTTTGCAGTGGCGTAGGGAGGGCTTTTGAATTGGCGGCGCTTATATAGCATCAGACCTCTAGGAGAATTATGGATATCGGCATTGCCTTACTGATGACCCAACACGATTTCAACACTATCGACTTAGCCCGGCTTGTTGAGGAGCTGGGCTTCGAGTCACTGTGGGCGCCGGAGCATGGGATTATCCCGGTCGACTTCAAGGTAGACCCGCCTTTGGGGCGGCAGGGGGGGGTTCCTAGGTTCTACACCGAAGGCGGCATCAACCAGATCGTCGACCCGCTCATTTTCCTGGCCGGGGCGGCCACCATCACCAAGAAGATCAAGCTGGGCACCGGTATCTGCTTGGTTCCCGAGCGCAACCCCATTCGACTGGCCAAAGAGGTGGCGACCCTGGACCAGATATCAGAGGGCCGTTTCTTGTTCGGCGTGGGCGCTGGTTGGCTAAGGGGCGAATCCGAGATCCTCGGCGTGGATTTCCCTCACCGCTGGAAGCAGACCCGGGAATACGTGAACGTGATGAAGGAACTGTGGACCACCGACATCACCGAGTACCACGGCGAATACATCGATTTTCCGCCGCTGGTGTGCTCCCCCAAGCCTGTGCAGAAACCCCATCCGCCGATCTTCGTGGGTGGCGAGCTCGAGAGCGCCGCCCGCCGCATCGCCAACTACGGCGACGGCTGGCTGCCAAGGGCCCGCAACACCTCCCAGTATCAGGACCCAGACAAACTGTCGGGCGCCCGGAAGCACATCGAGGAGATGATGACCGAGCGGGGCCGGGACGCCTCGACTTTCAACGTCACCATGTGGGACGCGCCTCCTGACCGGGAGATGAACCGCCGGTTCGCCGACGCCGGCGCCAACCGAGTGGTCCACATGTTGAACACCACCGATGAGAAATCGGCCCGGGAATCCATAGAAAAGGTGGCCGAGGCGGTTTTGTAGCGGCGTTTCCCATGGGCGTTTCTCGGGTGGAAATCGGTTGCAACTATCTTTAAGATGTCTCCGCGTTACACAGCTTAACAAAGTAAAAGAGGTGAATCATAACCACAGAGTCAGGTCCCAATTACGACCCGTTTCCACCAGGCGCCAGTCACCGGTCCACGGTTATCGAGTGCGAAGTCGATGATCTGGGGCACATGCTGCGGCGGGGCAAGGTCGGCGGTTTCGAGATCATGTGCGACGAGCCTGAGAGCATCGGCGGCAGTGGGTCCGCGCCCGCTCCCCTGCATTACTTCGCCGCTTCGATCTTGTTTTGAGAGATGACCCAAATTGAGAGGTACTCTCAATTGATGAAAGTGAAGATCACTAAGGTACGGGCGGAGGCATCGGTCCACTTCGCGTTAACCGGGTCGGTCTTAGCCGGGACCATCGAGGCAACGGCGCCCAAGGTTGAAACCAGGTACGAGATCGAATCGCCCGACGACCCTGCCAGGGTGGCGGCCATGCTGCGTAATGCGAAGAACGGCTGCTGGGTAAGGGCCGCAGTGGCCAATCCCACTCCGTTCGAAGAGACGTTGACGTTGAACGGTCGGCCGTTTGCCCTGGACTAGCTGTAGCCCATTCCTCGCCGAAGTACACGTCAAGCCGGCCCGCACCATCCGCGGCAATCGGATGATTTCGTCACCTGTAGAGTCTTGGTTCGAGCTAGGAACGGTCGATTCTTGTTGACTTAACTACGCATACCGTTTAGTCTTCCCGAGACCATTTACTGTGGGCACTCCACTAAGTTGAATGTGGCAGTCTGCTTGCCGTACTGGTTGGGATTTAACTCTCGGCAAAACGTAGAAATTGGGGAGAGCAAAAATGGTTAGGCACCGACTATTCCGTGTTCCGTTTCTCATCGCCGTGCTGACTGCGACGATGCTTGTCGTCGCAGTGGCCTGCGGGTCTTCTGCAGAACCGACTACCGCGCCGGCAGCCCAGGCGCCCAGCAGCGGGTCGTCAGCAACCAGCGTTCCGGTTCCCACCTCCGCTCCAACGGTACCGGCCGTGGTCAAACCGACCGGTAAACTGACCATCGCCATCACAGACATGGGCAACGAGACCCCGAGCGTGTGGCAGGAATTCGCCTTCGGTAAGGCCTACATGCGTTTCCTCTACGACGCGTTGACCGGCACCAATGACGCGGGTGAAGTGGATAAAACCACCGGAGCTGCCAAAGAGTGGTCCATGTCTCCCGACGCCAGGAAATGGACCTTCATTTTGAGGGATAACATCAAGTTCCATAATGGGGACCAACTTACTGCCGAAGACGCCAAATTCTCGATCGGCTTGGTTACCAGTGAGGATTCGATCACCTCGTACAAAGGCACCGTCAAAGCCGCGATTGCTGACCAAGACAGCATCACCGTGGTTTCGCCAACAGAGTTGGTGATCGACACCTCCACGGCTTCAGGGTTCTTAAACTGGTTTATTTCGGACATCCAAGGTGTTGAGGGCTTGATTCAACCCAAGAACTACACAGAGTCCGTAGGCAATGACGAATTCGCCAAGAATCCTGTCGGCAGCGGTCCATATAAATGGGTGGACCAGCGGAAGGGCGATTTCATGGAAATGGAGGCTTTGGACAACCATTGGAGGGATGGCGCTCCCAGGTTCAAGACCGTCCTTTGGCGCATCATCCCTGAAGAGAGCACCAGGATTGCAGCCCTCAAGGCGGGTGAGGTCGACGTAATCTCCGTCTCCCGAGAGCGGGCGCCCGACCTGAAAGCTGATGGCCTCAACATCTTCAGCAAGGAAGGGGCCAGCGTATTGGGCCTCTATTTCCACGAACAATGGCGGGATAACTCCATCTGGAAAGACATCAATGTGCGAACGGCCTTTAACCTGGCCATCAACCGCGAAGAGATCTGTGAATTCGTCTTCGCAGGACAATGCACACCGGCTGCAGTCTATCCCTGGCCGGACATAGCTCCCGGCACCGATAATTCCTTGAAAGCCGTTGCGTTCGACCCAGTTGAAGCCAAACGGCTGCTGGATGCGTCGGACTACAATGGAGAAGAGATAGCGATCCGGTCGTACCCCAGGGCTGACGTTCCCGAGGGACCCCGCTTCATCGAGGCTATCGGCGCGTATCTGACTGATATCGGCGTCAACGTGAAGATCATACCTACGGAATACGCGTCCTACCGTCAGGAACGTCTGGCGCACACCCTGGATAACGGAATGGGTTACCTGGCGGCCCCCAACCGGCCGTTGGCGGGCTTCGTAGGGCTGATGCGTGTCCTGAACCATACCGATGGTACGTTCACGTCTACCAACGACCCGGAGATTGACCGACTTATCGAAGCACTAGAGGCGGGGATAGCTCCGGCTGACGTAGAAGCAGCAAGCATCGAACTTTACCAGTACATGTATGACCAATACTCGCATCTCACTTGCTGCAACATGAATATTTCCTACGCGACCAACGACAAGATCGAGTCCTGGGACCTGGGTAAGAGGGTCTGGGACGACGGCTTCACCAACCTGGTCCAGCGTTAGCGTTAAATTTTAAGACCACCCTGAAGGGATAATCCCTTCAGGGTGGTGTCGGTTTCAGATAGGGGGCCTCAACCTGGCCCCAGAATCGCATCCACACCTGAATGTGCCTAGTGGCGAATGCAAAGATACATCGTTAAACGCGTCGGAGAGGCCATACTGGC
>CETR01268651.1_pt1 | contig 10244 bp, 9 predicted proteins | sample 531281 | NCBI WGS metagenome assembly CETR01 (sample SAMEA2622568, study PRJEB7988) | marine metagenome | biome: marine biome (ENVO:00000447); feature: mesopelagic zone (ENVO:00000213); material: "saline water (ENVO:00002010), including plankton (ENVO:xxxxxxxx)" | depth 696 m
CAAATCAATGTAAAGTTAATTGATCCTATAGGCAATATTGCAATTAATTCAAAAATTGATACACATCCAAGTTTAATATACAAATTTCAGAATAATGACCATATAGGAACATGGGAATTAAATATTAATGACAAATATTCATATTCAATAGAATTATCAGAACAATCCTTGAGTAAAATTAACCATAATGAAGAATTTCATCTAATTAATAACACAGTATCAATAAATGGAGTATTTGAGACTAATTTTAAAGAAATACCAACTTCAACTGAAGTAATCATTAATAAAAAAAGGCAAAGTGGATTATTTGAAGTTCCAACATCTACATCAATAGATGGCAATAATATAAGATTACAAATTTCTCATAGTCAAAAACAGAACGGAGTAGAAATTTATGTGTATCCATTTCTAGATGTTGAAGAACAACAAGTAGAAGTTGGAGAATCACTCAATATAGAAAATCAAAATATATTTGTTTGGGCTGAAATTACGTCAGAGGTTTCTTTAATAAAGAATTCTGGTAAATCGAGATTTATAACATATATTGATGAAGAAATTACAAAGACAGCAAGAATTAACCTTCCAATTGTAAACATTCCAAGTTCTTCATTAAACATATCATTACCGAGTTTAGGTAAATCAAATAATCCATGGACTATACCATTGAAATACGGAAGAGCAGAACTTTCGATATATTTGGAACATGACGGTAAATTAGGAGTAGAAAGAATACCAATAATTATTATGCCTGAAAAATTAATTATAAATCCGGATAGAATAATTCAATTGAGTGCGTTTGAAAAGTCATTACTATACAATACAGAACTAGAAATATCCAATGATTTAGAAATAGAATTTGTTTTAATAACAAAAATAAATGGAATAGACAAATTATTGTATTTTTCAAAGTCTCCATCAATCAGTAAAATATTTGTTCATAATAGATTAACTAACGAGAGATTAAATAATTATGAGTTAGTATTTAGTGAATTTATTGAAAAAGCAAAATTGAATGAGATAACATACATATTAACTCAAACAAATAAAATCAGTGTTAATATATTAATTAATTCATTTCAAGTAGAAAAATCATCATATGAACCAAAATTATTGGAAATTGAACAAAATAAAGATGTCATTATAACAACCGCTGCAGGAATGGCAAATATTAGAATTTTCGATGCATTGGGATTAATTGAAGAAAATGGAGAAATTGTCATTTCAAGAGCAGACAATAACAATCTAGAAGAACAACTAGTAGTAAATTGGACAGGAAATGAGATACAAGTATTACTTCCCCAAGGTAAATATCTAGCAACAGTTGATATCAATAATGTCAAAGGCATAATAGAATTCCAAGTTGAGCAATCAGAAAACCAGGTAGATATAATGTTGAATTCATTCTATGGAATATCAACAAATATTTGGATATTCATTTTAACAACCATAATAACGATTGAATTAGGATTTGCATTTATGGTTTGGAAAAAAGCGTTGAATAACTAAAAATTAACGATCTTTCAATGGAATAAATGTTCTGGATTTATAACCAATATAATTTGCGCGTGGACGTATCAATCTATTATCAACATATTGTTCAAGAATTTGAGCACACCAACCAGAAATACGTGAAACTGCAAAAATAGGGGTAAAAAGATGAGACGGAATATTCAACATCGTATAGACAGAAGCAGCGTAAAAATCAACATTAGGTTTTAAATTTTTTTCACGATCCATTATATTTTCGATTTCCATAGATATATCATAAAGGACGCCACCGTAATCAGATTGAAGTTGTTTAGACATATTACAAAGAATTACAGCTCGAGGATCTATAGTTTTGTACACTCTATGGCCAAATCCCATAATTCGATCCTTTTTCTTCAATTTATCAAGAATATAATTCTGAGCATTTTCAGGCTTTTTAATTTCATTTAGCATTATCATTACAGCTTCATTTGCACCACCATGTAAAGGACCTTTTAATGTTCCAATAGCTGAGGTGATAGCAGAATATACATCAGATAAAGTAGATGCAGTTACTCGAGCAGCAAAAGTTGAAGCATTTAGACCATGATCAGCATGAATAATTAAGCATTGATCAAATATCCGTGTAAAAGAATCGTCAGGTAATTTACCTTTCAACATATACAAGAAATTTGCAGCTATATCCAAGTCTGGATTAGGTTCTATAAGTTCTTGGTTGTGTCTTATTCTTTCAGAGTAACACAAAATAGTGGGAATTTTTGCTAATAATTTAATTGATGCATTCATCCTTGAATCTGAACTTGTATCTAATAAATCAGAATCAAAAGAAGATAGGTATGAAACACAAGTACGCAATAAATCCATGGTAGAAGATTCTTTAGGAGATTGTCGGATTAAGGAAATTAATTGTGGTGGAATATTACGATTCTGATTAATTTTAGCTTTAAAATTGTCAAGTTCATTAATAGATGGTAATGATCCATGCCATAATAAAAAAATAACCTCTTCAAAGCTACAATTTGATGTAAGATTAGAAATATCGTAGCCGCGATAAGATAACTTGCCACTAGAGCCATCAATGAGAGTTAATTCACTTGAAGTGACAACAATATCGTCTAGACCCTTACTATTTTTATCAGTACTCAATATTTCACCATAAACAAGATTGATAGTATTTTAAATCTTAAATAAATGGTTTGATTAATCCATAGTGTAAAGTAGAAATGCAACTTCGTAACCTAATTTTAGATTTATCATTATTTTCCATAGGTTTAACTCTAACCATTTTAGGTTCTTCTCTATATAGTGGAAGATGGATAATAATGCTAATTGGTATAATCATGGTAATAATACCAATAAAAAGGTCTAATCTTGGGAGTTTTTCAAAAGTTCAAGGAATAAATGAAATAGATATCAAAGTAGAGATAGACAAAGATTCATGCATGGGAGTAGGTAGTTGTGTTTCAATAGCCCCGCAAGTATTCAAAATCGATGAATCCAGTTTAAAATCATCTTTTATGGCCTATGCTCCACTTAAATTGCTAGATGAACATGGAGCAAGCAATCAAACCATATTAGAAGCAGCTCAATCTTGTCCATATAAAGCAATAATAGTCAATAATAAGGATAATGATGAAAAAATTTTTCCGTAAAAGGCCATCATCCATTAAGCAAATATTTTAGAACAACCGAATGTTTTTATTTCTACAGTGTCTGATTTTATTTATAAAAATGTCTTCAAATCGTGTAGAAACAGAAAAAGTGGCAACATGGTTCATATATGCTGCAATAATTAATACGATTTTATCATTACTATATGTAACAGTATTTCTACTTCCAGACACAATTGGAAATGGTCATATACCACCATCAGGAGATTTATTTTCATTATCTACTGCAGTAGCAATGTTTCCTGGAACTTGGTTATTGATAGCATTCTTTGTACATGTATTTGTAGGAATATTAGGAATGGCAGGATGGGCAGGAGTTTATTTCATATCATCAAGAGTTATGAATAAACAAACAACAAATAAATTACTTGCAAGAGGTCATTTAGTTATTACTGCATTAGGAGTATATGTCACTACAACGTTCTTTTCTTTAGCAGGATTTATTGGCGGAAGGGCAATGTTACCTGAAACAGCATGTGTTGTACTTGTTGATCAATGTATGGGAGCTGGTGCTGCAATTGTTCAAACATTAATTAAATTTACAGTAATTCCAACAGGGGTAGGAATGGGATTGGCTCTAACTGGAACTGCAATAGGAATAATAAATGTTCTAATTACATTAAGACAACAACAGTAAATCAATCAAATGTCGAATTTAATTGAAGCAAGAACTATATCAAAGTATTTTCTTATACTTGCACTAATTAATACAATAGCTGCAATTTTTTTCACTCTACCAATCTTAATACCGACATCAGGAATTCCTTTAATTGTAGGTGTATTTCCAGGTACATGGCTTTTAATCGCTTATTTGTTATTTTTAATTGTTGGCGTAATAGGAATGCTTGCATGGAGTTTGGTATACAATTTAATTGAATCAATATTCCAAAAGAAGAATACAATAAAGAAATTAGCAATAATACATTTGGTGTTTGTAGAATTAGCGATTTATGGTTGTGCAAGTACAATGTCATTTATAGGATGGCAAGGAGGTCAAGCATTAAGACAAGGATTATCTATTGCGTCAGTAGGATTTCTTATAGAACCATATGTTCTTCCTACAGGTGTGTTTGTATCATTAGTTCTTTTAGGACAATTAATTGGAGTTTATAATATATTTTCTACAATAAGAATGAAATAAATTTTTACTATGTTTTTGAATTATTCTTTGAAGTGTTATAAACATCCAATACTCTGATGATTGATATTGCAGCTTCAGTTGCGCTTATCAAAATTTGTCTTTTTAAACTAACAGGTTCAATAATTCCTTTATTTTTCATATTTGAAAATTTACGGCTAAATACATCGACTCCCATAAAATTTTTGTCAAGAGACTGATAATTTCGTATTTTAACATACGAATCTAATTTACTCATACCTGAATTAGATGCAAGGACTAAAGGAATATATTCTAATGATTCGGCAAAAGATTTGACTGTAATTCTATCTAAATTAGCTAACTTTGTGGAAAAAATGTGTAATTTTTTAGAAATGTCAATTTCAATAGAACCCCCACCAAAAACAAAATAAGGATTAATTATGGTTTTACGTAATAACGTCAAACTTCTTTTCATAAGGTCTTCGAAACTATCGCCAAGTCTTTGATTAACAGATCGAATTAAAAGAGTATTGGCTTTGTGTAAATGTCCACCTTCAATCAGTATCCAATTTTTATCGAGAAGTTGTACAGATTTTACTGAGTTAGAATAGCCTAAGACATTCTTTGTTAAGTCTTGAGGAGTTCTAACCATAGTACAACCAGTGGAACGTTCAATCATTTCAATTTTTTTCAGAGGCACTCGCTTTACTGTTAAAATACCTGCACGCGATAATCGTTGAGTGGTCAGGTCATCAATAGTTTTATGTGAAAATAAAACATTTGCACCACTATTAACAACGTAATCAACCATATCAAACATTATCTTTTTCTCAGAATAGAGAAAGGCATTTAGTGATTCAGGATCATGTAATTCAATTTGTTTTTCAAAAACACCCTTATCAATTGACATAGCAGATTGAACAATAGCAATTTTTCCATTGGTAATAGATTGAGGCATTTGAGACGATAGTACATCAGCATCAAATAATATTCCATCAATCAACAAACTTTCATTAATTGATTTTCCACCAAGTCCTAAGATATCAACATAATCGGTGCAATATTGTGATGTAAATGTTGGATCAATAGAGAACAATGCCTTAAAGATTAAATGAGACAAATCAAATGATTCTAATCGAGAAAATTTTGACGAGAGATATGTAGAAACGATATTTTGCCAATCGTCTAAAGTAGAAATAGGCATTTTCATCATATCAAGTAAGATAAGTGCTTCTTTCAGGGCTACATTATATCCATCTATAATTATATTAGGGTGTATTCCAAGTTCAATGTTTTTTTGTGCATTATTTATCAACTGAGAGAAGAACAATGTAGATGTAATAGTCCCATCACCAAAACTATTAGATAACGAACCAGTTAGATCAAACAAAATTTTTGCGACTGGATGTTCAAAACCAGCTTTCTCAAAAATCGATTGGCCGTCTTTAAGAATAAAAACATCACCAAATTCATTTAAAGTTAATTTATTTAAACCATATGGACCAAATGAAGAACTCACCATTCGTGAAAGTATATTTGAGGCCATAAACATATTCTGTTGAGTAGAATTAAGTTTAGAAAACTTACTGTTAGAAACATCATCAGTCATCAATATATAAATAAGAAAATTAGTTTTTATAAATTATTAATTTAAGTGGGATCTTTCCCTCGAATTAAAGCAAAAGAAATTCCAACAATAGCAATTAGAGCGCCAATTAGGAACGATTGACTTAGACCTTGTACATATTGGATGGCAGAAATAGAACCCCCAACATTATAAATATCTGCGGAAAGAAAAACACCAATGACTGAAGCTCCAATAGCAAGACTGAGAGACTGACCCATATGTCTCATTGTTCCTAACATTCCATTTGCCAAACTTCGTTGATCAGGAGGAACAGACGATAAATTAGCATTTGTATTTGGTGCTGCAAACAAAGAAAGTCCAATACCTAGAATAATTAATGAAATTTCAATAAATAAAATTGATGAAGATAAATCAATTCTGCTCATTAATAATAATGCAATAGCAATAATAGACATCCCAAGTACGCTTAAATCTCTTGATGAAATTAAATTGGAATATTTACCAACAAGGATAGATGCAATAACCACAGTTATAGGAAAGGCAGAAATCATAAATGCTGCTTCAATAGGGTCAAACAATCGAATTAATTGCAAGTAAAATGAGAATAAAACAATACTATTGAAATGTGCAGCATACACGAATAAAGCAGACAAATTTGTAGATAGGAACAAACGATTATGTCGCAACATTTTTAGATCCAACACGGGATATTTCACTTTAGATTCTACAATGACAAATAATATTAGAAATATAAGAGAAAGGATGGGCAGAATAAGAAGAGGTATAGAAATAAAAATTCTTGACCAAAGGTGGAAGTTTCCAAAAAGAGGCAGATATATTTGTTCAATATAAGCATCAATAGTAGTCCAGTTCTCTTTAGGGCCAAATGTAATAGCAACTAACAGAGTAGACAAAGTTAAAGCAAATAATGCAGAACCAAGCCAATCCATCGATTTGTTAAGAGATTTTTTACTTTCAATTAATTTGGAATAAGTGATTGGAATAAGACACAAACCGAGAGGGATGTTAAGGAAAAACACATTTCGCCAGCCTATATATTCAGTTATAATTGAACCAAGTGCAGGACCACTGGCTATAGCAATATAGATAACAGTAACATGAATACTCATAGCCAATCGCCTCTCCTCGGGTGGAAATGCGTCAGTTATTATGGCACGACTATTAACAAGTAGTAAAGCAGCCCCAATAGCTTGTATTATTCTAAATATTAGCAATTCTGCAATAGTCTGAGAAATGCCGCTGAGAAATGAACCTACAACAAAAATACCTAATCCAATTATGAAAAACTTTTTTCGTCCATGAATATCAGAATAACGCCCGAAACTCGTCATAAATACAGTCAGGATTATAAGATAAATTACGGGAACCCATATTGCAATTTCAATACCGGTTTTAAAATCTCTGGCAATAGTTGGTAAAACTAGAGACACTATACCAGTATCTAGAGGAGCCATAAAAGTGGCTAGATTAACAATTATGAGTGTAAGCCATTTTTGATCGGAGAGAGATTTTGAAATATTGCTTAACATTATTTACTTCCTGATAATGACATTCAATAAAGATATATCATTCTGTTTATTTAGAATAAAAATTAGTTTTTCAATATAAAATATCTATGTTTTAAAAGATTCTTCTCGAATCCCATTATTATCTAGAATCAATAAATCTATCCCATCTCCAGAAGCTGCATCGCGATTTATTGCAGATCGAATTGATTTCATAACAAGATCTTTAGCTTCTTTTTCTTGCATGTTTTTTTTATAACCAGATTCAACAACACCAATTGCAAGTTCAGCGCCAGTACCAACAGTTGCATAATCGTCAGGAATAACAGAGCCTAATGGATCTAATACATAAATTGATGGTTTACTTTCAATTCCAGCAAGAATAACTTGGGTTAAAAGTGGAAACCAACGTTGCTGATACATTATAACAGACATTAATTTTGCTATTGAATTCGGAGTAACTGGTTGTTTTGTTTCCAATTCAATAATTCGAACATGAGCAGAAACTTCACGAACAAGAATATTCATATCTGCAATCATTCCAGCAGCAGCTGCAGCTACTTGATCCGTTATTGTAAATAGTTTTTTGGCAGATTTACTAGTAATATGAGTACCGTAAGAAACACGTTTTTCAGCACCCAATACCACTCCTTTGTCAAAAGTTAACCCTACAGCAGTAGCGCCAGGAATTTGGTATGGGATAGACATTATTATAACTCAAAGATTTTTCATTATTATCCTTTTTAAGGATTAATACTCACGGAATAACAAAATTTATTCTTTCGACTTATCTTATAGGTCATTCCTGTAAGTAATTTAGAAATTTCCAAATTGGTTTGTAAATGAGAACTTATAGACGATGTTAAAAAAGCAGATGGTTCTTTTGATAATGATAGAAGAGGAATTACCATATCTGCGAGATGATGATCTATTGTACAATTAGAATTATATTCGAAAAGAAATTTTTTTGAAGAGGATATTGCAAGTTGTTCAGCAGTAATATCATTATTAGTAAGAGCGTCAGATCCAATTAAGCTGTGATCAGAACAGCTAGATATACAAATAACAGATCCTGAAGAACTAGAATCGCAAACAGAATGATTTATAGAATCTGGATATATACTGTGTTTTTCTAAGAATTTTTGTGCAGATTTACATTGTATTTGAGCGAAGTTTTTTTTATCAGAAGTAGATATGCTATCAATAGTAATATTTTCATATGCAGGATTATTCAATGATAAAGCGTTAAGTGTTTTAGGAGATTTAATTTCGAGATTGATTTGGCCATTGCCACGTGGAAAGAATCCACGTTTTGGTATACTAATAGATACTAGGAATCCTAAAGTTTTCAATATAGGAATAACTAATCGTCGAAAATAATCAGCAGATGGACTCCAATTAACATCAGTACCGCCTAATATAGAAAAATTATATGTTTTTCCACTAATACAAATAGACTGAATTAATGATTGTAATAGTAATGGAATACTTCCTGCAGTCCCAATATTAATTTTCATATCTTGAGAAATAATCTTATTTGGAAAAAAAGTAATTTTGGTAGAATTTAGAAAAAGGCCACTAGTTTCAGCTTGGCTAATGGTTGCAATTGATTGAATTGAAGAGAGATGTTGAGGACGAAGACCAGGTTTAGGCCTATTAGCTCGAATATTATATATCTCAATAGATGTCTCAAGTGCAGTTGCTAATGAAACAGCAGTTCTTAATATTTGGCCACCGCCTTCACCGTGTGAACCGTCGATTCTTAACATTATACAAATAATGAAAATGGAGAGTTAAATAGAATCCCTCTCGCTAAAAGAGAGGTATGCGTATTGGGATATTAATTGGAAGATTTCAGCCATTGCATAAAGGGCATGTAGAAGCAATAGCTTTTTCTTTGCAATACTCTGATAAACTGTTCATAGTTATTGGAAGTTCAGAAAAGAGCAATCAAAAAAGAAATCCTTTTACGTTTGAAGAAAGAAAAAATATGTTCAAATTGGCAATAAATTTCAGATCAATGAATGATAAAGCAATTAAAATTGTCCCCATAACAGATGCAAAAGATCATTTGGAATGGGTAAAATCAATAAATAATACAATAGGAGATTATAATGTAATTTTTACAAATGATGAATTAACGGAGAAGTTATTTAAAAAACAAAACGTAGAAGTAATAAATGTACCATTATTAGATAGAGAGGAATTATCTGGTACTGAAGTGAGAAAAAGACTAGAATTAGATAAAGACTGGCAGGATTTAGTAATGCCAATAGTTGCTGAATACTTGGTAAAAATTAATGCAAGTGATAGAATAAAATCTATAATTTAGATCGAATGTTTGTAAGATTCTTCATTGCTACATCCAAAGCAGAATCAAGATTTGCATTAAAACCAAGACGCCTAAGGTTATTTCCAATAGCAGAAATTGTAGTAAGAACATGATATTGATTAACCATACCTAGACTGCCAACTCTGAACAATTTACCTACATAGTCACCAAATCCGCCAGCTACAACTACACCATATTGTGTTTCTAGAGAACTACGAAAATCTTTGTCTTTAATTCCATCAGGATAAGCTACAGAAATCACAGTATTAGAACGGACTTCTTGTACACCAAAGAGTTTCAAGCCCATTGCTTCAAAAGCATCATAAAATGCTTTACCACAATATCCATGTCTAAGATATCTATTATCCATTCCTTCATCTAACATTAAATCAAAAGCTTTGTCTAAAGCAAAATACAATGGTAACGCAGGAGTAAACGGCGTTTGTGATTTTTTATCAAAGAAGTTAATATAACGAGGTAAATTAAGAAAATGAAGTTTTTGTGTGTCCTTGAAAATTTGATCTTTGTATTTAGTACTAAT